>ULSB01066627.1_pt1 | contig 12180 bp, 27 predicted proteins | sample 1955741 | NCBI WGS metagenome assembly ULSB01 (sample SAMEA4835691, study PRJEB28245) | human gut metagenome | biome: gut microbiome; material: fecal sample | place: Denmark | collected 2008
ATAATACATACTAATATTATCTACCAACCATCAATATTCGGTGGTTGGTATTTTTTTACGCATTTTTAAGGAGAAGAGGTGAAAAATTGAAGAAAATATTATGCTTAATTCTAATTTGCATTTTCTTGGTCGGTTGCTCCAATGATGTTTCAGACAAGGATCGTGAGCCACAAGAAGAAATCACATATACCTACGAAGATGTGGACGCAACTATCACTTACATAGATATGCGGAAATGGTTTGCCACTTGTCATCGCTGGCAGTGGGAAATATCGGTTGAATATGATGGACTGACCTATGAAAATGATGGTTATGCAAGTGGAGCAATGAACAGACCGAGTTTTGCAGATAGCCAAGAGGGTGATTCGATAAGAGTTGAAATAACCAATAAATACGTAAATGGGGAATTGGTAGACAGGTATATATCAGAGATTGAATAGTGATAAAGGAACGAATTATGATTGATTTGGAGAAAGAAAAGAAGAACTTCCAGAACCATGTAGCAACATTCACAGATTATGGAAACATCAAGATTCTGGATTTTAAAAGACCAGATAGTAATGAATACCGCATCAGATTTCTTTTTGAGGAAGACCATTACAGATTACATATATCCGGAGATCTAGGGGAGCTGATTGCTTCCAATTACAAAAACATGGTGTTTGAACTGTTCGAGGAGCATTTTACAGACAATACGGGATATTTTTCAGAGAAAATCGACTGCATGAATAGAGCAATGTACTATTACGATGAAGAACAGGCGATAAAAGACATCATGGAATATCTAGAAGAAGAGGAATATCTGGAAGAAATGCAAGATGGTGGTGTTGACATTGAGCTTTGGGTTAGTAATGTCCTGACAGACTTTTCAGAAGAGTGCGGAATTCAAGGCAGAGGATATAACGAACTGTCAGAATATATTTATGAAGCAAATGAGTGCGTAAGAGATTTTGGAAGAGTAAATACAGGCATCTTAGATTTGTACATGCTGGCATTTAAACTGGCGATGAATCAATTGAGAGAAAAGAACGAATTATGAGATGGAGAATGAAGATGAAAATTGTAAAAGGTAAAGAACAGGAATATAAAGACTGGTATGAAAAAAAACAGTGATCCATACGGTAGAGCGTGTTTTACATATGCTGAAAGATGGGATGGAATGATGGAAGAAAAGATAAAAGCATCAGAAGATGATGAAATGAAAGTTATTGTTGATAATGCAAAGCAGTTGAGCCATGAAGCGGATAAAGAGGGAATCTCAAGATTTATGTACGGAGCAGCTGTCAGTATTCTTTCTCAATGCTGGGAATACGGAGAATGTCTAAGAAAATGGCACAACAAAGAATATGGATATGACGGTGACGGTGTTGTAAATCCAGCAGTTATAACTGTTGGTTGAAAAGGAAAGAAAAGATGAATGGTAAAGACTTTATGAGAGCGCTTAAAGAAGCCATGATAAAAATAGATCTGTCAAATAAACACATTTTGTTTATGCATCCTGAAGATATCGCAATACTTGATTTGGACAAGGTGAGCAACGTTATATATCTTGTTGAAGAAAGAAGATTGGAACATGGGAAAGTAATAGCGATTACAGATGAAGAATTTGAAAGGATTGTATGGGATGCAATCAAAAACAATAAAGTGAAGTATCACAGAGGAAGAGAAAAATGAGAAGGTTTGATATCGGTGACAAAATCAGATGCACTGAATCAGGTGTACGAGGTATATGCGTGAAATTCTACATACCTACAGCATGTGAGGAACAGACGATGGTAGAGACAGCAGACGGAAGATTTTACCACGCACCAACAAGGACATGGGAAAAGACGGATACAATTTATTTTGAGAGTCTGTCGAGAAACATTGGGATATCAGCAATGTGTGATTCGATTTATGGTGAATTGCAGAAAAGCGGAAAGCACATGGTCATGGCAAGAAGAAAGAGGGAACAGAAATGAGACTAAAACCAGTAGTAAAGGCAAGTGAGTTTGTGAGATTCGGATTCAAGCCTTGCCGAGGACTTCCGAAAAGCGCAGAGAGTTATTACCTCTGCGTGAAGAACGGACACAGAGTAATGTTTGTGGACAGTAAGCATTTTACTGAATCTGAATGGCCGATCAAAGATGCAAGGATACACAAGAATCCAAATTGTAAATTCAGTGACAAGCGGACAGCAACCGAGATTGAGTGTGAATTGGTAGTGAATGGCTTGCTGGAAGAGGTGAGGGAATGAATACACTAGGATGCAGATTATTTGAGCTACTGAAAGCAAAGGATATGACTCAGAAAGAGCTTGCATATACAATCGGTGTATCAGAAGTGTCAATATCAAGATATGTGAACAATGCAAGAAAACCTAGAACGATGGTTCTCTACAAGATGGCAGAGGTACTAGGTGTAAGTGCGGAGTATTTGTTGACAGGAGACAAGAAAGAAGAATATGGAAAGTGGATTCCAGTAAGCGAAGGACTTCCAACAGATGATGACTATAGATATTATATGGTATTGGTCGAAAACCATATCGAAGATGTTCCAATGTTTTGCCAGTGTGATCCGTATTATGGTTTTGGGTATTACAGAGAGATTTTTGATCCGGTCAGCTTAGGATATGTCGATACAGAATTTAACACATTGGAAGAATTGAATTACGAGAAAGCACTGTACTGGATGCAGTTGCTAGAGCCACCTTATGAAGAAGAGGAGTAATTATGTCAGAGAGATTAACAACATACCACTGTGGAAAAGCAGTAATTAAAGACAAGAACAAGCTGTCAGAAGCTATGGAGAAGTTAGCGGAGTTTGAGGAAAAAGAAAAATGTGGAGAATGGCTTGATGCTATCGAACTTGCGAAAATTGCTATTGCACTGCAAAGTCAGAAGTGGATTCCAGCGAGTGAGAGACTTCCGAAAAAACCAGAGCGCGGAGAAAATGGATATATCGTGCAAAAGAAACGTGTCGCTGAACCATTCAGTGCCTATTGGGATGGTGAGAGATGGACAAATGAAGATGATGATGTTATTGACGAAGTAATGGCATGGTTGCCGTTACCGAAACCGTACAAGGAGAAAAAAGATGGAAATTAAAGAAGCTATGGAGATATTGGAGAAAGACATACATACAGAAGTTCCAAAAGCAGCTATCAGCGCAAGAAAGCATGATGCAGCTGTGCGAATGGCTCTTATTGCACTGGAGAAAGCGGATTCCAGTATAAAGCCGATTATCATAGACACACTGAACGGAGATATCGACTATATATGCCCTTTATGCGGTAAACAGGTAATGTCGGATGCGGAAAGCAGAAACAACTATTGTGGCGAATGCGGTTGCAAATTTGATTGGAGTGAGATTGATGAAAGTTCATTTTGGAGAAAAACCTAAATATATTAGATTCGACGGAAATGACATATTTGTAAGTTTTGATTCGGTATATTGGATCTATTATGGAACACTTGATGAGGAGAGCGAAGAAGATGAGACTAATTGATGCGGATGAATTTCAAAAACAGATAGTAGGAATGGCAATCTTGAACAATTATACACCGGGCAAAGCTAATGCACTTTGCAAATTGGTAGATAGCCAGCCTACAGCGTTTGATGTGGAGAAAGTCATACATGAATTGCAAAATTTGCGTATGGATATTTTTGAAAAAGTAAAGAAAGGCTATCCGACTGAAACCATAGAAGATTATTTTAATTGTGGCGAAATGGCGGGGAAGAGTAACGCATATCGTGATGCCATTGAAATTGTTAAGCGAGGTGGAAGAGACGAAGAATAAAGAAAAATATGCGAAAGAGATCGTGGAGATTGCGTGTGAAGGAAATGAAGTTGCCGTTAGCAAAGAAACTGGAAAACCAGTACGGTGTGTTGATATGCGTTGTTCCCTGTGCGCAATTAATCTTAATGATGATAAATATAAAACGTGCACAGATTACAGAAAAGAATGGGCAGAGTCCGAATACATTAAAAAGCAGGTGATCAGCAAGAAAGACAGAGCGTTTTTGGAGTATCTTAAAGAAGAATTCAAATACATCGTAAGACATAAAGATGGTACTTTATTTGCATATAAAGACAGTCTTACTAATTGGTTTAGTTTAAATCGCCGTTTTGATGTAGACTTTCCAATGGTCAAATGGGATGGCAATGAAGAGATTTGGTCAATCGAGGATCTGAAGAAATTGGAGGTGGTTGACAGTTATGAATAGAGAAATACTTTTCAGAGCGAAACATATTCATGCAGTGGATAGTAACGATCATCTCAACGGAACATGGGTGCATGGCTATCTTAGTGACGAGAATTACATCTACGATAAAAGCCTTGAGGGTGAATTTCTGATTGATGAAGATACCATTTGCCAGTATACCGGATTAACAAATGAACTTAGTGAGGAATTTTGGGAAAACGATATTGTGCAATGCGGACACTATTACGGAGTGATTAAGTACGAAGAAGGTGCATTTATAATTAAATGGAATACGAAAGGTTCAGAATTTCTCAGACACGATTTAGCATACTGGGCATATTTGAGCAATGTTCGTGTTGTCGGCAACGTATTTGACAATCCTGAACTGTTAGAAGAGGAGAATGTGCATGGAACAGATTAAGCTAGGGTTAAGAATTGCAAGCATTGTGGTTGGAATAATCGGTTATAGTGCGATATGGATGTGGCTGATTAATAATCGACGGAACGAAAAAAGTGAACTTGCGTGGGTATTATGGAAATGCTTTCATGCAATTGTGATTGCGCTTGCGTTTCTTTGGGTGTGGTTTTAGGAGAAGATTATATTAGAAGATAAGGAGAATAGCAATGGCAAAGATATTTAAAGTAAGTGGATATTTTGTAGATGTATACAATAATTATACATTGGAATACATAAATTCGTTAATCTTTAACGGATGGGTAGGGCTTAAACCTCGGCATAAACATACAGAAGTGGAAGAAATCAAAGATTGGAGAAAAAACCATCCTCTTCTAAATGATAAATGTGACCTTGCAGATTGCGAGAAATACTTCAAAAGAAATGTTCCAGTAGATAATGACAGAAATGTTACGGCAGGACAAGTCTTCAGACATTTTAAGGGTAAGATAGTTAAGGTTTTACATATCGCACAAGATACAGAATCGCCAGGACAGTTTTATGTAGTCTACGAATGCGAAGACGGAGCCGTGTGGAGTAGACCTTACGGAATGTTTGTGAGTGAAGTTGACCATGAAAAATATCCAGATGTGAAACAGAAGTATAGATTTGAATTGATGGAGAGTGAAAATGATGGATGATAGAGAAATCAGCGTGTGGCATCATGGAGTTTTCGGAAGATACAGACCGAGGAAGAATAATTTCCCGGAATGCGCGTGGAGCAACAGAAGACAGAGAAAGAGACATGTAGGTGATATCCTGGTTGTCCATGAAGAAAGAGGACAAGTGCTCTGGATGTACACAAGACATTGTAAGTGGAGAAGATTAGGAATTGGTGAAAAACGGGAAGGAAGAGAATAATGAAAGCAAATGAATATCAGAAAATGGCAATGAGAACAAATGACGGAAAAACAACAAAGAGACTGCTTGAATGCATGTTGACATGTGATATGGAATACTTATTATCACAGAATCTTGTGTATGAAGATGAACAGCACTTAGATTTAGGCGGTATTTTCAATGCATGCCTTGGATTGTCTGGAGAAGTCGGTGAGTTCAATGACATGATTAAGAAGTGGGTTTTCCATGAAAAAGAATTGGATATGGAACACGCAAAGAAAGAAATGGGAGATGTGCTTTGGTATGTGGCTATGATGTGCGAATCGTTCGGTTGGAATATGGAAGAAATCATGCAGATGAACGTAGATAAGCTCAAAGCAAGATATCCGGAAGGGTTTAGTGTTGACAGATCATTACATAGAGCGGATGGTGATGTATAGATGAAAGATGCGGTCAGAGATTGGATTGGAGTGATGAACAGTGAAAAGAAGTACAGAAACAAGAAGATGCCAGGCAGAGATTAAAGCAAATCTGCAAAAGCATTATGGTGGAATGGCAGAAAGACCGGTAGACAAGAAAGCGAGCGAAGAGTTTAACCGTCCGGCATATCAGGCAAGGAAGCTGATAAGGACACAAGGTGATTATTTGCAAGAAGATCCGAATGAATGACTGACAAGAGTTGGGATAGATATAAAAGCATGCGTGGGAGATGGATACCATTGAGCGTGAGAGAAACATATTTGAGTGATTACGGCATCACTCATGAGCAAGGGAAGAAGATAATTGACTACTGCCGGAAAGCCACTGGATATGAGCAAGTCCTTCTTCTTCAAAGCTGTCAGAACGTAAAGCCGGAGATAGCAAATTTCCTCTTCATCAATCTGACAACAGGACTTGGATACGATAATATCTGCAAAAGGGAATACATTCCGATGCAGAGAAAGGATTTCCAGGGATACAGACGAAAAGTGATTGAAGAGTACAACAGATTAATGACATTACTGGGAAGACCGATAATCTAGGTTTGGCAACCAAATGTCTACCACTTGTCTGCCAAATGACGGACAGACGGTAGGCATTTGTCCTACCCAGGTTAGGTTAGGTAAGGATATATATAATATATGTTCACCGCAAGGCGTTGAACGAGCGCATTTAGATCAAAATGAGCAAGAAAGAACTGATGTTACAGATACGGTAAGACTAGAAAGGCTACGTGTAAAAGCGTAGTCTTTTTTATTGAAAAATTCATAAAAGGGGTTGACTATTGGTGTCCAATACGCTATAATAAAGACAGTTAAAGAAGAGAAGCAAATTCAAGGAGGTATGGAAAATGACAATCGAAGAAATCAGAAATATCATTGAGAAAGCAGAATATGATTACATCGGAATTAGAGCAGACAGCAGAGATTATCAGATTGGTGAAGTAATGGATAATTCACATCAGCTTTTCCAGGATCCTCAGTACGCAGACTTTGCCTGCACAGAGTTGTTATATCCATACATCACAGACGGTGTTTACGCTGGATTCTATGACGCTGGAGAACTTGATGGAACATGTGCACTTGAAATATCTGAGAGCAACATCAAAGAAATGCTTGAAGCCATAAAATCTTACATTGAAGAAGGGGACAAAATATACTTAATCGGCGGTAATGCAATGGAATATGGAAATGACGTTGACGAAATCATTATCAAAGAAGCAGAAGTGATTGCAGTGTTGTAATAAAGGAGAAAAAATGAAAAGGACAAAAAGAGCTTGTATAAAATGCGGAAAGCTTTTTTACGGAGGAACGGACAAAACATATTGCGATGAGTGTGCGAAAGTTATAAAAAGTAATGTTATGCGTACAAGAACGTGTAAATCGTGCGGAGCTGAATTTTTGGGAGGTCCACGTGCATCCTATTGTCCGAACTGTCGCAGAATAAGGCAAAGAGAAGCAAACGAAAGAGCAAGAAAAAGAGGAGGTGCAACTAGACCAATCGGAAGTATCGACAAGTGCAAATTGTGTGGAGCTGAATATGTTGTTAATTCCGGAAGGCAAAAATATTGTTCGGACGAGTGCCAAAGAGAAGCGGTACTTGCATGGCAACGAGAACACAAAAAAGGATATGGCCAGGCATCTGGACAAGACATAAAAAAAGCAGAACGAAGAAAAGAGAAAAAGAAAATCTGCGTATATTGCGGACGTGTTTTTTCTTCTAATACAGCAACAAACACATGTTCCGATTATTGCCGAAAGAAAAATACGAAAATAATTGAGTACAGAGCGGAAATAAAACGTGGAATTAACGCAAATATCGAAAAACTGATAGAAGAAAGAAATGAATATAGAACAAAAATAAAAAAAGACGAGGAGGTATGAATTATGAAGGCAAACACAGGAATCGAAAGATTAAACAAATTAAAAGAACTTGGATGGGAAGTAGTAGCAGATGATCGCAAAAATGGAGTCGGAGAAGTGCGGTTAGAAACAACAGTGTTAAGAAAGAGCGAAGACCCTTTTGGAAATTCTACTGGCGAGGATTGGGAACAACTTATGCACTGCCAAATCTTCTTCTATGATGATGGAACATACGAAGAGACAAGAGGCTGATAGGAGTGAATGATACAATGAAAGAAGTTGAAAGAAACGTCATGTTCGCAAAAGCTGGTGGAAACGCAAGCAAGAACGCATACACTTGCAGAATCTCACTTCCGATGGATGCGATCAAGGCACTTGGAGTCACACCGGACGATAGATCGGTTACATTGACAATCGATGAAAATAGAGTAGTAATTACAAAAGCTACAGAGAGTTAATTCCAAGAAAACAGAGAAATAATTAAATATGGGTACAAAAAAAAGATTTTACATAGGTACAATGATATAAGAGACATTGTATCATGTGTGGAATCTTTTTTTATTTTGGAGGCAGAAAGGTGAATCTCAATGGAATATCCAAGAAGCTACAGAGAGCAATCTTGCAGACAGGCTTGATCATAAAGTACAGTCAGAGACAATTCTATTCAGCTGAACAGAACAGACTCATCAACATCTATATATTATCTACTCCGGCACTAGGAAGAGACAGGCATGGAGAGTGGAAAGAGAAAGATTTAGAACTGATCAGAACAACATCACAGCTTGAAATAGTGAATTGTCTGAAAGAAATATGGGACGAGGTGAAGCCTTGAGGATTGCAAACAGAGAGATAACAGATGAATGTACGTATTGTGGGAACATCTTACAGTGTGAACTATTCCGTCAAGGACATGGGATACATACGGAGAGGACAAATGTACTACAGATGATTAAGTGTCAAATGGAACACAGGGAGAAAAGAGACAGTAAAGAAAAGGGTGGTGGTTAAATGTGCCTAAGGATAAGCTAACACCTAAGCAGAAAAAGTTCTGTGATGAGTACCTGAAACTGGGGAACGCAACACAGGCAGCAAAGAATGCCGGATATAGTGAAAAGACAGCAATGAGCATGGGCGGTGAGAACCTTCGCAAACCACAGATTCTCGACTATATCAACGCTAGACAGGAGCAAATCGCAAGTAAGGACATAGCAGATATTGAGGAAATCATGAAGTATCTAACTGATGTCATGCGAGGGAAAATCAAAGATCAGTTCGACCTGGATGCATCACTCTCTGAACGAACCAAAGCAGCACAGGAACTTCTGAAACGTAACGTTGACGATAGGAAGATGAACCTTGAGCTTGCAAAACTGGAAGCGCAGTTCAAAGACAATGGATCTGATGAAGATGCAAAAGACAACTTCATGGATGCACTGAATTCCACAGCGAGTGAGGTGTGGACAGATGATGAATAACTTTGAGGAGAGATTAGCTTCTGTCCGGAAAGGAATCATGAAACGCGCTGCTGCCATGAAAGAGAAAGCTAAGAAACAAGGATTTGAGTTCAAGCCTTTCTCAAGAAAGCAGAAACAGGTGCTGACATGGTGGTGTCCTAGCAGTCCGGTAAAGGACAAAGATGGAATCATAGCGGACGGAGCAATCCGAAGTGGTAAGACACTGTGCATGTCACTGTCCTACGTGCTGTGGGCAATGGAGAGTTTCAATCAACAGAATTTCGGTATGGCTGGAAAGACAATCGGATCATTCCGAAGAAATGTACTCTTCTGGCTGAAGCTGATGCTGAAAAGCCGAGGATATCAAGTTGTGGACCATAGATCAGACAATCTGATTGTAGTAAGCAAGGGAGATACACAGAACTTCTTCTACATCTTCGGTGGTAAGGACGAAAGGTCACAGGACTTGATTCAGGGTATCACTCTTGCCGGTATGTTCTTCGATGAGGTTGCTCTGATGCCAGAGTCATTCGTCAACCAGGCAACAGGACGATGCTCCGTCACCGGTTCTAAGTTCTGGTTCAACTGCAACCCGGACAACCCTCGGCACTGGTTTAAGGTCAACTGGATAGACAAGTGTGAAGAGAAGCACATCATTTATCTGCATTTTACGATGGATGACAACCTTTCACTGTCCGAGAAAATTAAAGAACGATACCGAAGTATGTATGTAGGTGTGTTCTTCAAGCGTTATATCTTAGGATTGTGGTGCGTGGCTGAAGGACTTGTCTATTCAATGTTCGATGAAGAAAAGCACGTTACCGATGAACACATGAGTGGCGCACTGGAATATGTCGTGTCAATCGACTACGGTACGGTCAATCCTTTCTCAGCCGGTTTGTGGGCATTCGATGGGAAACACTCACAGCGTGAAGCAGAACTGTACTACAACAGTAGAGAGGTCGGCAAGCGTGTAGACGATGAAGCTTATTATAAGATGCTAAAGGAACTGATCGGAGACAGAAAAGTATCATGTATCATCATAGATCCATCTGCAGCATCCTTCATTGAAGTTATCAAGAAGTACGGAGAGTACACAGTGAGGAAAGCTGACAATGATGTACTGGACGGAATCCGAGTGGTCACAACGATGCTGAATAAAGGACTTCTAAAGATATATAAGGATTGTACAAGCTGTATCAATGAGTTCGGTCTGTACTGTTGGGATGAGGAAAAGAACAATGATACGGTTATCAAAGAGAATGACCATGCGATGGACGATACAAGATATTATGTCTACACATTCTTGCGTAGGCGGTTGAGGTGGAAATACTAATGGGACTAATGCAAAAGATTAAGGCGGTATTTAATAGAATGTTTGGAGTAAACGAAGTAAGAGATATATTTGGAATTGAGGTAAGTCGTTCTTCTGAAATGCAGACTGCCTTAGATTTGTATAAGGGTATGAGGTCAGGAATTCCGACATGGTGCATGGACGGAACAATCAAACCGACAAGGTTCTCTAATGTCATTTGCCGGGAGATTGCAAACCTTACACTATTCAATGTCAATGTTGAGATTGATGGTAACGATGCGCTCAAGAAGAAATTTGATGAAGTGTTGAACGCGTTACAGGAGAAACAGGAAGAAGGCTGTTCTACTTGTGGAATAATGATTAAGTCAGACGGACAAGGAATTGAGTTCCTGGATCCGGACTACTTCATCATCACAGAAACCAACACCAACGGTGATGTACTTGCAGCTGTGTTCTTCTCATTCATCAAGCGAGGAAATAAGTACTACACGAAAGCGGAGTACCATAGATTCGAAGATGTAGGTGGAGAAAGAGTCTATAAGATTTCATCAAAAGCTTTCAAGAGTGAAAACAAAGACCACATCGGATCAGAGATGTCATTGGCTAAGGTTGATGAGTGGAAAGACATACTTCCGGAAGTGGAAGTAAGAGGATTGGAATATCCGCTGTTTGCGTATTGGAGAAATCCTTATGCGAATGCGATTGATAAGGAATCTCCTCTTACTGTGCCAGTGTTCGCCGAATGTATTGAAGAGTTAAGATGGCTTGACATCACGCTAAACAAGATGGGTGACGAACAGGAAGATAGTCAGCACATCACATTCGTGTCACAGTCAGCAATTCAGTATGCAAGCCAGAACGGAATCAAACTTCCTAGATTCGTCCGAGGAATTGAAATGGGAATTGATGCAGACAGCACGATTCAAGAACACGTACCGACAATGTTGGTAGCTGAAAGAACTGCTGCCATCAACTTCTATCTGTCTATCATCGGATACAAGTGTGGATTCTCTAATGGATACTTCTCATTTGATGAGTCAAGAGGGATTCAGACAGCAACACAGGTTGAATCAGACGATAGAAGAACGCTGCACACAATTGAGTCATTCCGTACAATCTTAGACGGAAAGAATCATGATGGAGTTATCCACAGAATCTTATATATCCTCTACGCTACAGGAACAGCGAACGGAACAATTCCGGCTTCCGGATATCAGACAGCTTGCGAGTTTGAAGACCTTGTGTACAACCTTGAAGATGATCGTGTACGTTGGTGGAATTATGTAGTACAGGGAAAAGTACCGGCATGGATGTACTTCGTGAAGTTTGAAGGGATGACAGAGCCAGAAGCGAAAGCTATGGTCGAAGAAGCCAGTGACAAAGGCGAAACTCTCTTTGATAAATTCCAAGATGAGTAAATTATGGGGACAATGAAAGCAAGCGAATACGGTACTATGTACTTGAGGACGAAAAGTTCATTCGTTTTTCATTCCTTGACAGTGCAATGTACAGCACTATAAATATTGCTACTAACCGTCAGATGGCGGTTAAGGCTTGTTCCTTAGTAGGACACAGACTCGGAGCATAACC
>ULSB01021760.1_pt1 | contig 12170 bp, 4 predicted proteins | sample 1955741 | NCBI WGS metagenome assembly ULSB01 (sample SAMEA4835691, study PRJEB28245) | human gut metagenome | biome: gut microbiome; material: fecal sample | place: Denmark | collected 2008
GTGGTGTGGTGAGCGTGTCTCGCAGAAAAGAGGAATGCAAATGAAAAGCAAAAAGTTGTTAGCGCAGATCGCGGCCTTTTCGCTGGTCTTCGGAATGACGGGTGTGGTTTCATCATGGGCAGATGAAATCATTCTCGATGGAACGACTGTGAAGTTTCCAAATGATGCAATAAGTCTCGTAAAAAATGAAGATGGTTCCTTTACAGTAAATAATCAAGACGTAAAAGGTGTTTGGCTACAAAACGGCTCCAAGCTGACCGCTAATCATGTCAATTTCATTAATGGCGGCAAAGGATCTAGTGAAATTTCTGTAGATAATAGGAGTACTCTTACTGTAAATGGTGGCAGTATCGATAGCGATCAAGATGCATTTAATGTAAATGATGGAAGTAAAGCGGAAGTCAATGAAGCGAAAGTAACTACTGGCGCTTGGGCAAATAATGCTGCCATCACGCTGAAGGACAGTACGACATCGGGACATTGGCTGTATGCGGGAAATGCATTTCCTGACCCTGAAATTGAGAATGATAAAGGTCCTGTAAAAGAAGGACTGCCTGTCGGATCTATCACTATTGATGGCGGTATGGCCAGCGTGAAAAATGTATTGGTGCAGAACAAAGGGCAGTTCAACGTTACAAATGGTGCCGTACTGGATGTGACGAAGGATACGTCGGCAACAGATTCGGCATGGGAACAGCCTGCTACCGGTATTATGAAGGGCGGAGAAATCGTTGTCAGAGCCTGGGGACCGAATACCGCGCAGGCAGAAAAGGGAAACAGCGACAGCGATCCGATCAATAAGCTGGATCAAGTATCGACTTTGGCAGTGAACGGTGCGATGGTCAAGGCAAATAAGCTTACCGTAGAGGGGAAAGAAGCTAAAAAATTAAACTATTCTGAGAGCGCTGCCTTTACGGCGAAGAATAACAGTACGGTGGTATTAGATTCTGCCGTACTAAATCGTGCGAAGTTTTGTGCAGAAAACAGTCAGATTTCCATCGGTGATTTGCACGCAGACAATAGCCAGTTTCTTGCCAATAACGGCACAAAAGCTGAATTTAAGAAGATGACAATGGATAATGGGAGTGTCTTGGGTGTAGGTTCCTATGGCAAAGTTGCTGACGTCACTGTTCATCAGTTGAACATGAAGGGTAACAGCACTATTGCCATCGAGAACGGTAAACTGAATTCTGACCAGATCACCATGGACAAGTCGACCATCGACATCGCGGGCGTCGGCACGCTGATCGCGAACAAGATGACGCTGAATAATACCACGTTGTCCTTGAGTGGCATTCAGAATAAGGCGGCTACGCTGGCCCTCGATGCGGATGAGGATATCCAACCGCTGGATGTCACGCAGAATGGGGTGACTGTCGAGGTCAAGGATACGCTCGATATGAAAGGCGGCATGCTTCAGGTCAATGATGGCTCGAAGCTCATCACGAACCAGATGAAGCTCGCCAATGGCAGCACGGTCAATGTCGTTGGACCGGGTTCATCCTATACCATCAACGGCAAAGAAAATGTCATGAGCGGAAATGCGCAGATCGCAGTCACCGGTGGCGGCAGCGTCAAGCTGGCAGAGGGTGCTGGCATCAAGGCGGAAGCAGATGCCAACAACAAGGTGAAGACCATCATCACGGCGGATGAGAACAGCACGGTCGACGTGACGAAGGGCAGCCTGTATATCGCGAATGCGGAGAGGGATGGCACGGTCTATGATGTTTCTACCGCTATCAAGAGCGGGACGGAAAACAAAGGAAATGCTTTCGATAAAATTTATGGTAACAGCCGCCGCACGATAGCCATCAAAAAGGATGCAAACGGCAACTACACCTTCAAGTCAAATATCGATGAGATCGCGAAGAATTCCCCGATTTATAACATCCTGAATGAAGCGGATCAGAATGAAGGAAAACTGGCGGAATTCGCGGAATTCATGGACAAGGCATTGGGCGAAGGCACATTTGGCGAAGGCATGACGGAAGCACAGCAGAATGCACTGGCGAATAATGCGCTTGAACATGCAGCGGCGATTGCGGAAATGGCTGGCGTGACCCACGGCACATATGGATTTGCACAGGATTTCTCCGGCATGATCGCTAACCACAAGGGAGAAGGAAGCGGCATCTGGGCAAACTACCTCCGTCAGGATAAGAAGGTGGACGGGTTCCAGGTCGCTGGACGAAAGGCGAAGTATGATGTGAAGTACAATGGCTTCCTCATCGGCAGTGATCTGATTTCCGATGAAAACTCCCGCACGGGCATCGCTTTTGCGTATGCGGATGGCAGCCATACAGAGAAGGATGGCGTAATCGGGAAGAATGATACCAAGTACTATGGCGGTGATTTGTACCATCACTTCACCGCTGGCGGTATCCAGTATAAAGCGGATATCGGTTTCATCAAGAGCGATAATGATCTGGAGCAGACCCAGCTGGGAAGGACCATCAAGGGTTCTGTGGATGGCAATGCCTTCTTCGCCGGCATTCGTGCTGAGAAGGAAATTGCGCTTGGCGCGTCTTCCCTGACTCCGTATGCAGGACTTCGCTACTACCGCATCCATACCGGAGACTTCACAGACAGCCTTGGCATGAAGCATGAAACGGAAAATGCCAACCTCTGGAATCTGCCGCTCGGCGTGGAATTCCGTCATGAGGTCAAGAATGGCAACTGGAGCCTTACCCCGGTCGCAGAAATCGGGTACAATTTCGCGATGGGAGATAGGGACACGAAGGAAACTGTCAGCCTCGGTAATGCAGCGGATACCTTCGCCTTCGACATCGGTGAAAGTGCATTCCTCGCCCGCCTCGGCGTAGAAGCAGAAAACAGCACATGGACTTTGGGCGGCGGCTATCGCTATCAGAAGGGCAGCGATACCCAGTCGAACCAGTGGTACATCCAGGCCGGCTACCAGTTCTAATTGTTTTTGAAATTCTACTATGGCAAGCAAAAGCACCAGTCTTTATGGCTGGTGCTTTTGCTTGCCGGTATTTCATCCGCATCGAGGGCTTCGCGGCCTTTTTATTTGAGGAGGTAGGTCATTTGCTTTTTAGTTGCCAGTAGTTATGCCTACGATACGGGAGAGCAGTCTTTCCTGCAAGGCACGCAGGTATCAGCTGGCAACCACGCATAAAAGCGCGCCTTATGAGGGCGCGCTTTTATGCGTGGTTATTTTCCTGTATCACTGTCTGCACTTCCTGTCGATGTGCCGAAGGAGGAGTAGGTGACGCCATTAAAGGTGCAGGTGACTTCGCCTTTGCTTCCTACGGTATAAGCACCGGCGCCCGTGGGCGGTTCGGGGACTTTTTTCAGATAGCCGTTATCGCCTGCGAGAGTGGAGAGGTCGGTGGGGTAGGTGCCGCCTTTCTTGACGTGGTAGACTTCCATGGCGGTGCCGATGGTGGAAAGATCAGACTGGATCTTGGCGACCTTCGCTTCGTCGGTCATGCCGACGAGGTTCGGGATGGCAACGGCGGCAAGGATGCCGATGATCGCGACGACGATGATGAGCTCTAAAAGCATGAAGCCTTTTCTTTTCTTGATCGTTCTCTTTTCTTTTTCCATGGGACCTCCTTGTTGTGAAGTGACGGGGGAATCGTTTCATTCATTATGCGCTTTCCGTTTTTGATTTACCAATATGAAATGCGAATGCTTGCTCGGGGTATCGGTGAGCAAATTAGATGAGAGGGGCTTTTTCCGGAAACACTCCTCCGTGAAGATCAGCACCTCTCCTTGGCGAATCGTCATCGCTCACAGGCCGCTGGTTCCCTTGCATTTTTAAGAACACAATGCTAGAATAAGCCGGAACGAAGATCCTGAAAAAGTCAATAGAAGAATTGACGCATAAAAACTTTTATATGGCGCATGATAATTTCTATAAAAGAAAATAAACGATACGCGTTATAGAAGAAATCTTTATGCGGGACTTCGCGGGAAATGTTGCGGATATTGACTTTGTGTGATATAATTTTTATTCGCAACGGTTCTTTTATTAGTAGAGTATATATAATAGGTGATGTAATGCTTCCGGAGGCAGGCAGGGACTCGATGATTGGTTCGATTTCCTGCTTCTTTTTTCCGGGAGGAAGAAAGCCATGTTGTTTTTATGAAAGGGTGAGGCAAGGAATGCCGAACAGCAAGATGTTCAGACCTGTCGTGGTAGGGAAGAAAAAGAGATACACCTATGCCAGATCGCAGGAAGTACTGAAGATGCCCCATTTGCTCGATCTGCAGACGAAGTCGTATGAATGGTTCTGCAAGGAAGGGCTGAAGGATGTTTTCGCAGATATTTCTCCTATCGAGGACAGCGCTAAGAAATGGGCGCTGCACTTTGGCGATTTCTATTTCGGCAAAGGCAAGTACAATATCGAACAGTGCAAGGCGAAGGATGTGAACTACTCCGCTCCACTGTACGTGAAGACGCGTCTGGAAAACAAGGAAACCGGCGAGCTGAAAGAGCACGATCTGTTCATGGGGGATTTCCCGGTCATGACGGACACGGGTACATTCATCATCAATGGTGCAGAGCGTGTCATCGTATCCCAGCTGGTTCGTTCCCCCGGCGTATACTACAAGCGCGAAAGAGATGCTTTTGACAAGGAGATCTATACCGCGCAGCTGATCCCGAATCGCGGCGCGTGGATCGAGCTGGAATCGGATCCGGCCGGCTCCGTCTCTGTCCGTATTGATCGCAACCGTAAGATGCCGGTCACTGTCCTCATCCGTGCGCTGGGCTACTCTTCCAATGAAGAGATCCTGGAGCTTTTCGATCATGATATCCATATCGAAAAGACGCTGGAAAAAGACAGCACCACGGACAAAAAGTCCGCTCTGATCGAGATCTATCACAAGCTCCGCCCAGGTGAACCGGCCACCGAAGATAGTGGTACGACACTGCTCCATAATTTCTTCTTTGATCCGCGCCGTTATGATCTCGCGAAGGTCGGCCGTTACAAACTGAATAAGAAGCTGGCTTGGAAGAACCGTCTTCTCGGTCACAAGACCGAAGGCCCGATCGTCAATATGGAAACGGGTGAAGTGGTCATCGAAGGCAACAGCACCATCGATGAAGAAGCCATCGCAAGAATCGAAGAAAGCGGTGTATTCTCTTCCTTCGATCAGGTTGAAGTGATGACCCAGAAGGATGATGGCACCCCGGTCAAGGTGATCTGCTCTTCCGGCAACCGCGAAGACAATTACCGCACGCTGGAGATCTGTGATATCATCGCCTGCATTGATTATCTTCTGAACATGATGCAGGGCTATGGCAAGAGTGATGACATCGACCATCTGGGCAACCGTCGCGTCCGCTGCGTCGGTGAGCTCCTGCAGAACCAGTTCCGTATCGGTCTCACCCGTATGGAAAGAGTGGTTCGCGAGAGAATGACCACCCAGGACCAGGATAAGATGAGCGTACAGGCGCTCGTCAATATCCGCCCGGTCGTAGCTGCTATCAAGGAGTTCTTCGGAAGCTCCCAGCTGTCTCAGTTTATGGACCAGACGAACCCGCTGGCAGAGCTCACGCATAAGCGTCGTCTTTTCGCTTTGGGACCTGGCGGTCTTTCCCGTGAACGTGCGGGGTTCGAAGTCCGCGACGTACATTACTCCCACTATGGACGTATGTGCCCGGTAGAAACCCCAGAAGGTCCGAACATCGGCTTGATCTCCTCTCTGTCGAACTATGGCGTCATCAATAAGTACGGCCTCATCGAGACACCGTACCGTCTGATCGATGAAAAGACACACACCGTCACCGACAAGTGCGAATATGTTACTGCTGACATCGAAGAAGACAAGATCATCGCGCAGGCGAGCGAACTGCTCGATGCAGAAGGTCATTTCGTTCATAAGAATGTAGCGAGCCGCCGCGGCCCGGACGTACTCGAAGCGGAACCGGACGAAGTCGTGCTGATGGATGTATCCCCGAAGCAGGTCGTCTCCATCGGTACCTCCCTCATTCCATTCCTCGAACACGATGATACGAACCGAGCTCTGATGGGTGCGAACATGCAGCGTCAGGCTGTACCGCTTCTGCGTCCGGAAGCACCGCTCGTTGGCACCGGCATGGAATGGGTCGCTGGTCAGGACTCCGGCGTCTGCATTCTCGCTAAACGTGCCGGCACTGTCGAAAGAGTTACCGGCCGCCAGATCATCGTCCGCGCTGACAATGGCGAGCTTGACACCTACGACATCATCAAATTCATGCGTTCCAACCAGTCTACCTGCATCAACCAGCACCCGATCGTATCCAAGGGTGACCGCGTGGAAGCAGGAGACACGCTGGCAGACGGCATGGCGACCGATGGCGGCGAACTCGCTCTCGGCCACAATGTACTCGTAGCTTTCGTATCCTGGGAAGGGTACAACCACGAAGACGCCGTTCTGATCTCCGAACGTCTCTGCAAGGATGACCTGTACACCTCCATCCATATCGAAGAATATGAATGCGATGCCCGCGATACCAAGCTGGGCGAGGAAGAGATCACCCGTCAGCTGTCTTCTGTTTCTGAAGACGCTGTGAAATACCTCGACGAAAACGGTATTATCATGGTCGGCGCTGACGTCCGACCAGGCGATATCCTGGTCGGCAAGGTCACCCCGAAGGGCGAGACGGAGCTGACGCCGGAAGAACGACTGCTGCGTGCGATCTTCGGTGACAAAGAAAGAGAAGTCCGTGATACCTCCCTGCGTGTGCCGCACGGCGAATTCGGCAAAGTTGTCGATGTCAAGGTATTCACCCGTGAAAACGGTGATGAGCTGGCACCTGGCGTGAACAAGCTCGTCCGTGTCTACATTGCGCAGAAACGTAAGATCCGTGAAGGCGATAAGATGGCAGGCCGTCACGGCAACAAGTGCGTATGCTCCCGCATCATGCCTATCGAAGATATGCCGTTCACCCCGGATGGCCGTCCGGTCGATCTGGTACTGAACCCACTGGGCGTACCGTCCCGAATGAACATCGGCCAGATCCTGGAAATCCATCTTTCCTGGGCCTGCCACATGCTCGGCGAAGAAATCCATGCGGCAATGGCAGCCGGTGTCGGCTCTCCGAAGTATGAAGAAATGAAGCAGCGCCTCATCGACTGCGGCTATGATTTCGAAAAATACGGCATGCCGGAACCGACCGAGTCCGGTATCCATATCGCGACCCCGGTCTTCGACGGCTGCCGAGATGAAGACCTTGCAGCGACCCTGAAGGCAGCAGGACTCCCGGCCGGTGCGAAGACGGACCTCTATGATGGCCGTACCGGTGAAAAACTGGACAATCAGGTCACCATCGGCTGGAAATACATGCTGAAGCTCCATCATCTCGTCGATGATAAGATCCATGCCCGTTCCACCGGCCCATACTCCCTCGTTACCCAGCAGCCGCTGGGCGGCAAGGCACAGTTCGGCGGCCAGCGTTTCGGTGAAATGGAAGTCTGGGCTCTGGAAGCCTACGGCGCGGCTTACACGCTGCAGGAAATCCTGACTGTGAAGTCCGATGATGTCATCGGTCGTGTCAAAGCCTATGAAAAGATCGTCAAGGGCGAAAACATCCCGAGTCCGGGCGTACCGGAATCCTTCAAGGTCCTCATGAAGGAACTCCAGTCCATCGGCCTCGACGTCCGTATCCTGAATGAAAATGGCGATGAAGTCGTCCTGAAAGAGCTCGATGAAAGCGATCTGGAACAGGGCTACGGCGGCGGACAGCCATGGCATAAGGATGAACTGAAAGAAGCCATGGAAGGTGATGATGCCGTTTCCGATTCCAGAAACGACATGGAAAGCCACATGAATGGCGCTATTGAAAACGCCGGCGATGATGTCGCATCCTTCAATGATACACTCGAAGCAGAAGCCAATGCACAGGCTCCCGTAGAAGCCGGCTTTGGTGAAACTGATCTTGATACAGAACTTGGCTTTACGAATGACAGCCAGGATGACTGATTCCGGAAAGGAGCGCTAATCAATTGTTAGATGTAAATGAATTTGATTCCATGAAAATCGGTATCGCTTCTCCGGAAAAGATCCTTGAATGGTCTCACGGGGAAGTGACGAAGCCGGAAACCATCAATTACAGAACCCTGAAGGCAGAAACCGACGGCCTCTTCTGTGAAAAGATTTTCGGACCGACCAAAGACTGGGAATGCAAATGCGGCAAGTACAAAAAGATGCGTTACAGAGGCACCGTCTGCGACAAGTGCGGCGTCGAAGTCACCTCTTCCAAAGTCCGCCGTGAACGCATGGGCCATATTTCTCTGGCCTGCCCGGTTTCCCATATCTGGTACTTCAAGGGTACGCCGTCCCGTATCGGCCTCATCCTTGAAATCTCTCCTCGCCAGCTCGAAAGAGTCCTCTACTTCGCTGCTTATATCGTCCTCGATCCGGGCGATACGAACCTGTCCAAGTGTCAGGTCCTGAATGAACAGGAATATCAGGATGCCGTAGCTGCTTATGGCAAGAAAGCATTCAAAGCACAGATGGGCGCAGAAGCGATCCAGTACCTGCTGAAAGAGCTCGATCTGCCAAAGCTGGAAAAAGCACTGCAGAAAGAAATCGAAGAAGGCAGTGGCCAGCGCAAGGTTAGATGCATCCGCCGACTCGAAGAAGTCGAAGCCTTCCTGCATTCCGGCAACAAGCCGGAATGGATGATCCTCTCTGTCCTGCCGGTCATCCCTCCGGATCTGCGCCCGATGGTCCAGCTCGATGGCGGCCGTTTCGCCACCTCCGACCTGAATGACCTTTATCGCCGCGTCATCAATAGAAACAACCGTCTGAAGAGACTTCTGGAACTCGGGGCTCCGGAAATCATCATCAGAAACGAAAAACGTATGCTGCAGGAAGCTGTCGATGCCTTGATCGATAACGGCCGTCGCGGACGTGCCGTCTCCGGCCCGGGCAACCGCCCGCTGAAATCCCTCTCCGACATGCTGAAGGGCAAGCAGGGACGTTTCCGTCAGAACCTTCTCGGCAAACGTGTCGACTACTCCGGCCGTTCTGTTATCGTCGTCGGCCCGGAACTCAAAATGTACCAGTGCTGCCTGCCGAAGGAAATGGCGATCGAACTCTTCAAACCGTTCATCATGCATGAACTCATCAAGAGAGGCGTCGCAAGCAACCTCAAAGCGGCACGCAAGAAGGTCGATAAGCTCGCTCCGGAAGTCTGGGAAGTCCTTGGCGATGTCATCAAAGAACACCCGGTCCTCCTGAACCGCGCACCGACACTGCACAGACTCGGTATCCAGGCTTTCGAACCGATCCTCTGGGAAGGCCGCGCGATCAAGCTGCATCCGCTTGTATGCCCAGGCTACAACGCTGACTTCGATGGTGACCAGATGGCCTGCCATCTGCCGCTGTCCGTCGAAGCGCAGGCTGAAGCACGCACCCTGATGCTCTCCATCAACAACATCCTGTCCACGAAGGACGGCAAGCCAGTCGCTATTCCTTCGCAGGATATGATCCTCGGCTCCTACTACCTCACCATTGTACAGACAGCCAACGATACGAAGGTCGATTTCACCGATGAAGAAAAGAAAGAAAATCCGAAGACGAAATTCGATGTCATGAAGCAGTGGAAGAAAGCCGAAGACGAGATGGACACCTCCGAGCTTCGCGCTTACACCGGCTATGACGAAGTCATGCTGGCGTACAACCTGCATCAGATCAAGATCCATGACTTTATCAAAGTCTTCATCCCGAAGGAAGACCGTCCGGACGGATTCAATGAAACTGATGACGATCTCGTCATCACCACCCCGGGCCGCCTGATTTTCAACTATGCGATCCCGAGAGAGCTGCGTTTCTTCTACAAGCGTCATGAAAAGCGCGTAGATGAAAACGGCAAGACCTACACCGTCGAAAACAACGGCCTCGGCATCACCATCGGCAAGAAGCAGATGGGCAAGCTCGTCAATGACTGCTTCAAGAAACTCGGATTCAAGGCGACCGGCGATCTGCTCGACTCCGTGAAAGCACTCGGCTTCCACTACGCTCTCGTTTCCGGCATCTCCATCGGCATCTACGATGTCGCTGTACCACCGGAAAAAGATAAGATCCTGGAAGACGGCGATGAAAAAGTCGAACAGATCAAACGCTTCTTCCGCCGCGGCCTCATGACCGACGATGAAAGATACAGAAGAGTCGTCGAAGTATGGAGCAAGAAGACCGACGAAGTCGGTGCTGCAATGAAGAGCTCCATGGTGAAGTTCAACCCGCTGACCATGATGGCCCAGTCCGGCGCCCGTGGTAACGATAACCAGATCCGTCAGCTGGCCGGTATGCGCGGTCTGATCGCCGATACCTCCGGTAAGACCGTCGAACTCCCGGTAAAGGCAAACTTCCGTGAAGGCCTGACCGTCCTCGACTACTTCACCTCTTCCCACGGTGCTCGTAAAGGTCTCGCCGATACCGCACTCCGTACCGCAGACTCCGGTTACCTCACCCGCCGACTGGTCGATGTTTCTCAGGATGTCATCGTCCGCGAAGAAGATTGCGATGTACAGGTCCTGAATTTCGACAGAGAACAGAGCCTCATCGCCTCCCAGCCGGAAGTCAAGAAGACCATCATGGGTCTCAAGCAGACACTCCTCGGCGCAGTTCTTGATGAAGATGTCCTCGACCGTAGAAATGGAGATATTCTTCTCGTCAAGGGCAAGACCCTCGATGCGGACGATGTGACACTGCTGAACCGTCACCTCGTAGAACATATTTCCGTCATCATCCCGACCGCTGACGGCATCGAAGCAGCAGAACCCAAAACCTTCGACCTCGGCACACAGGATGCTGTCGCTGAATACAACCGCGCGATGCGCCATCATCTGACTGTTCACTTCGCAGGCAAGAAACTCGAAGAAGATGCCTATGACCGCCAAGGCAATGTCCTCTTCCCGGCAGGCACCGTCATCGACAGCGATGTCGCAGAGAAGATCCTCGCTTCCGATATCCCAGTGCTCAAAGTCCGTATGGATGAAGCCGAAGGCGTCGAAGTCTCCCTCATCGAAGAAAAAGGCCAGCCGATCGAGTCTTTGGCTGACCGTATCGCAGGCCGCTGCCCGCTCGAAGATGTCGTGAACCCGACCACCGGCGAAGTCATCGCGAAGAAGAACGAAGAAATTTCCGATGCACAGGCAGAAGAAATCCAGAAATACTACGACAAGCTGAAGGTTCGTTCCATCCTCACCTGCCATTCCGCTCACGGCGTCTGCGCGAAGTGCTATGGCAGAAATCTGGCGACCGGCCGTCACGTAGAAATCGGCGAAGCAGTCGGCATCATCGCTGCACAATCCATCGGTGAACCAGGTACCCAGCTGACCATGCGTACCTTCCATACCGGCGGCGTCGCTTCTGCAGAAGATATCACACAGGGTCTTCCACGAGTCGAAGAATTGTTCGAAGCCCGCAAACCAAAGGGCAATGCGATCATTTCCCGTATCGATGGTACAGTTTCCATCACCAGTGCGGAAGATAACCCGAATGTCAAGATCATTACCATCACCAGCGATAATCCGGAAATCGCTCCGGAAAGCGAAAAGATCCCGGTAGCGAAGAAGATCTCCGTCACAAACGGCGAATTCATCAAAGCCGGCACCCGTCTCTTCGAAGGTAACGTCAACCCGCACGATATCCTTGATGTCCTCGGCGTACAGGCGACCCAGAACTACATCGTCAAGGAAGTCCAGAAGGTTTACCGCAGCCAGGGCGTAGAAATCAACGATAAACACATCGAGATCATCGTCCATCAGATGCTGCGTAAGATCAAGATCACCGAACCGGGCGGCTCCGGCTGGCTCCCGGGCGAGACTGTCGACATCGTCGCATTCCGTGCGATGAACCAGCGTCTCGATGACGAAGGCAAAGAAAGAGCCGTCGGCGAAAACCTGCTCCTCGGTACCACCAAGGCAGCTCTTGCGACCGACTCCTTCCTCTCCGCCGCTTCCTTCCAGGAAACGACCCGTGTCCTCACCGAAGCAGCGATCAAAGGTAAGGAAGATCCGCTCCTCGGCCTCAAGGAAAATGTTATCATCGGCAAACTCATCCCGGCTGGTACAGGCATGTCCCGTTACCGCAAGCTGAATGTCATCCATAAGGGTGAATCATTCGAAACCGGATCCGATGCGGAATAATTGATGCATCAGGCATAGCCGAAGGGGCTGTGAAGAAATGAGGATTCATTTCTTCACAGC
>ULSB01056584.1_pt1 | contig 12146 bp, 9 predicted proteins | sample 1955741 | NCBI WGS metagenome assembly ULSB01 (sample SAMEA4835691, study PRJEB28245) | human gut metagenome | biome: gut microbiome; material: fecal sample | place: Denmark | collected 2008
ACATGGTGGCCATGCAGATTCGCCCGTACGCGCCCGTCGAAAGCCGTTCGATCATGTGGATTTCGTACGGTTCCGGCGCATTCACCACGTCCGCCCCGTTCTATGCGAACGTCGACGACACCCCCGCCTACCTGCGCGACACCACGCCGGAAGTCTCCACGGACTGCCTGTATTGGACGAACCGCCTGATTGCAACGCTCGCCGACGCGCACTTCTACGAGACGAGCAATGCGATTGAAGGATTCTCGGAAGACGTCCGCTCCTTCGGCCACCGTCTGGTGGAACGTACGGATGATGCGCTTGCGATTGGTGGGTCGGCGACTGGGGCTGGTGGCGCTGGTTCTGGTGCCGGTTCTGCGGTTGGCGGTTCTGGTTCTATGTCTGGTGCTGCGGTTGATTCCGGTTCCGATGGGCTTGCTAGTCCTACATCTGTTCCGGCCCGTCTTGCGGCGGCTAACGACGAAATGGCGGAATACCTGCGATCGCGCAATACGAAGCTGCTCGGCGACGTGCTGTACACGTCCAGCAATCTCATGCACAACAGTTTCGCCATGTCGGATCGCTGGAACTAAGCCCGCTGGTGCTTTCCGTGTCCGTTTCTCCCGAATCGGACACACAGGCATCAAAATGAAGCGCTCCTGTGTCCGAATCACCAGAAACGGACACAGGAGCGCCTAGCCGATCGCAATAATCGCAATACTCACGCAATATCGCGTAAACCCTCTATCGCGCGAAACCTGCGAAACCCGCGAAACCCGCGCGAAATCAGTTGAACCCGACCACATGTTCCGCCACGAAATATCCCTTTCGAATCACAAACCGGCCGAGCGAACCATGTAGGTTCAGCGCGCGCGACATCGCCTTCTTACGCACGTCCTTGTAAATCGTCGGCGAATACGCCTCGATATCCGCCCACATGGCCTTCTTCTTCTCGTAATTCTCCGGATCGCGCGACAAAATCATGAAAACGCTCGCGACGGAACTCTGAATCGCCAGAAAATGAATCATATAGCGGTACAGGCCGTCTGGCACCGTACCTCGTTCGGGGGTGGCGCGCACCATGCACTGGTTGACGAGCCGCAGCTGGTCCACGCGTCGGATCATCACGTCCGTCTGCACGCTCTGCCCGTCGCGGCCGATGAAATAGTGGTAGAACGGCGTATCCACGTATTGCAGCGACTTGACCCACGGGAACGGCTGGTACGCGTAGATGAAGTCCACGTAGAACGTGTGTTCCGGCAGCTGCATCTTCGATTCGCGCACCACGGCGGTACGGTAGATCAGCGCGTGCATGAGAATGTATTCGGTCAGGCCGAAATGTCCCAGATCGTCCCAAGTGAGCCGCTTGCCGGGCTCCATGGCGTGACGGAAGTTCACGACGTGCTTGTTGCGCTTGCCCACCTTGTCATACACATAGTTGGTGACGAGCATGTCGAGCGGCTCGTCCTTGCCGACCTCGCCGCGCAGCACGGCCATGACCTGTTCGAGCGATTCCGGGCCGACCCAATCGTCCGCGTCCACGACCTTCACGTACATGCCGCTCGCCGCCGCGATGCCGGTGTTGACCGCGCCGCCGTGGCCCTTGTTCTCCTGATGGATCGCGCGCACGATTCCCGGATTGCGCGCCTCGAACGTCTTCGCCATCTCCAGCGTGCCGTCGGACGAGCCGTCATCCACGATCAGCACTTCGATGTCGTCGTTGCGCTTCGACGCGATCAACGATTCGACGCACCGTTCCAGGTATTCCGTCATGTTGTACGCGGGCACCACGAAGGTGAGCGTCTTCTTCTCCTGCATATTCTTCCTCGGATCGGGCTCGTGTCGGGCCGTGCGGCTGGCCGACCGCTCCGGCCAAAAGCATAACGAAACTAACGTAGCACCATGTGCGGTTCCGGGGCGCGGTTTTGCGCACAAACGGCACCCTGAAATACGCAATCTGCACCTGAAATTTCCCCTAGGGTCATTTCGGGTGACGGTATGTCAGTTTTCGTCAATTGTTGATTGTTTTTGCGATTCGTGCGGGCTTTGCGGTTTTTGCGATTCGTTCGTCTCGTCTGATTCGTTTGATTCGTCTGCCGCTTGCGATTTGCCTACTGCTTGCGATCCGTCTGCCGCTTGCGATCCGTCCGTCACGGTCGTCCCGTCCGTCGCGTCATCTCCCGCAGCAACCGCCTTCTCCTGCGATTTCGCGGCCTTCTTGCCCTGCTTCTCCTGCTTGGCGATCGCCTTCGCTTCCCGCGCGGCCTGCTTTTCCGCCTCGCGGGCGGCCTTTTCGCTTTCGTAGCGCAGTTCCGGCTTGGCTTCCATGCGGCTCAGCCCATACCATGCCAGGTTCACGATGTGCGCGGCGAGCTGCTCCTTGCTGAGCTTGCGCTGGTCGGCCCAGTATTGGCAGGTGTACACGGTCATGCCGATGAGCATCTGCGCGTAATACGGCACGCTTTTGGCCGGCAGATGCTGGCGTTTGAACGCGTCGGTGAGAATGTCCTCGACGCGTACGGCAATGTCTCCAAGCAGCGAATTGAACGAGTTGGACGGGTCGGTTTTCGGCGAATCGCGCGTGAGCACGCGGAAGCCTTCGGCGTTCTCCTCCACGTAGGTGAGCAGCGCAAGCGCGGTGCGTTCCACGATTTGGCGCGGATGCGCCTGCGGGTCGGACAGCGCGTTGATGAGAACGTCGGTGAGCGCGCGCATCTCGCGGTCCACCACCACGGCGTACAGGCCTTCCTTTCCTCCGAAATGTTCGTAGACGATGGGTTTCGACACTTTTGCGGTCGAGGCGATCTCTTCCACGCTCACTGCTTCGAATCCCTTGGCCGCGAACAGCGATCGACCGATTTCGATAAGCTGTTCGCGCCGCTGGTACGACGTCATTCTGGATGTATTGGCCATACTGCCTAGTTTTTCACGTCCCGTGGATAGCCCCATTGCCTGCCCTGGCAGAGATGAGTGGCGTGTCCGTTGCGCTTTTTAGGCTGGAACCATGGATACGAATGTGATTATTGCGATTGTCGCGGTCGTCGTTATCGCGGCATTACTTGCGATTGGCGGATGGTGGTTCGGTAAGAGCCGCAAGTCCGCCGTGGACAAGTCCACTGAAGCGGCGAAGGCGAAGGCCGATGCTCGTTTGGCTACGGAGAAGTCCGCCGCGCAATCTGCCGCCGCAAGTGCCGAAAACGCTGAGAAAACCAAGGAAACCGCGGAATCCGCAGCGACGGAAGTGGAATCCGCGACTTCGTCTGCCACACCTGAATCGCCAGTGGCAACTGAACCAACTCCGGTCGGGTCAGCCGTAACTGAATCCGCGACCCCAGCCGTCGAAACCCCTGAAGCTGCCGGCACCCGCATGCAGCGCCTCAAGGCGCGCCTGTCCAAGTCCGGCAATCCGTTCGGCAAGGCCCTGTTCAACATCCTCGCCAAGGATCAGCTCTCCGAAGCCGACTGGGAGGACGTCGAAGACACCCTTCTGCTTGCCGATGTTGGCGCGGAAGCCAGCGAACAGCTTGTCGGGGAACTACGCAACGACGCCCGAATCGCGGGCCAGTCCGACCCGGCCGAAGTGCGTGCCGCGCTGAAAGACAAGCTGCTGAAGCTCGTAGGCACTGACACGGATCGCCGTCTCAATGCCGATAAGGAGGGCGCGAACAAGCCGAGCGTCATCATCATGGTCGGTGTGAACGGCACGGGCAAGACCACCACCGCGGGCAAGCTGTCACGACTGCTCGTCTCCGAAGGCAAGCAGGTCATGCTGGGCGCTGCCGATACGTTCCGCGCCGCCGCGGCCGACCAGCTGGAGACTTGGGGCGCCAAGGTGGGCGTGCCGGTCGTGCGTTCCGACAAGGACGGCGCCGACCCGGCGTCCGTCGCGTTCGAAGCCAGCGCCAAAGCCAAGGAAGAGCACGCCGACGTGCTCATCATCGACACCGCCGGCCGCCTGCAGAACAAGGCGAACCTCATGGACGAGCTCGGCAAGATCCGCCGCGTCACCGAAAAGAATCTTCCGGTCGACGAGGTGCTGCTCGTGCTCGACGCCACCACCGGCCAGAATGGCATGACGCAGGCCAAGGTGTTCGCCGAAGCCATCGGCATTACCGGCGTGGTCCTGTCCAAGCTCGACGGCTCCGCCAAGGGCGGCATCGTGATTTCCGTGCAGAAGGAGCTTGGCGTGCCCGTCAAGCTCGTCGGCCTCGGCGAAGGCCCGGACGACCTCGCCCCGTTCGATCCGGAAGGCTTCGTCGACGGCATCCTCGCCTGACGTTCCCATATTTTCCGGATTTGCGATTTCCGTAGCGAAAACCTCCCATCACGTTCCGTACGTGGCGGGAGGTTTTCGTGTTGCGATTACTGCTCAGCGCCAGCCGTACCGGCAGCCGCAGCCCCCACTCCCGGCACCTTCCGGATCGTCAGCTTCAGCAGCAGCGGCGCGACCAGCGTCACCAGCGAAATGATGAAGATGATCGTCGAATAGTATTCGCTGCCGAGCACATGCTCGTTGAAGCCGATTTGCGCGGTAATCAACGCCATCTCGCCACGCGGTACCATGCCCGCGCCGATCATCAGCGCCGAAGCGCCGCCAAAACCGGCCATGCGGCCACCCAAACCGCAGCCGACGACCTTCGTGATCACGCCGAGAACCGTCATGATCGCAATGAACACAATCATCTTCGTATCATCCACGCCTGTGGTCTGCAGGCCGATGCCCACGAAAAACACCGGCACGAACAACGTGTCTCCAACCGGCTCGATATACCGGTCCGCGTCCTCCGCGTAATCGCTGTTGCTTACCGCGATACCGGCGAAAAACGCGCCCACCGCGTAGCTCAACCCGGCCAGATTCGACGCCCACGCCATCGCCAGGCAGATGATCACGGCCATCACCGCGATGCCGGACGGCGCCTTCAGCACGCCAGCCAGCGTCATCAGCGCCGGCGCCACCCAAACCACCACCACGGCGGCCGCCACAAAGAACAGCACCTGCTTGAGCAGAATCAAACCCAGCCCTGCCACGTCCACGCTGCCGGTGTTGACGAGCGTGCACATCACGGACAGCAGGATCACGCCGATCACATCGTCAGCCACGGCCGCGCCGAGAATCGACACGCCTTCCTTCGAATCAAGCAGTCCGGCTTCCTTCAGCACCGCCACGGAAATCGATACGGACGTGGCGGAGAACACCACGCCGATGAACGCAGCCGGAATCGGCTTGAAGCCAAACAGCAGGCTCACTCCACCCATCACCGCCACGGGGAACACCACGCCCATGCACGCGATGATGACCGCCGCCTTCGAATATTTCTTCAGCAACTGCAGGTCGCAGCCGACACCGCCCAAAAACATGAGGATGATGATGCCGAGGTCGCTGAACAGCGAGATCGAATCGCTCATATGCAGCACGTTCAGCAGCGAAGGGCCCACGAGAATGCCGACGAGGATCTGCCCGATCACTTCCGGCAGCTGCGCTTTGCGGCAGATCAGCCCGGAAACCGTGGTCAGCATCAAAATGGCGCACAGTGAAATGATGAACGTTGCCATGGTCCTCGCCGCTCTCTCGTTACGCGCGCCATACGTTCGCCGCACCGCGCGTTCGGTGTACATGCCACGCGCTCGCCGTACGCGGCGTTCTCTCGTCGCGTGCCACGCGTGTTCCGTAAGTTTCAGCTACCCAACTTACTCCGTCCGCAGCGTTGCCCGCCGCTTCCGTCCACCGTCGCAATTTCATATTGCGATTGCCGGGCGATTATGCCTTCCATATTTCCGTACCGCCAGTTTCGTTGGAATTCCGCCATTTTTCGGCGTAGGTTGACGTTCCGCGCGGATGGCGTTACGTTGGCGTAACACGTCGTAACGTTTTCAAAACGCGGCCGGCGTTCCATATCGTTCTGTCAGCCCCACACGATGGGGACGGAAATGTTGAACCAAATATAGAGAAAGAAAGAGGAGGGTGACATGGGCCAGCTTGATTCTGGAAATGCCGCGTGGATATTGACTTCCGCGTCCCTTGTGTTCCTCATGACGCCTGGTGTGGCGTTCTTCTATGGTGGCATGGTCCGCGCCAAGGCCGTGCTGAATATGATGATCATGGAGGCGGCCGCACTGTCCGTCACGATGATCATGTGGGTGCTGTGGGGTTGGTCGATCGCCTACGCCGGCACCTCGGTCGGCGGCATCTTCGGCGACCCGGCAACCGGCTTCCTGCTGAAGGACACCATGGTTTCCGATAAGGGCGTCTTCACATCGGCCGCACTGAACGGCAACAACTACCCGGTCAGCGTGGACGTGGCCTTCCAGTCCGCGTTCGCCATGATCACCGTCGCGTTGATCTGCGGCGCCATCGCCGAACGTGTGAAGTACTCCACGTGGATGATTTTCGTGGCGCTGTGGATCACGTTCGATTACGCTCCGCTCGCTCACATGGTGTGGAACGGTGGTCTGCTGTCCGCTGACGGCGCCATTTCCCAGGCGATCGGCGCAGCCGCCCACGATTTCGCAGGTGGTACGGTCGTCCACATCAACGCCGCAGTCGCCGCTCTGGTCATCGTGCTGATCATCGGCAAGCGTAAGGGCTTCGGCACGCAGCCGTTCCGCCCGCACAATGTTCCGTTCGTCATGCTCGGCGCCTTCCTGCTGTGGTTCGGCTGGTTCGGCTTCAACGCCGGTTCCGCCTTCGCAGCCAACGGCACCGCCGGCTACGCGTGGGTTTCCACGTCCGCTGCAACCGCTGCGGCAATGCTCTCCTGGGGCTTCACCGAGAAGATCCGCACCGGCCACTACACCGCAATGGGTGCCGCTTCCGGCATCGTCGCGGGCCTCGTCGCCATCACCCCGGCCGCCGATGTGGTCTCCCCGCTGTGGGCCATCGTGCTCGGCGCCATCGCCGGTGTGCTCACCTGCCTGGCCTGCGGTCTGAAGTTCAAGCTCGGCTATGACGATTCCCTCGACGTCGTTGGCGTCCACGGCGTTGGCGGCTTCACCGGCACCGTGCTCATCGGCTTCTTCGGCTAAGGCACCGGCCTGTTCGCAGGCGGCGACTGGAGGCAGCTGGTCGTCCAGCTCATCGTCGCTCTCGTGGCCATCGTCTGGTCCGCCGTCATCACCGGCATCATCGCCTTCGCTCTGGAGAAGACGATCGGCTGGCGCGTCACCGAAGCCCAGGAAGTCGGCGGCATCGATCTTGCCGACCAGGGCGAACGTGCTTACGATTTTGCTGGTACCGCCAGCTCCGTCCTCAAGGAGGTGAAGTGAGATGAAGCTCATTACCGCTATCATCCAGCCCCATAAACTCGACGATGTCAAGGAAGCCCTCGCAGCCGCGGGCGTGCACGGCCTGACCGTGTCCGAGGCAAACGGTTATGGCCGTCAGCGCGGCCACACCGAGGTCTACCGTGGCGCCGAATACACCGTGGATCTCATTCCGAAGATCCGCATCGAGGTGCTGTCCGACGACGCCGATGCCGAAACCCTGGTTGGCGTGATCGTCAAGTCCGCCGGCTCCGGCACCATCGGCGACGGTAAGGTCTGGGTGGCTCCGCTTGACTCGGTGACCCGCGTGCGCACCGGCGAAACCGGTTCCGCCGCCATCTGATCCGTCCGGCCTTGTGATCGGGCCGATTCGGACAAGATGAAATAAAGACCCCCGGGCTTGAAGTTCGGGTTATCAATTACGACACATCCCCGTACGTGCCTCGCGCCGTGCGGGGATTGTCATAAGTCGTCATAGGTTTCATAAGGAACGTGCGTTATGACTTCAGCAGTCGATGGTCTCAAACAACGGTTCATGGCCATGAGCCAGCCCGACGCCGACGGCGTCTACCGCAATGGCGCGGCGAAACGCAAAGCCCGCACGGAATTGGCCATGGGCAATCTCACACAGTTGTGGAACGAAGCCTGCGAGGCGGTTTCCTTCGATGTTCCGGCAACCGGCATCGGTCTCGGCGCGGTCGGTTCGCTGGCACGTGGACAGGTGGGCCCCAGCTCCGACCTTGATCTGGTGGTCATCTACGAGCCGCACGCGCTGACCGACCAGCAGCTCAACGAGCTCGCCAACAAACTGTGGTATCCGATCTGGGATTCCGGCCTCGACCTCGACCAGTCGGTACGTACCGTCGCGCAATGCGAGGCCGTCACCGACCGCGACCTGCCCGCAGCTATGGGATGGTTGGACGTGGTGCCGATCGCGGGGGACACTGGACTTATCGAAAGCACAGCCGTATCCATATTGGAACGATGGCGCAAGGCCGCACGCAAACGTCTGCCGGAACTGCTCGGCTCCGCCAAATCGCGCCTCGACGAATTCGGCCGCATGGCCTACATCAACCAGCCGGACATCAAAGAGGCACGCGGTGGTTTGCGCGACTCCGTATTGGTGTCCGCGCTCGCCGCATCCTGGCTTGCCGACCGTCCGCACGGCACGTATGACGACGCCGTCGAACGGTTGCTGGACGTGCGCGACTGCATCCATCTGGTCGCCGGCAAAGATACGAACATGCTGCTATCGCCCTACCAAGCCAAAGTCGCGGCGATGCTCGGTCTGGCCGATCCGACGCTGCCCGATGGCGAACGTGAGGCGAAGTCGATCGACGATCTGCAAACGTTGCTGGCACGCGTCGGCCGTCAGATCGCGTTCTCCCTTGATTCCACCGCGTCGCGCGCCGAGCATTCGCTGACGCACGACAAGCCGCGATTCGCCTTCTTCCAAGTGTTCCAGCCGCGCGGTGGCGGCAAACGTCAGGCACCGACCTTCGATGTGATCGCCCCCGGCGTGGCCAAGCATGAAGAGGAAATCGTGCTCGCTCCGGGCGCGGAACCGGCCGCCGACCCGAACCTCGTGCTGCGCGTGGCCGTCGCAGCCACGGAATACGGACTGCCGATCGCCCCGGGAACGTTGCAAAACCTCAAAAAGTGTCCTATCGGCGACCGCAACTGGACGGACGAATCGCGTGAACTGTTCATACGACTGCTGGCTTCCGGCCCCGCGCTGCTCAACGTGTGGGAAGACATCGATTTCATCGACGTGCCCGGCAAGCTCATCCCCGAATGGTTGGGCGTGCGCAACCGGCCAAGCGCGTCCGCCGCGCACCGCTATACGATCGACCGGCACATGGTGGAGGTCGTCACGCGGCTCGGCCGTGAAACACCCAGCGGTGGGCGGTACGACGACCGGCATTACGAGGCGCTGCTGCTCGCCGGCATCCTGCATGACATCGGCAAACGACCGGGGGTGGCCAACCATGCGGCGGAAGGCGCTCGGCATGCGACCGTGGTCGTGGAACGCATGGGATTCGACCGCGACATCGTCCGCTGGGTCACGCTGCTGGTACGCGAGCATCTGACATTGTCGGAGTTCGCCACAGGCCGCAATCCCAATGATCCCAACGTCGGCGATGATCTGGCCGGCCGGCTCGACCATAATCCCGTGCTGCTCGACATGCTGTTCGACCTGACCCGCGCCGACGGCTCCTCGTTGGGGGCCACGTCCGGCGAGACCATCTCCAAACAGTACGGGTGGAGCAAATGGCGTGAAACGTTGGTGCGCACCATGTACAACGCCACCCGATACCACATGTGAGCGCCGGTTTCTCGCATGCGCCAAGCCGATATGCCCCCGTATTTCTCGTCGTTTACGGAAAAGCGGGGTGTATATCACCTTCCGTTCACTTCGGCAAATCGAAATAAGGGAATCGGGGTGCATGCTTTAGGATGTCCCCAAGTTGTCCACTCAGTTATCCCCACTCTGTGGATAAGTCGAAACGTTTTCCACATGGTTATCCCCAATATGTGGATAACTCGGCTTTTTTCGACTTTCTTATCCACACCAAAGCCATTCGCGCGTGTCGTTCGGTGGATGCGGAGATTCATCCATAATCTCAATGCAACACCGGTCGTGACGGCACGCACGTATTATGGTTTTCCTCGGTATTGAACACATTCGATTGACTGCTGCGGTTGGAGGGACATGGCGGAGAACGACTCTTGGAACAACGGTTCGGCGCAGAACCGCGGATTTTCGAACGCTGGAAACGGTGCGAACGGCATGAACGGCCGATCCGGCCAAGCCGTGCGCGACGCCCTGTTCGACCGCGTGCCGCCGCATGACGACGCCGCCGAAATGGCGGTGTTGGGCGGCATGCTGATGAGCAAGGACGCCATCGGCGAAGTATCGCAGATGATCGACGTGTCCGACTTCTACCAGCCACGCAACCAAACCGTGTACGAAGCGGTCATCAAACTGTTCTCGGCCTCCCAGCCGGTCGACGCCGTGCTGGTGGCCAACGAGCTGCTCGCCGAAGGCAATCTGGAAAAAGTGGGTGGCTCCGACTATCTGCACAGCCTGGTCGCATCGGTTCCGACCGCCGCAAACGCCACGTATTACGCCGACATCGTGCATCAGCGCGCCATCCTGCGTAATGTGATCGCGGCCGGCACCAAAATCGCACAGCTCGGCTACACCGCAGAAGGCTCGCAGGCCGAAGACGTCGTCAACCTGGCGCAGGCCGAAGTATATGAGATGTCCACCGGCAAAGTGCGGCAGGACTACGCGCCGATCGGCACCGTCATCGCCGATACGCTTGACCAGCTCGACCGTCTGCAAAGCGGCGAAGTGTCCCGAGGCGTGCCGACGGGCTTCCGCGACATCGACGACGTGACGCAGGGCCTGCAGCCCGGCCAGATGATCGTCGTGGCAGGCCGACCGGCCATGGGCAAGTCCACACTCGGTGTGGATTTCGCCCGTTCCGCGGCACTGCATCACGGATTGACGACCATCATCTTCAGCTTGGAAATGAGCAAAAACGAGTTGGCGCAACGTATCATCTCCGCTGAATCCAACATTCCGCTCGCCGCCATGCGCCGCGCGGACGACATCACGCCGGAACGTTGGGCCATCCTGAACGAGTTGCAAGGCAAGCTGCAGAACGCGCCCCTGTTCATCGACGACAGCCCGAACATGAGCCTGATGGAAATCCGCGCGAAATGCCGCCGACTGAAGCAGACGAACGATTTGAAACTCGTCGTCATCGACTACCTGCAGCTCATGACCTCCGGCAAGGCCGTGGAAAGCCGCCAGCAGGAAGTGTCCGACTTCTCCCGTGCGCTGAAGCTGCTCGCCAAGGAGCTGGAAGTGCCGGTGGTGGCACTGAGCCAGCTGAACCGTGGCCCCGAAATGCGTCAGGACAAGAAGCCGCAGCTGTCCGACCTGCGTGAATCCGGCTCTATCGAACAGGACGCCGACGTGGTGTTCCTCGTGCACCGTCCGGACGCCTACGACAAGGAGGACCGCCCGGGCGAGGCCGACATCATCATGGCGAAGCATCGTAACGGTCCGACCGACACGTTCAATCTTGCGTTCCTTGGCGCGTATTCGAAGTTCAAGGACATGCCCCAGGATTACCAGTCCCAGCAGGAGGCGGTGTGATATGGCTTGGAATTCCTTCGCAACCCCGTTGATCGGCAAGGCCGTGCGCGCGGCCTCCCGTTTGGCGCACGGCGGTGGCAGCGCGTTCCCCGGCAAAATCGTGGAACGCATCGACCCGCAATTCCTGTCGCGCACATTGGCGCAACTGCCGCTCGGCGTGGTGCTCGTCTCCGGCACGAACGGCAAAACCACCACCACACGCATGGTGGCCAGCATGCTGCAATCGCTCGGATTGAAGGTGTTCACCAACCCGACCGGCTCGAACTTCACCCGTGGCGTGGTTTCGTCGCTGCTTGCGGAAGTCTCGCTTTCCGGCAAACTCGACGCCGACATCGCGGTGCTGGAACTCGACGAGGCGTACGCCGTGCATTTCGTCAAGCAGGTGCCGCCCGACTACTGCCTGCTGCTCAACGTGATGCGCGACCAGCTTGACCGTTTCGGCGAGATCGACAACACCGCGCGACTGCTGTCCAAAGCTGCGGAAGCCACCACCGGTACCGTCGTGCTCAACCGTGAGGACCCGCGCATCGCCCGTCTTGCTGACGTGGCGCATACGGAAGACGGCGTGGAAGTACGCTACTTCGGCCTTGACGAATCGTTGCGCGGCTTCTTCCCGTCGGATGACGACATGAGCACCACTGTTGACGCGGAAGCGCACGACAGTGCGGAACATGGCGGAAATATTGGCGATTCGGGCAATGCCGGCGATACTGCCGATGCCGTTGCGGCTGCCGCG
>ULSB01038680.1_pt1 | contig 12128 bp, 10 predicted proteins | sample 1955741 | NCBI WGS metagenome assembly ULSB01 (sample SAMEA4835691, study PRJEB28245) | human gut metagenome | biome: gut microbiome; material: fecal sample | place: Denmark | collected 2008
CGGCCCATCCGCTGGCTGGTGGACGACTGCGCCAAGTTCGTCGCCCGCGAGAAGCGCCGCGGCAACACCTACGACGGCATCATCATGGACCCGCCGAGTTATGGACGCGGCCCCGGCGGCGAGATCTGGAAGCTGGAAGACTGCATCTACGACCTCATCAGCCAGTGCGAAGAGGTGCTGAGCGACAAGCCGCTCTTCTTTGCGGTCAACAGCTACACCACCGGCCTTTCGCCCGCCGTCATGGAGTATATGCTCAAGACGACGCTGATCCCCCGCTTTGGCGGAAAGACCAGCTGCGACGAGATCGGCCTGCCCGTCTCCGCCACCGGCGGCGTCGTCCCCTGCGGCGCGACGGCGATTTGGGAAGAATAAACCTCTCAGTCTCGCTATCGCTCGACAGCTCCCCTACCGAGGGGAGCCTCTGGCGAAGAGATAAAGCTTTACGGAATGCCAAGGCCTCTCCTCGATAGGAGAGGTGGCAATGCGAAGCATTGACGGAGAGGTTAACATCTAAGAATGGGGTACAGCCCCTTTCAGAGGGGCGCACCACCAGAAAGAGAAAACAAATGAGTGAAACGATACTGACAGCAGAAAACTTAAAGTTCCGCTACGACTCGGAGCAGCCCGGCTACGCGCTCAACGGCGTCTCCATGCAGGTCAAGCGGGGCGAGTTCGTGGCCGTGCTGGGCGCAAACGGCTGCGGCAAATCCACCCTTGCCAAGCACTTCAACGCCATCCTCCTGCCGGAGGAGGGCAAGGTGTACGTCGAGGGCATGGACACCGCCGATGATGACAAGCTCTATGACATCCGCCAGACCGTGGGCATGGTGTTCCAAAGCCCCGATAACCAGATCGTCGCCACGGTGGTAGAGGAAGACGTGGCTTTCGCGCTGGAAAACCTCGGTGTTCCGCCGGAAGAGATGCGCCGCCGTGTCGATGACGCCATGAAGATGGCGGGCATCTACGAGTTCCGAGAGCGCGCACCCCACAACCTCTCGGGCGGCCAGAAGCAGCGCGTCGCCATTGCGGGCGTCGTCGCCATGCGTCCCGACTGCCTCATCCTCGACGAGGCCACCGCCATGCTCGACCCTCGCGGCCGTGAGCAGGTGATGCAGACCATCCACCACCTTAACAAGGATCTGGGCATTACCGTTGTGTCCATCACCCACTACATGGAAGAGGCCGCGCAGGCCGACCGTGTTCTGGTGATGAGTCAGGGCAATGTGGTGATGGAAGGCACCCCGAAAGAGGTGTTCAGCCAGACCGAAAAAGTCCGTTCTCTCCGCCTCGACGTGCCGCAGGCCGCAGAGCTGCGGGATGAGCTGGTCAAGGCCGGCATCCCCATGCCCGAAGGCATCATCGACACCGGCGAGTGCGCACAGGCTCTGTATGAGCTGCTGAAGTAAGGGGGACGGAAACATGGCAAGTATTATCAAAGTAGAACACCTGAGCTATGTCTACAACCCCGGTATGCCGAACGCAGTCACCGCGCTGGACGACGTGAGCTTTGAGGTGGAAGAGGGCGATTTCGTGGGCATCATCGGAGCCACCGGCTCCGGCAAGAGCACCCTCATCACCCACATGAACGGTCTGAACAAACCCACCAGCGGCAAGATCATCATTGATGGCCGCGACCTCTGGGCCGAACCGGAAAAGATCCGGGATTTCCGTTTCCTGACGGGTCTGGTGTTCCAGTACCCGGAGTACCAGCTCTTTGAGGAAACATGCTATAAGGACATCGCCTTCGGCCCGAAGAATATGGGCCTCGACGAGGCGGAGGTCGATAAGCGCGTCCACGAGGCGGCAGAATTCGTCGGCCTCGATGAAGCGCTGTTGGAGCGCAGCCCCTTTGAGCTGTCCGGCGGACAGAAGCGCCGCGTAGCCGTGGCGGGCGTTATGGCCATGAAGCCCCGTATCCTCGTTCTGGACGAGCCCGCGGCCGGCCTCGACCCCGAGGGACGGGATGAGATCCTGTCCGAGGTGAAGGACTACCACAAAAAGACCGGCACCACGGTGCTTCTGGTCTCACACAGCATGGAGGACATTGCCAAGTACGCCGACAAGGTGCTGGTGATGAGCCGGAAGAAGATCGCCATGTATGACACGGTGGAGAAGGTCTTTGCCCGCGCTCCCGAGCTGCTGGAACTGGGCCTCTCCGTGCCGCAGGTGACGAAAATCTTCCTCAAGCTGCGGGAGATGGGCGTGGACGTCCCGGCGGACGTCTACACCATCCCCTACGCCGTCAAGATGATCCTGGCGGCAAAAGCCCGGCGGGATGCAGGGGAGACCCTCGTCTTACCCCGGGATGAAGATCAGAAAGGGGGTGCAGCCGAATGCTGAGAGATATTACCATCGGCCAGCACTTCCCCGGCAACAGCCTCGTCCATCGTTTTGACCCCCGGCTCAAGCTGGTGCTGACCATCCTGTATATCGTTCTGCTCTTTGCGGCGTCCAACCCGCTGGGCCTTGCGCTTTCGCTGATTTTCCTCGCCGTGATGTACGCGGTAGCGAAAATTCCCTTCAAGCTCATCCTCAAGAGCCTGAAGCCCATCTTCCCCATCATCGTCTTTACGGCGGTGCTGAACCTCTTCTTTGTCTCGGGCGAGGGCGACCCGGTGTTCAAGCTCGGATTTCTGACCGTTTACGCGGAGGGCATCCGGTATGCTGTACTGATGGCGGTGCGCGTCATGGCCCTCATCGCAGGCACGAGCCTTTTGACCTACACCACCAGTCCCATCGTTCTGACGGACGCCATCGAGCAGCTGCTCAAGCCTCTGGGCAGGCTCCACTTCCCGGTGCATGAACTGGCCATGATGATGAGCATCGCGCTGCGGTTCATTCCTACCCTCATCGAGGAGACCGACAAGATCATGAACGCCCAGAAAGCCCGTGGTGCGCAGCTGGACAACGGCAAGATGACCGAGCGCATCAAGGCGCTGGTCCCGGTGCTGGTGCCGCTGTTCATCTCGGCTTTCCGCCGCGCCGACGAGCTGGCCATGGCTATGGAGTGCCGCTGCTATCGCGGCGGCGACGGACGCACCCGCCTCAAGGTGCTGCGGTGCGAAAAGCAGGATTATATCGACCTTGCAGTGTGCATTGCGTGTTTTGCGGTGATCCTCGCTTCGAGATTGGTGTTCCCGAATTTTTGAGAGGGATAACCTCTCCGTCACGGCTATCGCCGTGCCACCTCCCCTAATAGGGGAGGCTTTGGCATTTCGTAAAGCTTTCCCTCTTCGCCAGAGGCTCCCCTACTAGGGGAGCTGTCGAGCGAAGCGAGACTGAGAGGTTGGACTATATGAATTATCTCTTAAAACTATCCTACGACGGCACGAACTACTGCGGGTTTCAGGTGCAGCCCAACGGGCGGAGCGTAGCTGCTGTGTTTCAGGACGCCTTGGAGGCGGTGCTGGGCTGTCGGCCCGACATCAAGGGCTGCAGCCGCACCGACGCCGGCGTCCACGCGCTGGGCTTCATGCTCAACTTCCACGCCGACACCCGCATCCCGGCGGCAAAGCTGCCGCTGGCGCTGAACCAGCACCTACCCCCGGACATCCGGGCGCTGGAAGCGCGGGTGGTGCCGGACGATTTCCATGCCCGCTATGCGGCCCACACCAAGACCTATCTCTACCGCATCCACAACAGCCCGATCGACTCGCCCTTTGCAGCGCGGTATTACACCAAAGTGCCGGGGCGGCTGGACGCGGACAAGATGCAGCAGGCGGCGCAGTATTTTGTGGGAAAGCACGATTTCTTCGCCCTCTGCGCCTCGGGCAGCTCGGCTGCGGCTCACGGCGACACCGTGCGCACCATCACGGCCTGTGATGTTCAGCGCCGGGGCGACGACATCGACATCACGGTGACGGCGGACGGCTACCTCTACAACATGGTGCGCATCCTTGCAGGAACCCTCTGTGAGGCCGGCGCGGGGCGTCTTGCGCCTGAGGCCGTGCCGGGCATCCTCGCCAGCCGCGACCGCAAAAACGCTGGGCCGACGCTGGCGGCGAAGGGACTTTTCCTCAAGAGCGTGGACTACGACACGCCCATAGAATAACGCAAACATGACCGATGCTCCCGGAGGGAAAACGCCCCTTTGGGAGCACTGTCATTGCACAAAGGGGACAGGAGAGTATGAGAAAAAGACAGCGCGGCACCCGGCCTGTGTCGGACGAGCCGCTTTCGGCGGGACGGGTCGAATACCTCGAGCAGGCCCGCGAGCGGGTGCGGAACCGGCGCATCCGCCGCACGGCACTCATCGTCGTGGCGCTGACGCTGGTGGTGCTGTTCACCACCGGCATCGTGGGCAGCTCTGTTGCCATGGCCAAGGACTGGGCCGACACCGCCCGCATCCTGCTCTTCCCCGGCACGGGCTGGCCCCAGCAGACCGGCGTTATGGAGGTGAAACAGCTTGCTGCCATGAACAGCAGCTTTGTGGAGCTGGGCGAGGAAGGGTGCGTGGTCTGGTCCCGCACCGGCACCCGGCTCAACTCCATCCAGAGCGGCTACGCCCGCCCTGCGCTGGCTGCGGGCAAGAACCGCTTTGTGCTCTACAACCGCTCGGGCAATGAGCTGCGGGTGGAGAGCCGAACCCAGAATCTCTACACCAAGACGATGGAGAACAGCATCACCCTCTGTGCCATGGCCGACAACGGCACACTGGCCGTCGTCACAGAGGACCCCGGCAGCGCGGCCCGGCTTCGGGTCTACTCGTCCTCAATGGAGCAGCTGCTGAGCTGGAGCCTCACCATCGCCGACGGCACCCCGCTGCGGCTGGCCTTTTCGCCGGATGGGCGGCGGCTGGCAGTGGCGGCGGTGACGGTAAACGGCGGCCAGATGGTCACGAATTTCTATGTCGTCACCCTGGCGCAGGGCGACCCCCTGCTGGTGGGCAGCGGAAGCGGCGCGGCTCAGTGGCTGAGCTGGACCGGTTCCCAGAGCATTCTGGCCGTCTGCGACAGCCGCGCTGTCCTCTACAACGCATCGGGCGGAGAGCGGGCAGCCTATGACTTTACCGGGCAGACCCTCCGCGACATCTCGGTGGACGCTTCGGGCAATACTGCCCTTCTGCTGGCCTCCGGCCAGCTCTGTCAGGCCGTGATGCTGGGCCGTGACCTCGGCGTCGAGAGCACCACGCAGGTGCAGGCGTCCAACCGCATCGTCCGCTCCGGTGCGCAGTTCTATCTGCTCACCGATACAGGGGTGGAGTGCCTTTCCACCGACGGCACCTCCCAGTGGACCCAGAGCCTTTCGGCCCGCCCACAGGGTCTGATGGCCGGCCGCAGGCAGCTGCTGGTCTTCTGCGGCAATACGGTGCAGGTATTGACCCCGCCTGCGGCGGAAAACAACGCTCAAAGCAATACATAATAAGGAAAACAAGGTATGTTCAAGAATCCGTCATTTCTTTTTGATATAGTATGTACCGTGGTCTGGCTGCTTCTGGCTGTGCGCTATGCCCGCAAGGGCTTTCTCGCATCCAGTGTCCAGCTGGGCGGGAATGTCTTCAGCCTCGTGGGCGCCCGGGTCTTTTCGGGCTGGGCGGCTGCCGAGGTGTTCCAGCGCTTTCTGGCCGGGAGCTTCCGTACCCAGATCGCGGAGAGCATCTCGGCCGGAGGGGTCGTGGACCTGACCGGCATCGCGGACAAGTACGCGGGCTTTCTGCCCGAGAGCTTCCGCGCCTCCATCGTGGAGACCTGCGAGCGCTCCATCTCGGCTGTGCTCAGCGACAACGCCGTGGTGCTGGCGGACGCCATCGTCCAGAAGGTGCTGGCTCCGCTGCTCACGCCGGTCATCTCGGTCGTGCTCTTTTTCGTGGCCTTTGCCCTGCTGCGGATGCTGGTGAGTATGCTGGTCACCGTGCTGGGCCTCGTCAACCGGCTGCCGGTCATCGGCACCGTCAACCGCTGGCTGGGCTGGGTCACCGGCTGTGTCGCCAGCACCATGGACATCTATCTGGTGCTCTGTGTGGTGTGGGCCGTCATCGTCATCACCGGCGGCAATCTGACCGTCCTGAACGATACGGTCATGAGCAGCAGCCTTTACTATAAAGCATTCAATCTGTTCAACCCCTTCCTGTAAAGGGGAGCTTTAGGAGGAACCTATATGGTCTGCAATCGCTGTCAGAAACGTCCGGCCATCATCTTCGTCCAGCGGATGGAGAACGGCCAGATGAAAAATGAGGGCTTTTGCCTGCACTGTGCGCGTGAGCTGCACATCAAGCCGGTGGAAGACCTGATGAAGCAGTTCGGTATGTCCGACGAGGACATGGATAACATGGAAAACCGGATGGAGAGCATGATGGATGAGATGGGGGACGCGAACCCCCTCTCCCTCATGATGAATATGGGCCAGCCCATGGGCGGCGAGGAGAACGAAGGGGACGACGACCTTGTCCCCGGCTCCAGCGCTACCTTCCCGCTGGGTGTCAAGGCGGAGGACGATGCCGGAAACAGCAAAAAGGCCCAGAAGAACGGCAAAAAGCCGCCCCGCCGCAAATTCCTCGACACCTACTGTGAGAACCTGACCCGCAAAGCCCGGGAGGGCAAGCTCGACGACATCGTGGGCCGTGACCGCGAGATCTACCGCACCATTCAGATCTTGAGCCGCCGCCAGAAGAACAACCCCTGCCTCATCGGTGAGGCGGGCGTCGGCAAGACGGCCATCGCCGAGGGCATCGCGGAGCGCATCGCCAGGGGCAATGTTCCTGTGGGTCTGAAGGATAAGGAGATCTTCCTGCTGGATCTGACCAGCCTCGTGGCCGGCACCCAGTTCCGGGGCCAGTTCGAGCAGCGGGTCAAGGGCCTGCTGAGCGAGGTCAAGGCCGCTGGCAACATCATCCTATTCATTGATGAGATACACACCATCACCTCCGCCGGTGAGAGCGAGGGTGCCATGAACGCGGGCAACATCCTCAAGCCTGCCCTCTCCCGCGGTGAGATACAGGTCATCGGCGCCACCACCTTCAACGAGTACCGCAAGTATATCGAGAAGGACCAGGCCCTTGAGCGCCGCTTCCAGCCCGTCCGCGTGGAAGAGCCCAGCGTGGCCGACACGCTGGCCGTCATGAACGGCATCAAGAAGTATTACGAGGAGCACCACCATGTGCAGGTGGATGCCGATGTGCTGAGTGCCATCGTCACCCTCAGTGAGCGGTATATCACGGACCGCTACCTGCCCGATAAGGCCATCGACCTGCTGGATGAAGCCTGCGCCTGCTGCAATCTCGCCCACCCGGTCATCTCGGAGTATCTCGAGATGCAGAAGGAGCTGGACGGCCTCAGGCAGGAAGAGGCAGACATGGAGTCCTCCGACGTCAATGAGGCCATCGACTATGAGCAGGTGGCCCAGCGGAAGACCCGCATCGCCAAGCTCGAGGCAGAACTGCCCGCAAAGCAGGCTGCTGCCAGCGAGATAAAAGTGACCATGGACGATGTGGCCAAGGTCATTGAGCTGTGGACGGGCATCCCGGCGGTGAAGATCCAGGAGACGGAGTTCGTCAAACTGGCCGGGCTGGAAGCCGAGCTGAAAAAGAAGATCATCGGTCAGGACGAGGCCGTCCATCTGGTGGCACAGGCCGTCAAGCGGAGCCGCGCCGACCTGTCGGGCCGCCGCCGTCCCGCAAGCTTCATCTTCGTCGGCCCCACCGGTGTCGGCAAGACGGAGCTGGTCAAGCAGCTGGCAAACCAGCTCTTCGACGGCCCCGACCCGCTCATCCGTCTCGACATGAGCGAGTATATGGAGAAATATGCGGTGTCCCGCATGATCGGTTCGCCTCCGGGCTATGTGGGCTACGAAGAGGCCGGCCAGCTCACCGAAAAGGTGCGCCGCCGCCCCTACAGCGTGGTGCTGTTCGATGAGATCGAAAAGGCCCACCCCGACGTTATGAACATCCTGCTCCAGATCCTCGACGAGGGCAAGATCAACGATGCACAGGGCCGGACGGTGGACTTCTCCAATACGGTCATCTGCATGACCTCCAACGCTGGCAGCAGCGACAAGACGACCTCCGGCCTCGGCTTCAACAAGAGCGAGGAGCAGCTGAGTGAGGAAAAGACCCGCAAGGCTCTGAGCCAGTTCCTGCGGCCTGAGTTCCTTGGCCGTGTGGATGAGGTCATCGCCTTCAAGCCGCTGAGCCAGCAGACGCTGGAAGGCATCGCGGCTCTCATGCTGGATGAGTACAAGCCCAGCATGGAGGCCAAGGGCATCGCTTACAGCTACACTCCGGCGGCTCTCTCTGCCCTCGTGGCCAAAAGTCAGGGCGGCAAGTTCGGCGCCCGCGACCTGCGCCGCGTCATCCGCAAGGCTGTGGAGGACCCCGCCGCCGAGCGCATCATCGACGGCACCCTGAAAGCGGGCGGCAGCCTGACGGTGGATGCCGAAAATGGTGAAGTTATCTTAAAGTGAATGCTTGACTTTTCTGTACTATCGCATATAATAAAGACAGAAAGACAATGAATTCGTGCATAGAATTCACACCAAAAGAAGAAAACCCCTTCTTGGAGTTGCAGCTCCAAAGAAGGGGTCTTCTTTTTAGTGCTTACAGTCCTTGTTCAGCATTCTGTCAAGCCACTTGCTGATGAGATTAGAAGTCACACCAGCTGCGACAGATACCATGAAAGACAATATCTCGTGCATAGGACACACCTCCCTTCCCAATGAAATTGGGTCGGTAAGGACCGTGAGACAATTATAACATATAATTCGACCAAAAGATACAGTAAACGGCACTCCGAAGCAGTTCGGAGTGCCGTTTGTCATAGGCAGACTTAGTCGAGGGAGACAGGGAACTCGGGCTTGTTGGCCATACGGGCATTGGTGCGGCCCTCGGGGATGATCTCGCTGGCGGCGGTCAGCGCCAGCTTGGTGAGGGTGGGGCCTGCCAGCTCATATACCAGCACCGAGAAGAGCACGACGTTGCGCACCATGTGGCCGTCGGAAAGCTCAGCGGCCTCGGCTGCCATGCCCAGCGCCACGCCAGCCTGCGGCAGCAGGGTGATGCCGAGGTACTTCTGGATGTTGTGGCTGCAGTGGGTGGCCCGGCCGCTGACGAAGGCGCCGGAAATTTTGCCCAGAGAGCGGAAGGCGATGTACACCACGCCGATGAGGAGCACCAGCGGGTCGGAGAGGATGTTCAGATCCAGCTCTGCACCGCTGAGCACGAAGAAGAGGATGTTCACCGGCGACACCCAGCGGTCGAGGCGGTCCATCAGCTCATCGGAAGTGGGGCAGATGTTGCAGAACACCGTACCGGTCATCATGCAGACCAGCAGCAGCGAGAAGCCGCAGTGTATCGGCCCGATGTTGAAGGTGACCATGGACAGACCCACCGTCAGCAGCACGAAGGCCGCGGAAAGGCAGATGAGAAGCTGTTCCATGCGATATTGCGGGCAGCAGCACGATACCGACGCGCAGCCGCCCTTTCCTCCTTTTTCTCAGTCAGGCGCGTTTCCTTGCTGCTTGCCAAAAGCCAAAAAAACACAGCACAGTAATAAATTATACTATTCCACTTTCTAAAAAGCAACATCTTTTCAGGCGGCAAAATTGAAGATTCCTTAACAAATGGCCGAAAAAGGCAAAAAAACAGGGCCGCTGCCGATGCAGTAGCCCTGTTGTATGCAACAATCGTGAATTTAGTTGAACTTGAAGATCTTCCGTGCGATGCGGTAGCCGCCCACCACGATAGCGTCGCCCTTGGGGAAGGGCAGGTTGGTTACGCCGCCGAAGCCGAAGCGGATGGAGCGGTAGACTGCGGCGCTGGTGTGCTCGCGCAGATACTGCCACAGGCCCTTCTGCTTTTCTTTCGCCTCGGCGCTGCCGTCCAGCAGCAGGAAGATGTCGCTGACGGCCATCATCATGGAGAGGTAGTGGAGCATATAGGCCCGCAGTTTCTTCTCGCCCTTGAGGGCGTCGAGGTCCTGACAGTCGATCATATGCTTGGTGACGCGGAGCTGCTGGTCCACGCGCTTGACCATGATGCTCTCGTTGACGCTCTGGTCGGCACGGCCGATGAAGTAGCGGTAGAGGTCAAGGTCCATATAATACATGGTCTTGACGAAAGGCAGAGGCTGGTAGACGAAGATGTTGTCCACGTAGAAGGTATGCTTGGGCAGCACCATGCCGCACTTGCGCAGCACCTCAGTGCGGTACATGACCGAGTGCATCAGCAGGTTCTGGTCGGGGCGGAAGTGGCCGACGTGCATCCAGGTGAACAGACGCTCCTGCGGGAAGATGTTGGTGTACCGCACAGTGTGGCTGGTGCCGTCCTCGGTGTGCTCGTAGACATAGTTGCAGATCATGAGGTCGGGGGCGGTGCCGCGGGTCACGAGGGTGTGCAGGCGGGCCAGCACCTTCTGGAGGGCGTCGGTGTCCAGCCAGTCGTCGCTGTCCACGACTTTGTAGTAGAGGCCGGTGGCGTTGCGGATGCCCTGGTTGACGCCCTCGCCGTGGCCACCGTTCTCCTGATGGATGGCCTTGACGATGGTGGGGTACTTGGCAGCGTACTCGTCGCAGATGGCCGGGGTCTCGTCCTTCACGGAACCGTCGTCCACGAGGATGATCTCAGCCTGCTCCCCGGCGGAGAGCAGCGTTTCGATGCAGTGGCGCATATATGCCGCCGAGTTGTAGCACGGGACGGCAAAAGTAATGAGTTTCTGTTGCATAAAAATAAGCTCCTTATCGTGCTTGCCCGGCCATGTTCAGAACAAAATGGGCCGGAGATGGAGATATGTATTCTTATTATAGCATTTTCGCGCACAAAAAGCTAGGAACACCAGCAAATACCTGCCAAAAAACGACGACAGAAGAGCGATCTGATACCATTTCGGGCCGGGCTGTGCTATAATAATACGGATACAGATTTGAAAAACGCAGGAGGCACCCATGGCAGACCCGCATTCTATCTTGAAAAAAGTTTTTGGCTACGACAGTTTCCGTCCCGGACAGGAGGACATCGTCCGGCGGCTGCTGGACGGGCAGGATGTGCTGGCGGTGATGCCCACCGGTGCGGGCAAATCCATCTGCTATCAGGTGCCGGCGCTGCTTCTGCCGGGCATCACCATCGTGGTGTCGCCGCTAGTCAGCCTGATGAAAGACCAGGTGGGGGCGCTGGTGCAGGCCGGTGTGGCGGCGGCTTTCCTCAACAACAGCCTCACCGACAACCAGAAGGCCCTCATGCTCCGCCGCGCCCGGGAGGGCTGGTATAAGATCATCTATGTGGCCCCGGAGCGGCTGGAAATGCCGGGCTTCCAGCGCTTCGCGCAGGAAAAGCTCATCAGCATGGTGACGGTGGACGAGGCCCACTGCATCAGCCAGTGGGGGCAGGACTTCCGCCCCAGCTATCTGCGCATCAAGGAGTTCGTGGACAGCCTGCCGAATCGCCCGGTGGTGGGCGCGTTCACGGCCACGGCGACGGCCCGGGTGCGGGACGACATCCGCAGCCACCTCGAGCTCCATCAGCCCTATGAGGTGACGACCGGCTTCGACCGGCCCAACCTCTACTTCGAGACGCGCCGCGCCCTGCCCAGCCAGAAGCCCAAGGAGCTGCTGGACCTTGTGCTCCGGGAGGGCGACAACGCGGGCATCGTCTATTGCAGCACTACGAAGCAGGTGGACGAGACGGCCCGCCTGCTCCAGAGCCGGGGTATCCGGGCAGCGGCCTACCACGCCAAGCTGGACGCCGAGGTGCGCCGGAAGAATCAGGACGACTTCCTCTACGACCGCGTTCAAATCATGGTGGCGACCAACGCCTTCGGCATGGGCATCGACAAGCCCAACGTCCGGTTCGTCATCCATTACAATATGCCCAAGGATCTGGAAAGCTACTATCAGGAGGCGGGCCGCGCGGGCCGCGACGGTCTGCCGTCCCGCTGCATCCTGCTCTATTCCGGTACGGATGTGCGAACCATCCGCTTCTTCATCGACAAAGAGATGGAGGCGGACAACGGCCTGCCCGCCGACGTCAAGGCCGAGGCCGCCCGCAAGGCGGAAGAGCGGCTCAAGTATATGACCTTCTACTCCACCACTCAGAAGTGCCTGCGGCGGTTCATGCTGAACTATTTCGGCGAGGCCGCACCTGAAAAGTGCGGCAACTGTTCCTGCTGCCTCTTTGCCGAGCAGAATGCGCAGGAGGTGGAACA
>ULSB01004354.1_pt1 | contig 11953 bp, 9 predicted proteins | sample 1955741 | NCBI WGS metagenome assembly ULSB01 (sample SAMEA4835691, study PRJEB28245) | human gut metagenome | biome: gut microbiome; material: fecal sample | place: Denmark | collected 2008
CACGGCGGAGATCGTCAGTTCAAATCTGATCCGGGTCGCCACTTTTATTTGCCTCGGTAGCTCAGTTGGTAGAGCAAAGGACTGAAAATCCTTGTGTCAACGGTTCGATTCCGTTCTGAGGCACCATTCCTGCGGCTGTGGCGGAATGGCAGACGCGCTACTTTGAGGGGGTAGTGATCTTTCGATCGTGTGAGTTCAAGTCTCACCAGCCGCACCACTCTTTTTTCTACTTGATTCCCTCAATTTAATTTTATATGCGGTCGTGGCGGAACTGGCAGACGCGCTATCTTCAGGCGGTAGTGGAGTAATCCGTGAGAGTTCAAATCTCTCCGACCGCACCACTAAAATGAGAAAAAGCTCATCCATTGGATGAGCTTTTTTGTGTCTGGATGGCAGTCAGACGTTAGACATCTGACATCTGATACCTGACGTCTCCCAGTCTTCCACTCTCCTAGTCTTAGAGTCTTCAGGCTTCAAGCAGGCATTGTCTTGGGGGAGCCAACTTATTCTATAGATATGTTATAATATATGGCAAAAATGCCTGCGCCATTGGCGCAGTGAATTGTGATACGGAGAATATTATGGAAAAGAAATTGGTCATCATCGATGGCAGTAGCCTTTTATATCGCGCGTTCTATGCGCTGCCGCCCACTATGACATCGCCGGATGGGATCCCGACGAACGCGGTCTATGGATTTCTGCGGATGCTGCTCGGTCTCTATCGTGATCTGGATCCGGAGTATATGGCAGTGACTTTCGACAAGGACCGTCACACCTTCCGCACGGAGATGTACGAGGGGTACAAAGCCACGAGAAAGCCGGCACCGGATGAGCTGGTGCCGCAGTTTGACCTCATCCGTGACGTGATGCAGGTGATGGGTGTCGCGGTGTACAGTCTCGACGGCTACGAGGGGGATGACATCCTAGGGACGCTTTCGCTTCGCTATGAAAAGGAAATGCCGGTCAATATCGTGACGGGCGACCGCGATGCGCTGCAGCTTTCCAGCCGCCAGACGACGGTCTTCCTCACCCAGAAGGGCATCACGAATATGGCAGCCATGACGCCGGAAGCGGTCTTTGAAAAGTACCACATTGAGCCGCGTCAGGTGATCGACATGAAGGCGCTCATGGGGGATACCGCTGACAATATCCCCGGCGTGCCGGGGATCGGCGAGAAGACGGCTTTGAAGCTCATCACGCAGTATGACAATCTGGATAATCTGTATGCACATGTGAGCGAAATCAAAGGCGCGCAGGGAAAGAAGCTTACCGCAAATAAAGAGCTGGCCTATCTTTCCTATGACCTTGCCACCATCAAGCGTGACGTGCCGATGGAGACATCTCTGGAAGACATGCATCAGCCGGTTCATTTTGAGGAAATGCGCGTCCTTTTCCAAAAACTTGGGATCAATCTTCTTGCGCAGTTTGCCGGCCTTCCGCGCTTCCGGGCACTGGCGGAAGCGAAGAAAGAGAAGAGCCAGAGAGAGCTTGTGAAGGCGATCCCCTGGCAGGACGAGGCGTTTGACGAAAAGGTCGCAGCCCTTGTGATCGATCGCTATGGGATCGCGCCTTTCTTCACGGCAAGGTCTGCGGTCGTTGCGTGTGAGGGACATGCGTACACGGCGGGGCCGGCGCAGTATGAGAAGCTCGCCGAAGCCCTCGCGAAAGCGAAAGCGGTGGTGACTGTCGATGCGAAAGCCCTCATGGAGTCCGATTTTCCCTCTGAGCATCTGCCGTTCTTTGATGTGCAGCTCGCCTCCTACCTGCTGGATCCGGCGCGTGTGACGTACCCCTTGTCGTACATGGCAGGGCTCTATGAAGTGCCCGAAGTTTTTGCGGATGAGATGGAAGATTTCGCAGACAAGGGCAGTCTCATCGGTGATTTCCTGTCGAAGATCTATGAACCGTGCTGCCGCAAGCTCGAAGAAAATGGCGTGATGACACTCTTTACGGATGTGGAAGAGCCGCTTGTCAAGGTGCTTGTCGCGATGGAGAAGGCCGGCATTGCGACGGACCAGCAGCGCTGGCAGGAGGTCAAGGCGGACATGGAGAGCGAGGCGCGCCTCCTTGTGAAAGACATCTACACTGAGGCAGGGGAACCGTTCAATATCAATTCGCCCAAACAGCTCGGACATATCCTCTTCGAGAAGCTGGGGATGCCGGCGGGCAAGAAGACGAAGACAGGCTACTCGACCGCTGCGGACGTGCTGGAAAATCTGGCGGCAAGCTATCCCTTTGTGGGGAAGATCCTTCGTTACCGCACACTTTCGAAATTGATTTCCACCTACCTTGAAGCGCTGCCGAAGCTCATCTGTAAGGAAACGGGCCGCATTCACGGCTCCTTCAACCAGACGGTGACGGCTACGGGCCGTCTTTCGAGCTCGGATCCGAACCTGCAGAACATTCCTGTCCGCACGGAGGAAGGGAAAAAGATACGCTCCCTTTTCGTGCCGGGCGAGGGCTATGACTGCTTCATCTCTTCTGACTACTCGCAGGTCGAGCTCCGCATCCTTGCGCATATGTGCGGCGACGAGAGCCTGATCGCTGCCTTTGCGAACCGCGAGGATATCCACCGCCGCACGGCAGCTGAAGTGCTGGGCATCCCCTTCGAGGAAGTCACCGACGAGCAGCGAAGCCATGCGAAGGCTGTCAATTTCGGCATCATCTACGGCATCAGCGGATTTGGCCTTTCCAAGCAGCTCGGCATCACGCCCAAGCAGGCGCAGGACTATATCGACAGGTACAATGCTCGCTACCCGAAGATCTTGGGCTTCATGCAGCGCATGATCGAAGAGGCCAGAGAGACAGGGCGAGCGGTCACGCTTTTCGGCCGCTATCGCGAGCTTCCGGACATCCGCAGCAAGAATTTCATGCGCCGTTCTTTGGCCGAGCGCATGGCGATGAATACACCGATACAGGGCACGGCAGCCGATATCATGAAGATGGCCATGATCGCCGTCTATGACAAGCTGAGGAAGGGCCGCTATAAGAGCCGCATCCTTCTGCAGGTCCATGATGAACTGGTCGCAGAAGTGACACTGGAAGAGAAAGAGGAAATCGCGGCTCTCTTAAAAGAAACGATGGAGTCCGTCGTCACACTCAAAGTCCCGCTCCTTGCTGATGTCAATGAAGGGAAGAACTGGGCGGAGACAAAGTGAGCGGAGAGGCTGGTGACTAGGGGTTAGGGATTAGAAGCAAGCGGTGATCGAAATTTCGCAATTGGAACGTTGACCGTTCTGCAAGGAAGATCTCTCGGCTACGCTTGAGATGACGACGGCGCGAAGCGCTATCAAAATTCTGCGGCGCTTCCATATTTTTACGCGCCGCACCACCATTTCTCATTTCTAATTTCTCATTCAAGCGAAACTTTCAAACGTAATCAAAGGGCAACCCGCCCCACGGGCTAACCCTGAACCTTGAACCCTTACCCCCTTTTCTCATTATCATTCAAAGGAAGTTATCTCATTATGTATCGTATCGGATTATCCGGCGGCGTAGGCTGCGGAAAAAGCACGGTTTCCTCCTATCTCAAAGAACTTGGTATCCCCATCATTGACGGGGACAAGCTGGCGCGCGAGGCAGTGCGGCCTGGCAGTGCGGCGATGGAAGACATCCGGCGCGCCTTTGGCGATGACATTTTCAATGAAGACGGGACGCTCGATCGGGAGAAAACGGCGGCGATCGTTTTCACGAAGGAAGAGAAACGCCAGCAGCTGAATGCCATCATTCATCCCTTCATCTGGCACCGCACGCAGGAAGAGCTGCTGAAAGCCCAAGAGGCAGGCCATGATCTGGTCGTACTCGACATGCCGCTCCTTTTGGAAATCTCATGGCAGCTGCGCGTAGAGGAGGTCTGGATCGTCAAAGTACCGCTGGAAATGCAGATCGAGCGTGTCACCCTCCGTGACGGCTTCACCAGAGAGCAGGTCCTGGACCGCATCCATAAGCAGATGCCGACGGGCAATAAATTGAACTACGCGGATGTCATCATCGATAACAGCCGCTCCGTCGAAGACACGCGCCGCCAGGTGAGAGAAGCCCTCGCGAAGGCGAAGGAACGGATGAGGAATATTAGTGACTAGTGACTGGTGACTGGTGACTAGGAATTAGTAGCTAGGGATTAGGTTTGCGATACGAGAAAATCGCTAGGGGAACACTGATTAAATCGTTGCCTGATTTTACTCTTGAATTTTTATGTATGGCGAGGAATAACCTGACGCGAATAGCGAGCTATGTAAGGAGGGTTATGGCGAAGCTATATATAAATTCTTGTAAAATCTGACTCTGTGATTTAATCAGCATTTCCCTCGTTTCAAGCCTCCGCGGCGCTTCCATCATTTTATGCTCCGCACTGCCATTTCTCATTTCTCATTCAAGCGAGGTTTTCAAATGTAATAAAGGGGCACCACGCTCCAGAGGCTAACTCTGAACCCTGAACCCACAACCCTGAATCCCACATCATTTTTACATGAAAGGAGGCATCCATGAGAACCGCGTTGAAACGGAAAAAGAGAGAAGTCCATAGATATCAGGGAAATACGGGAGCCATGCTCTTCACCCTTCTTCTGGCCATTCTATGCGGCCTTGTGCTCTACATCCTTTCGGACATTTCCTTCATGCGTCCCTCGCGGGAGATTTCTCTCCTCATTTCAGAGAGCGCGAAGAAGGAAGAGATCTCGCCTGCTCTTTTGGAAGCTGTCATCCTGACGGAGAGCAAATTCGATAAAAAGGCGGTCTCCCATGTGGGCGCGATCGGCATGATGCAGCTCATGCCGGATACCGCAGAGTGGATTTCCGAGGAAAGCGGTCTTCCGGCGAACCGTTTGGAGCGTCCCGAGGAAAATATTCCGCTGGGCGCTTGGTATATCAATTACCTTTTGAAGGAGTATCACAATAACGAAGTCCTTGCGCTGGCCGCGTACAATGCGGGGCGCGGCAATGTGGACCAGTGGATGAAGGACTATGGCTGGAAGGAAGGCTTCTCTGATTTGAACCAGATCCCCTTCCCGGAAACGCGGGAATTTGTGAAGTCCGTTACCGCAGCCAGAGACCGGCTAGAGAAAGAACGGACGGAGAAGTGACTGGGATTAGTGGCTGGGGACTAGTGACTAGTGACTGGGGACTAGTGACTAGGAATCGGAAGTTAGAGGTCAGATGCTAGAAGTCAGAGGTCAGAAATCCGAAGTCTGAAATCTGAAGTCTAATGTCTAATGTCTAATGTTTAATGTCTAACATCTTCTAGTCTTCTAGTCTCATTTAGAAAGGAGCCATCATGGCTGACGTGGATGAAAAAACACAGAAGGCGCGGGCGGAGCGCCGCGAGAAGCTGCTTGCCTGGTACGAGGAAAAAGAGCTTCCACCGGTCATCGGTGACTACGAGCTTCGCACCATCGATGAGCAGCACGACCGCATTTATTATGCCTTCGGCTGGTTTCACAAGTCGAATGGATGGAAGATCCGCGTCCTCTACGATGAGGAAACAGCGGATTACATGGTGAAGATGGATCTGCACATGATCACGCTGACGGAGATCGAATGCATCACGGGTGATTTTGAGGAATTTAAGCGTCTTGTGAAGCTGCTGACACCGGAAGCGATCGAGAAGGAGCTCATCCATCGCGAGAAGGTCTCCATTCTGGTCGAGGGCAAGGGCTTCATGGTCTGGGACTATGAAGAGCTGCTGCCGGAGAAGCTCGGGCACTATGTGCGCGTCATTGCGCCGAAAATGCCGCTCCTTGGACTGAACGGCTCCTACATCATCGCCGCCTATGAGTGCGAAGAAAAAGACACGGGGATCCTTTTCTTTTATAATATGTATCGCGATGAATACTATGGCGAACTTCGCGCCAAGGGTATCCCGGGCATCATTCATCAGTACGATGCGAAATCCATCGAAGCACTTGAGGCAGCGATCGAGAAGCACCTGGAAAAGGATCTGAAGGAGCTCTATGAGCATCCGGTGATCGAGGATTAGAGGGTTAGCCCACGGGGCGGGGCGCTCTTTGATTGCGGATGAAAGCTTCGTTTGAATGAGAAATGAGAAATGCGAAATGGAGGTGCGGCGCAAAAAAATAGAAGCGCCGCGAAGTATAAATAGGGCGATGCCATGCGCTGGCATGCCAGTCACTAGTCACCAGTCACTTGAGACTCCTAATCCCTAGCTACTCATCCCTTCTTTCAAACTTAGCACGCTTGGAGGCTAACCCTGAACCTTTTTTATTGCTTTCCCTTTACAACGTATGGTATAATAGTATCGCAAGTTATGTGTATAGAATTTCCTGGTGAGTGAGCTGCGGCTCACTTTTTCTTATATATGGAATAAGTTGGCAGGGATTGGGGATCAGGTCTATGTGCAGCGTATGGAATCTGTAGAGCCCATGCAACCGGTTCACTGCCCACTGTTTGCAAATAGGCAAGGAGGCTTATCATGGCACATAAAGCAATCGAAGAAGCCGTAGAAGCTTTGCTGGAACCGATCCTGGATGCGGATGGCATCGAACTTGTCGATGTCGAGTATGTCCGTGAAAGGAATTGGATCCTTCGTATTTTCATTGACAAGGAAGGCGGCGTGGATCTCGCAGACTGCCAGAGCATCAGTGAGAAGGCGGGCGAGATTCTGGATGAGAAGGATATCATTCCGGATAACTACATGCTGGAAGTCTCTTCTCCAGGGCTCGATCGTGTATTGAAGAAAGATAAGGATTTCCGCCGCTATGCGGGAAGCGATGTGGATGTGAAGCTGTTTGCTCCTCTGGGAGAAGCAGGCGGTGTCAAAGCATTCACTGCGCATCTGGAAGGGCTCACCGAGGATGGCGAGCTGGCGCTGACGCTTGCAGACGGTAAGGAAATCGCATTGAATAGAGATAAAATTTCACAGGTAAGACTTCATTTTTCGTTTTAATCGAGGAGGAATAGTTCATCGTGGACGGCAAGGTATTATTGGAAGCAGTAGAAGCCCTGGTCAAGATCAAAAAAGTTGATAGAAATATGGTGTTTGATGCACTGGAAATGGTGCTCTTGACCGCTTACAAAAAGGAAAGCGGCAGCAATGCCAAGGCTTCGGTTTCTCTCAACCGTGAAACCGGGGAATATAAAATTTATGAAGAGAAGACCGTCGTGGACGAAATCCATGAAGACTCTGAAAATGCGATCAATGAGATCACGGTGGAAGAGGCAAAGAAGATCGACCGCAGCTATGAAGCGGGCGACATGCTCCGCATCGATGTAACACCGAAGAATTTTGGCCGTGTCGCAGCGCAGGCCGCTAAGCAGGTCATGATCCAGAAGCTGCGCGAAGCGGAGAGAGGCTCTATTTATGACGAGTTCTCCGGCCGCGAAGGCGATGTGATCACCGGCGTAGTAAAATGGAATGAATCCCGCACCATTTTTGTCGACCTCGGCCGCGTAGAAGGAATTCTGCCTTTCGCAGAACAGATCGAAGGCGAAGAATTCCAGCCGAATGATAAGATCAAGTGCTATGTCCTCGAAGTCAGAAAGACCACGAAGGGACCGGAAATCATCCTCTCGAGAACCCATCCGGGCCTCTTGAAGAGACTTTTCGAGCTGGAGGTACCGGAAATTTACAGCGGCACCGTGGAGATCAAGAGTGTCGTCCGTGAAGCGGGCTCCCGCTCCAAGATCGCCGTATATGCAATGGATCCGGCTGTCGATCCGGTCGGCGCGTGCGTCGGGCCGAAAGGGCAGCGTGTACAGAATATCGTGAACGAGCTGCATGATGAAAAGATCGATATCGTCCGCTGGGACGAAGATCCGGCGATCTATATTGCGAATGCGCTCTCTCCGGCGAAGGTTGTTTCCGTTTCCGTATGGGAAGAAGAAAAATCCTCCTATGTCATCGTACCGGACTACCAGCTGTCGCTGGCCATCGGCAAAGCAGGTCAGAATGCCCGCCTGGCTGCCAAGCTGACGAACTGGAAGATCGATATCAAGAGCGAAACGCAGGCGAATGAGGAAGGCTTTGGCGAAACGGACAGCGCCGATGTCGATGATGACATTCTGGGAGATATCGAAAGCGATATGGGGGAGGAAGCTAAGGAATGAAAGTAAAAAAGATCCCCATGCGCATGTGCGTAGGCTGCAAGGAGCTGAAGCCGAAGAAGGAGCTGCTCCGTATCGTGGCTTTGCCGTCGGGGCTCATCGAGCTTGACCGCACGGGCAAGAAATCCGGCCGCGGTGTCTACGTGTGCGATGATATCGAGTGCTTCACCAAGGCCTACGAGTCCCATGGTCTGGAAAAATCCCTGAAGCGTCCGGTATCCAAGGACGTGTACGATGCGCTGAAGGAACAGATCGAGAATGGATGAGCCGGTATACCGCATGCTTGGCCTTTGTATGAAGGCAGGTCGTCTGCTTTCGGGAAATGAACAGGTGGCAGAAGGGCTCAAGAATGTGAAAGCTCCGAAAGCAGCTCTTCTCATTATCACAGAAGACAGCTCCCCAAGAACAAAGGATGAGTACAGAAATGCTGCAGAAAGAGCGCATATTTCCTACAGACTGTTTGGAGAAAAGGAGAGGCTGGGCAGCGCCCTCGGCAAAGGGGTACGCACAGCGGCGCTCATCACAGATAAAGGATTTAGCCGCGCGATCGCTGAAAAGATCGACAAGGCGCTGGCTGAAAGATAGCTGCCGAAGGCAGTCGGAAATGGGATATTTGAGTGACTAGGGACTGGGAGCTAGTAGCTAGTGACTGGTGACTTGAATACCGCTTTCGGGCATCGCCCCGTATATATTCGCGGGGAAGCCGCCACCAAAACCCTGAGGTTTGAAAGAAGGGATGAGTGGCTAGGGATTAGTAGCGAGGGATTAGGTTTGCGATACGAGAAAACCGCTGGTTTCAAACTTTCTCGGCGCTTTCATATTTTATGCGCCGCGCCAACACCGCCCACCCTTTTGAACCCATACCCATAGAACCCGCTGAACCTCTTTCTTATGAAATCAAGAGGTGTCACGCCCCAGGGGCTAACCCAGAACCTTGAACCATTAACCCCATTTTCTCACGACGAAATCAACTAACGAATTGACATACACTTGGGAGGCTGCTTATGCAGAAAAAGAAGTACAGAGTTTATGAACTTGCCAAAGAATTTGGCAAGACAGATAAAGAAGTCATTGAAATTTTGAAAGTCGGTCATGTCGATGTGACGAACCGTCTCTCCGGCGTGGATGACAATGGCAAGTCCATCCTCGCGCGTCACATCGCTCAGGAAAAGAAGAAGGCGGCAAAGCGCCCGGTGATGCGTACCGTCCGCTTTGATCAGGCAGGTCAGCCGAATGGCAAGAAGGGCAATGCCCGCCAGTCTTCCTACTCTTCCTATTCCACAGAAGAAGTGAAGCCGGCAGAAGCTCCGAAACCGGCGCCGAAGGCAGAGCCGGCCAAGGCAGAGACCAAGGCGGCAGAACGTCCGACCCGTCCGGCGAGAGACGCATCTCGTCAGGATGTGCGCCGCGATGGAAGAAGAGACGGCCAGAGACGCGATGGACGCAGCGAAGGCAGAAACGATAGAAATGATAGAAACGGCGAACGCCGTGATGGGGCAGGCCGCCCGCAGGGGAGAGACGGTCAGAGAAATGATCGTTTGGGCCGCAACGGCGACCGTCCGCAGGGGGCAAGAAACGGACAGACCGGCGGTAATGCAAGAAATGACCGCTTCAAGAACGATAGAAATTGGGACCGCCCGAAGACCGATCGTCCGGCTCGTCCGCAGCGCCCGGCATCTGCCTCTCCGGCTCTGGTAGAAGAGACCGCGCAGAAGCCGGTCACCAGAAGAACGGAAAAACCGGCCAAGAAGAAGACGAAGAAGGACTGGGAAAGAAGCCGCAGAGAGAAGGAAGGCGGCTCCCTCATGGCCCGTTCTTTGAGCCAGAGCAAGAAGAAGAAGCACACGAATGAAAAGAAAGTGGCTGCGTACCCGACAGAAGTCGAGCTGCCGCCGAGCGTCACCGTCAAGGAGCTGGCAGAGCTTTTCGGGCGTGAAGTCAGCGAAATCATCAAAGCACTCATGATGGACGGCGTCATGGCGACCATCAACCAGAATCTGGATCGTGACACCATCGAGATCCTAGCAGAGGAATTCGGCATCACCCTGATCGAAGCGGAAGCTCCGGCGGATCCGACCGAGTACATTCCGGCGGAAGATGATCCGCGTTTCTTGAAGCCAAGACCGGCTGTCGTCACCATCATGGGCCATGTCGACCACGGCAAGACCACCCTGCTCGATGCTCTCCGTCAGACGAATGTCGCGCTCCACGAAGCCGGCGGCATTACCCAGCGCATCGGTGCATACCAGATCCGTTACAAGAACCATAAGATCACCTTCCTCGATACCCCGGGCCACGAAGCCTTCACCGCCATGCGTTCCCGCGGCGCGCAGCTGACCGATATCGCTGTCCTCATCGTAGCAGCCGATGACGGTGTCATGCCGCAGACCGTCGAAGCGATCCATCACGCAAAGAATGCCGGTGTACCGATCATGGTCGCGATCAACAAGATCGATAAACCAGGTGCCAACCCGGACCGCATCAAGGAAGAACTCGCCAAAGAAGGCCTGCTCGCGGAAGACTGGGGCGGCGATGTCATCATGACACCGATTTCCGCGAAGAAGAAAATCGGGCTCGATGACCTTTTGGAAAACATTCTCCTCGTCGCTGAAATGCAGGAACTCAAGGCCAATCCGAACCGCGAAGCCTACGGCGTCGTCGTCGAAGCCCAGCTGGATAAAGGCAGAGGCCCTGTCATGAGCGTCCTTGTCCAGAACGGTACTCTCCATATCGGTGACGGCATCCTGGCTGGCAAGAGCTGGGGCCGCGTCCGCGCGATGAACAATGAAAACGGCCGCAAGATGAAGAGTGCGGAACCGTCTGTACCGGTCGAAATCCTCGGCATGGACAGCGTGCCGGAAGCCGGCGACCACTTCTTCGTCATGGATGAAAAGAAGGCTAGAAATATCGCGGAAATCCGCGCATCCCGTGCGAAGGAAGAAGAACAGAGAAGCGTCCAGAAAGTCACCCTTGACAACATCTTCGAAAAGATCAAGGAAGGGGAAATGAAGGAACTCGACGTCATCATCAAAGCTGACGTTCAGGGCTCCGTCGAAGCGCTCGTACAGTCCCTACAGGCCATCAAGAGCGAAGAAGTCCGCATCTCCATCGTTCACTCCGCCGTCGGTGCGATCAATGAATCCGATGTCATGCTCGCTTCCGCATCGAATGCCCTCATCATCGGCTTCAACGTCCGTCCGGATGCGAATGCACGTGCTATGGCTGAAAAGGACGGCGTCGATGTCCGTCTCTACCGTGTCATCTATGACTGCATTGATGATGTCAAGGCAGCGATGGCAGGCATGCTCTCGCCGACCATCCGCGAAGTGGTCCTCGGCCATGCGGAAATCCGTCAGGTCATCCACACACCGAAGGTCATCGTCGCCGGTTCCTACGTGCAGGACGGCAAGATCACCAGCAATTGCCAGCTGCGCCTGATCCGTGACGGCATCGTCATCCATGAAGGCAAGATCGCATCGCTGCGCCGCTTCAAGGATGACGTGAAGGAAGTCGCTGCCGGCTTCGAATGCGGCATCGCCATCGACAGCTATCGTGACGTCAAAGAGGGAGACCAGCTGGAATCCTTCGAACTGAAAGAAGAAGCTGCTGAACTGAAATAATGCATACATCGTTCGCCTTTACAATTTCATAAGGGCGAACGATTTTGTTTTGGGGTGACTAGGGACTGGTGACTAGTGACTAGGAGACATCAGACTCTCGTATCGTCATTTCGAGCGAAGCGAGAAATCTTTCTTGCAGACCGCTAAACGAAGGATGTGTGAAAGCAGAAATACGTAGCACCAAGGCGTTGTTTCTCTGCCGGTGCTTATGTGATACTGACCGCAGTGCAAGGAAAACGCTGATTCAATCGCAGAGTCAGATTTTACAAGAATTT
>ULSB01061762.1_pt1 | contig 11846 bp, 9 predicted proteins | sample 1955741 | NCBI WGS metagenome assembly ULSB01 (sample SAMEA4835691, study PRJEB28245) | human gut metagenome | biome: gut microbiome; material: fecal sample | place: Denmark | collected 2008
CTGGCACTGCCTTCGAAGGTTCGAATCCTTCTCCGCCCATTTGATGAATAATCTTCATCATATATGAATACAATAGTTATAGATGACGCGGGGTAGAGCAGCTCGGAAGCTCGTCGGGCTCATAACCCGAAGGTCACAGGTTCAAATCCTGTCCCCGCTACTTTGCCTAGATAGCTCAGTCGGTAGAGCAGAGGACTGAAAATCCTCGTGTCACTGGTTCGATTCCGGTTCTAGGCACTTATTTATACCATAGGTATTACGTTATGTAGTATCTATGGTTTTTTTGTATCCCAATAATAAATAACAGTAAATAAAAGATGAGAGTGTAACAATGAATTGGAATGGAGATAAGAGTATAAAGATGAATTTAGATAAAACGGGAAAATCGGATAAAACAGGAACTACAAATAAGGATATTAAATATGATGATATATTATTGAATGGCAATGCAGGAACTACAAATAAAAATTCAGGCATTAAACCGAATGTTAAATATAATGATATATTGTCTAAGTTAGATAAATATAAAGATGAAAATATAGTACCTATGCATATGCCGGGGGCTAAGAGAAATAAAGAATTAATTGAGTTATATATGGGTGATATGGGAAATCCATATGAGAAAGATATAACGGAGATTAATGGTTTTGATAATATGCACAATGCCGAAATTATTATTAAAGATGCGTTTGATGAGGCGGCGGAGCTTTATGGAGCTGATGAGAGCTGGTATCTGGTAAATGGAAGCACTGCAGGTAATATGTCGGCAATATGCGGAGTTACCCATAAAAATGATGTTGTTATAATGGCAAGAAACTGTCATATATCAGTTTATAATGCAGTTATCCTCAATGAACTGAATCCTGTGTATATTTATCCAGAATATGATGAGGAATATGGGTATTATAAGGGGATAACATTAAAAGAAATTAAGGACATTGTGGATAAATACAGCTCAGACCATGACAGAAATGATATTAAAGCCGTGATACTTACATCACCAACTTATGAGGGAAATGTATCTGATATTAAATCAATAGCAGAGTATCTTCATCAATATAATATTCCATTGATTGTTGATGAGGCTCATGGTGCACATTTTAATTTCTCAGAAAGCTTTCCTCAGTCAGCAGTTAAGAGTGGGGCTGATGTAGTAATTAACAGTGTGCATAAGACCCTTCCATCACTTACACAGACAGCGATTATGCATATTAATTATGGAATAGTTGATGTAGAACGTATAAGAAGGTATTGGAACATATACCAGTCGACAAGTCCATCGTATATATTAATGTCTTCCATAGCAAGAAGCTTAAGCATTGTTAAGAATGACGGTGATAAATTATTTGCTGAATATGTTGATAAGCTCACTATTTTAAGAAATGGATTGTCAGAATTAAAGCATATCAGGTTAATAAAGACGGATGACATATCAAAGCTTGTATTAGGATATAAAGATGCAAAATGGTTATATGACACTTTATTTTATAAATATAAAATCCAGCTTGAAATGTCATCTATAAAGTATGTGATAGCGATGACATCAATATTTGACTCGCAGGAGTATTATGATAGATTTCTTGCGGCATTAAAAGAGATAGACGAAGAATTAGATAATAGAGTTCTTGCGGCATTAAAGGAGATAGACGAAGAAATAGATGAGAGTAGGAGTAAATATAATAATAGAAGTAAAGATAAGATTTTAATTAATGATGAGGATAATGGTAATAAGGTAAATATTGCCGATTTCAGGGATGAGCAGACTTTAACAATTGCGGAAGCATTTAACAGGCGGGATTTATCAGGTTGTGATGAAATTCAGATGAATAATGAGAAGATATATGGTAAGATAAGTGGAGAGTCAGTGTATGTATATCCACCGGGAATACCGATATTATGTCCGGGAGAGGTTATTACACGAAAGATTATTGCAATACTTCAGGCGGCTGGTGAGGCAGGTCTGGAGGTTGTAGGTGTAAAAGAAGGAGCTTTGTTATGCCTGAGATAGCATTTTTAATGGGAAAAAGTTCAAGTGGTAAAGATAATATATTTAAGGCTTTAGTTGGTGATAAGGAGCTAAATCTTAAGACTGTTATTATGTATACAACAAGACCTATGAGAGCTGGAGAAAAAGAAGGTGTAGAGTATTATTATGTAGATAATGAGAAGGCATTGGAGCTTGAAGCGGCGGATAAAGTAATAGAAATGAGGACATATAACACGGTATATGGTGAATGGAAATATTTTACAGTTGATGATGGGCAGATCAGGCTTGGAAGCGGTGACAAGTACATTGTTATAGGTACTATTGAGGCTTACAATAAATTTTGTGCATACTTTGGAAAAGATGCAATATTACCGATATATATAGAAGTCGATGATGGAATAAGGCTTATGAGAGCTATCAACAGGGAACAGAAGCAGGAAGTACCACAGTATGAGGAAATGTGCAGGCGTTTTCTTGCAGACAGTAAAGATTTTTCGGAGGAAAAGATTAAGGAAGCCGGAATTAATCAGAGATTTAGCAACGATGGAACAATAGAGGATTGTATCAGGGACATCAAAGAGGCAATTAAACAGCAGCTTTTATAAATGCAGTAAGAGTGAGTTGGCTTGAATTGTCTTAATGATATTTATATGATACAATTATATGATGGTGGACACGAAAGAGAGTAAAGTTATGGATATAAAGATTAATGATATACAGACATCATCTTCAGTTCAGCAGGTGAAGAATACAGAGAGTACGGACAGTAGTTTTAAGTTTACTCTTATTAGTAATATAGAAGAAAAGGATCTTCAGGAAAAGCTTGGCAGTATGATGGAACAGATTACTGAGCAGGGTGAGAAGATTGCAAAGCATATGGATATTAAGGATATGCGAAAGTACAGGGAGCTTGTTAAGGGGTTTCTTAATGAGGTTGTTAACCGTTCCCATAAGTTCTCAAGAGAGAACTTTCTTGATAGACGAGGCAGACACAGAGTATATGGTATTGTTAAACTTGTGGATAAGAATCTTGATGAGCTGGCAGGAGAACTTGTTAAAGAAGAGAAAAATCATCTTGAGATTGTAGGAAGAATTGATGATATCAGGGGTTTATTGCTTGATATATCAGCATAAGATTGGAGTATATAATGAGCACATTTTCAGATATTTATGGATACGATACAATTAAAGAGCATTTACAGAACGCAATTAAATTAGATAAGGTATCACACGCTTACATTATCAATGGAGGGCTTGGTGCTGGAAAGAAGATGATTGCCAAGATATTTGCAAAAGCATTACAGTGTGAGGCAGAAGGCGATAATAAGCCTTGTAATAAATGTCATTCCTGTATACAGACAGAGTCAGGCAATCAGCCTGATATAATATGGGTACGACACGAGAAGCCTGCAAGTATAGGTGTAGATGATGTAAGAGATCAGATAATATCAGATATGCTTATTAAACCATACTCAAGCCGTTATAAGATATACATTATAGATGAGGCTGAGAAGCTTACAGTGCAGGCACAGAATGCACTTCTTAAGACTATAGAAGAGCCACCAGCGTATGGTATTGTTATATTTCTTACGACTAACGCAGACATTTTCTTACAGACTATTATATCAAGATGTGTGCTTCTTGATTTAAAGCCATTAAAGGAAAGCGTAGTTATGGATTATCTTAAGGATAACTATGACGTGTCAGAATATGAACGTAAGTTTGCGGCTGATTTTGCACAGGGTAAGATTGGACGTGCTAAGACTATTATAGAAGGTACGGAATTCGCACATTTAAAGAATAATGTTATGCACGTTATCAAGAATGTGAAGGATATGACGGCGGCAGACATAATGGCAGTTGTTAAAGATGTGACTAATTACAAGCTTACAATAGACGATTATCTTGATCTTATGGCTATGTGGTTCAGGGACGTGCTTATGTTTAAGAGTACCAATGATACGAATTATCTAATATTTAGTGATGAGATTTCGCTTATCAAATCGCAGGCTGAGGTTATGTCATACGAAGGAATTCAGGATATACTTAATTCTATAGATAAAGTAAAGGTAAGACTTAAGGCCAATGTTAATTTTGACTTATGCATAGAACTTCTTATTATGGCTATGAAAGAGGATATGTAGGCAGTTAGTGAATAATTGGCTGATGTTAGGAATTAATATTTGGCAGGATTGGAGATTAAAAATAGATGACTAAAGTTGTTGGTGTTAGATTCAGGCAGGTGGGCAAAATATATTTCTTTGCACCGGGACAGTATAATGTTGAGGTTGGTCAGCACGTTATTGTTGAAACAGCAAGAGGAATTGAGTATGGCCACGTTGTTCTTGGTGAAAGAGAGGTTGAGGATTCAGCAGTTGTACAGCCGCTTAAGGCTATTATCAGAATATCGACACCTGATGATGATGAAAGGGAAGCTAAGAACAGGGAAAAGGAAAAAGAAGCGTATAAGATATGTCTTGAGAAGATTAAGAAGCATAATCTTGAAATGAAGCTTATAAAGGTTGAGTATACATTTGACAATAATAAAGTATTGTTCTACTTTACAGCGGATGGAAGAATTGATTTCAGAGAGCTTGTAAAGGATCTGGCAGCAGTATTTAAGACAAGAATTGAACTTCGTCAGATTGGTGTAAGAGATGAAACTAAGATATTAGGCGGAATTGGTTCTTGTGGAAGACCATTGTGCTGTGCAACATATATGCCAGAGTTCATACCAGTGTCAATTAAGATGGCAAAGGAACAGAATTTATCGCTTAATCCATCAAAGATATCGGGTGTGTGTGGAAGACTTATGTGCTGTCTTAAGAATGAGCAGGAAACTTACGAGGAGCTTAACAGCAACCTTCCTAATGTGGGAGATTATGTTACTACACCTGAGAAGTTAAAGGGTGAGGTATCAAGCGTTAATGTGTTAAGACAGCTTGTTAAGGTAATTGTCACACTTGATGGAGATGAGAAAGAGATAAGAGAGTATCCTGTTGCTGAGCTTAGATTTAAGCCTAAGAGAAGAAACGACAGAATGAATATAGATGATAAAGAGTTAAAAGAACTCGAAGAGCTTGAGAAAAAGGAAGGAAAAGCCCATATTAATGATGACTGATGCTAAGATTAATGCAGGTATTAATGCCAATGAGAGAATTGATGACTTATGCAGGGATAATCTCAGACTAATCCAGAATACAGATGTGTTCTGTTTTGGAATGGATGCTGTGTTGTTGTCTACATTTGCGAAGGCCGGAAAGAACCAGAAGGTGCTTGATATGGGTACTGGAAATGGTGTAATACCAATTCTTATGCAGGCGAAAAATCCAGGCAGTATGTATACAGGCTTGGAAATTCAGGATATCAGTTATGACCTTGCTGTCAGAAATGTTGAACTTAATAGTCTGTCAGACAAGGTTAATATTGTAAAAGGTGATATTAAAGAAGCTTCACATATTTTAGGTGGGGCTTCTTTTAATGTGGTTACAAGCAATCCACCATATATGAATGAAAATCACGGAATTGTTAATCCTGAGAGTGCCAAGGCAATCGCAAGACACGAGCTTCTATGCAGTCTTGAGGACGTTGTAAGGGAAGCTTCAAAGTGCCTTAAGGTTAAGGGACATATGTATATGGTTCACAGACCATCAAGACTTGTAGATATATTTACTTCTATGAAGAATAACCACCTTGAGCCAAAGCGTATAAGGCTTGTGTATCCGCATATAGATAAGCCAGCTAATATGGTGCTTATAGAGGCGGTAAAGGGCGGACGTTCACAGCTTATAGTGGAAGAACCACTTATTGTATACAATAGCGATGGAAGTTACACGGAAGAACTTTTAAAAATGTACAATTAGTATGAATTTAAGAGAGGAGCAGTATGGAAGATAATATTACAGATATTGATTATGATAGTGTGCAGGCACATGAAGAATTTAATGGCTCTCATAATAATAGCGGAGTTGGGCAGTTATATTTGTGTGCAACTCCGATTGGTAATCTTGAGGATATTACGTTCAGGGTGTTAAGGATATTAAAGGAAGTTGATATTATTGCGGCGGAGGATACGAGAAACAGCATAAAGCTGCTTAATCATTTTGAGATTAATACGCCGATGACAAGCTATCATGAATATAACAAGTATGATAAGGCAAAGGTGCTTGTTGAGAAGATGCTTAAAGGAATGTCAGTCGCTGTAATAACTGATGCTGGAACACCTGGAATATCTGACCCGGGAGAGGAGCTTGTAAGGCAGGCACTTGCATCAGGAATTAAGGTATCATCAGTTCCTGGTGCGGCAGCGTGTATAACGGCACTTACAATGTCGGGACAGGCAACAAGACGTTTTGCATTTGAAGCATTTCTTCCGGCGGACAAGAATGAGCGTAAAGACATATTAAAAGAGCTTGAAGATGAAACAAGAACAATGATTATATACGAAGCTCCACACAGGCTTTTAAAGACACTTAAAGAGCTTTCTGAGGTGTTAGGAGGAAGCAGGGCAGTTACTATATGCAAGGAACTTACCAAACGCTATGAGAATAGTATGGTTACAACGCTTGCAGAGGCGTGCAGTTATTATGAGAATAACCAGCCAAGGGGCGAGTATGTTCTTGTAATTGCTGGAAAAGACAGAAATGAGCTTAAAGAGGAAGCACAGGCACAGTGGCTTACTATGTCTGAGCAGGAACACGTTGATATGTATATAGCACAGGGACTTGATAAAAAAGAGGCTATGAAGGCAGCAGCCAGGGACAGGGGCGTATCTAAGAGGGATATATATAATAAGCTTCTGGGAAATTAGTTCTTAAAAGAAAAAATGTTACACAAATGTTAAAAACTTATATAAAAGAGTGATTAAAAGAGAGTCTTAGCTAAAATAAATTTAAGAGTAAATTTTAAAATTATAGGTGGAGTGGTACAAATCCCCTTCTTTGTCAGATAATATTTCTGGTAAGGAAGGGGATTTCTTATCTTCTAATCTTCTATTGTATGTTCATTGATAATTGCCTTAATGGCCTTATAAAGGTAAGGCTTGAGCCTGTCAATATCAGCTGGTTCTTTGTAAAGGATTGAGCTGTAGCATGTTGAGCTTATAAGCTCGACAATCATAAACAGCATAATCTCGGGCTCGTTGAGGTTAAGACCAGAGTCTTCAAGCATTTCATAGTAGATATCTTTAAAATTAATGTCGTCATCAGCGACATTGGTTGTAAGAGCCTCTTTAAATATTCCCCACGACAGGTTCTTTGATATAAATGTAAGAAGTGTCTGGTTGGTGTTAAGCACATTAATTATGTGGTCAGCAATAAATATAATCTCCTCAGTAAATGTAATTGTAAACGAATGGTCATTAATCTGCTGTTCTTTTATATGAAGCTCTAATGCACTCACTGCATTTTTAAAGAGCTTGCTTGCCTCGTGAGAAACGAGCTTATTTCTTATATCATATTTATCTTTGAAATACAGATAAAAAGTTCCCTTGGCAATTCCAGCTTTCTGTGAAATCTCGGCAATTGATGTCTTGGAAACACCCTGCGTTGTAAAGAGCTTAAAAGCTGTATCTAAGAGGGAAGTCCTTTTCTGTTGTTTGTTGTTCTCAAGTTTTCCCATAAAATCTCCAATCTAATGCAGGCATAATATTAGTTGTTCTGTCAATTAATATTCTACCATGTTGAAAATAAAAAATCTATAAAAAAATGACTTTTAGTCATTTTGAGTATTGACTATCGGTCATTTTGTGCTAGAATAACACTTGCAAAGAAAATGACCAAAAGTCATATTTGAGAGATCACGGTCATATGTATTGAATTGATAATAAATGTAATTAATTAAGAGAGTTATTAATTATTGAGAGGTTATCAGTCCAATCAAAGTAAAATTACGTCGCAGACGTAGAAATGAGGCGAGTTATGGAAAAGTTTGGAAAAGTAATTGTTAAACTCAGAATTCCAATTCTTATTCTGAGTTTCCTGCTTCTTATTCCATCTGCAATCGGATACTTTAATACAAGAGTTAATTACGATATTCTGTATTATCTTCCGAATGAGATAGAGACTATGCAGGGTCAGGACATTCTTATGGATGACTTCAATAAGGGTGCATACGCGATGGTCGTTGTCCAGAATATGGATACGAAGTCTACTGACAGACTTATTAAGAAGGTAGAGAATGTAGACCACGTTGCACAGGTTATTTCTTACACAGGAATAGTTGGTGAAGATGTTCCATCTGAGATTGTTCCATCAAAATTCAGAAAGTATTTCGAGAATGACAGCACAGATACAACTTTATTTGCAATATTCTTCGATAATACAACTTCAAGTGATGATACTATGAATGCTATCATACAGATAAGAGAGCAGACAGAGGGTCAGGCCTTTATAAGTGGTATGTCAGCAGTAGTTACGGATACTAAGAATCTTTCGGAGAAAGAGACACCACTTTATGTACTTATAGCAGTAGTTCTTGTATGTATCGTGCTTGCTATATTTATGGATTCATTTCTTGTACCAGTATTCTTTATGATAAGTATAGGAATGGCAATTGTATACAACCTGGGTTCTAACATTTTATTAGGTGAGGTTTCATATATAACTAAAGCTCTTGCGGCTGTACTTCAGTTAGGTGTTACACTGGATTATTCAATCTTCTTATGGCACAGCTACAAGGAAATGAAGGAAATATATCCGGATGACCACAAGGAAGCGATGGCAGTTGCCATTGGTAATACACTTACATCCGTAGTTGGTTCTTCTATAACAACAGTTGCAGGTTTCATTGCACTTTGCTTTATGAGCTTCACACTTGGTCTTGACCTTGGTATCGTTATGGCAAAGGGTGTTGTATTCGGTGTTATCGGTTGTGTAACAATCCTTCCATCATTGATACTTACATTTGACAGGGCATTAGAGAAGACAATGCATCGTGAGATTATGCCAAACTTCGATAAGCTTGCTACATTTATAGTAAACCACTCATGGATATTTGTAATTGTCTTTGTTGTATTATTAGGACCTGCTATATATGGACAGAATCATACATCAGTATATTATGATTTGTCTGATACACTTCCAGATGACCTTGCCTGCTCACAGGCTAATAAGAAGCTGGAAGAAAACTTTGATATGAATTCAATCTATATGATACTTGCTGACTCTAGTATGTCTACAGATACAGCTAACGAAATGCTTGATAAGTTAGGTGATGTAGACGGTGTACAGTTCGCACTCGGACTTGACACAGCACTTAAGTCTGGTATTCCACAGGAATTCTTACCGGCTAAGACAGTATCAGAGCTTAAGGGTGAAGATTATCAGATAATGATGATTGCTACAGATTACAAAATAGCATCAGATGAAATTAACAATCAGATTAGTAAGGTGAATGATATTGTAAAGTCTTACGATTCTAAGGCAATGGTAGTTGGTGAAGCTCCTTGTACCAAGGATCTTATCACTATAACAGATAAGGACTTTAAGACAGTCAGTGCGGTATCAATAGTAGCTATATTTGTTATTATCCTGTTCGTACTTAAATCAATATCGCTTCCAATTATACTTGTTTCAGCAATCGAATTTGCTATATTTGTTAATATGGGTATTCCATATTTTACGCATACACAGATACCATTTATTGCATCAGTAGTTATCGGTACTATCCAGCTTGGTGCAACAGTCGATTATGCTATTCTTATGACAACAAGATATAAGAAGGAAAGAAGCCAGGGATACGCTAAGAAGGAAGCAATCCAGATAGCTCTTTCAACATCAATACCATCAATTATTGTTAGTGCGCTTGGTTTCTTTGCCGCAACATTTGGTGTTGGATGTATAGCTTCAGTTGATATGATTGGTTCGCTTTGTACACTTATGGCGCGTGGTGCAATTATAAGTATGTTCGTAGTTATCTTCATACTTCCATCATTGTTTGTATTATGTGATAAGCTCATTATCAATACAAGTATAGGATTTAAGCCTAAGAAGAATCAGGATATGTAATCAGAAAGATGTATGAACGGGTCAAAGGTGTATATGCCGTAACAGATATAAGAATATATCAGGAAGTAAGAAAATGGAGGAATAGTTATGGTTAAGAAGACTTTATTTAAATATAGTTCAGTATTATTAAGTGTTGTTCTTATTGCTTCAACACTTACAGGCTGTGGCACTAGCACAGCATATAATCAGACAGGCAGTGAGGTTGCAATAAGCAGTGAGGCTGCTTCTAATACAGAGAATATTATAACAAATGCTATTAAGAACGAGCTTTCAATATCAAATACAAGTACATTAAAGACAAATACAAGAGACGAGATGGTATATGTATTTGATAAGGCAGACGGAACTCAGGATCACGTTCTTGTAACAGAAAAGGTTACTGATTCTAAGGGCGAAACAACAACTAACCAGAGCACATCTGATAAGACTGCTCCTGTTTCAATAAAGGTTACTTACAAGTTAAATGGTGTTGAAACTAAGCCAGAAGATATGATTGGCAAGAGTGGTAAGGTTACTATCAGATATGACTATACTAACAATGAGAAGAAGAATATAACAGTTAATGGAAAGTCACAGACAGCTTATGTTCCATTTACTATGATTACAGGAACACTTCTTCCAACAGATAAGTTCAGTAATGTAGAAGTTACTAACGGCAAGGTAAGCAAGGTTGGCGATAATATCATTGCACTTGGTATGGCTATGCCAGGCTTAAAGGATACTTTAAACCTTAAGTTTGATGGTGAAAGCCTTGATATGGATATTCCAGAATACTTTGAAATATCAGCAGATGTAGAGGATTTCGAGCTTGATATGTCTATGTCAGTTGCTACAACAAGCACACTTAATGATATAGATACAGATGATTTCTCACTTGCTAAGCTTGAAGATAAGATGAATGAGCTTCAGTCAGCAGCTGACCAGCTTACAGATGGAACAGTTACTCTCCAGAATGGTACACAGACACTTTCTGACAGTATTCCAGCACTTACAGATGGCGTGAACCAGTTAAATGATGGTGCAAGCCAGCTTAAAGATGGTATCTATGCTTATACAGATGGTGCTACAGCTCTGGCAGCAGGTGCAGGACAGCTTAAGGATGGTATCAGTGCATACACAGCAGGAGCTAACCAGCTTGGTGCAGGTGCAGGACAGTTACAGTCAGGTTTAAAGACTTATACTGATGGTGTAGGAGCACTTAATGCAGGTTCAGGCACATTACAGAGTGGTCTTTCAACATATACAGGCGGTGTTGCCAGTGCGGCAGCAGGTGCAGTTTCATTACAGACAGGTTTAAAGGCTTATACAGATGGTGTTGCTAGTGCAGAGGCAGGAGCTTCACAATTAAATGAAGGAATAAAGAGCATTAAGACAGCACTTATTGGAAATGTTGTTAAGGAACTTGCAGCTAATTCAACAGCTTATAAGATGAATTCTGTAGCAGACTCAACAGGAAAGACTGTTATGGAGCAGGCAGCTGATTTACAGAAATTAGGAACAGCATTAGGCCTTAGTGATGTAACTATAGCAACAGACCTTAGTAATCTGGGTAAGAAGAGCAGTAGTGAGGCAGCAACAGATATATCAGCTTATTTTGTAAAGTATCTTACAGCTTATACAACTAATATAATAACAGAGACATATACAGAAGCTGTGACAAGCGGTAAGCCATATACTCCACAGGTATCACAGGCTGGTTCAAAGGATTATGTATATGCTAACCAGTTAGGACTTCTTATTAAGGCTGCTGGTAATATAGGTGCTTCAAGTGCATTAGATGCAGTTGTTAGCAATCTTAGCAATAATGAAACTATTAATGCAGCATTAAAGCAGCTTACAGATGGAAGCCAGTC
>ULSB01019333.1_pt1 | contig 11683 bp, 11 predicted proteins | sample 1955741 | NCBI WGS metagenome assembly ULSB01 (sample SAMEA4835691, study PRJEB28245) | human gut metagenome | biome: gut microbiome; material: fecal sample | place: Denmark | collected 2008
CCATTAAGTTCTGTAATCGCCGTTGATCTTGACGTAATCGTAGGTCAGGTCACAGCCCCACGCCTTGGCGGAGGCGTCGCCCGTACCCATGTCCACCTTGACCAGCACATCGTGCTCGGCCAGCACCTTGGCAGCTTCTTCCTCGCTGTAGGGGTGGTAGGCGGCGTTCTCGCAGACATAGACCTCGCCTGCTTTGCTCGAAAGCCAGACGCAGACTTTATCAATGGAGAAATCGCCGGGGGTGTAGCCGATGGCGCAGAGGATGCGGCCCCAGTTGGCGTCACGGCCAAAGACGGCTGCCTTGAACAGGTTGGAGCAGACCACGCTGCGGGAAACGGCACGGGCTGTTTTGAGGTCGGGGGCGTGGGTCACTTCGCAGGTGATGAGGTGGGTCGCGCCCTCGCCGTCGCCTGCATGTTCGGCGCACATGTGCTCCGCAATGGCGGTCAGGGCCGCCACAAAGGCGTCATAATCGGCGTTTTCCTCGGTGATCTCCGGGTTGCCCGCCAGACCGGACGCCATGATGATCAGGGTGTCGTTGGTGGAAGTATCCAGGTCCACGCTCATCTGGTTATAGGTACCCGGGACAACGGTCTTGAGGGCCTTTTCCAGCAGAGCGGGGGAGACGGCCGCGTCGGTGGTGTAGAACGCCAGCATGGTGGCCATGTTGGGGGCGATCATGCCGCTGCCCTTGCCGATGGCACCCACGGTGCAGGTCTTGCCGCCCAGCTCGAACTGGATGGCGTACTCCTTTTTGTGGGTGTCGGTGGTCATGATGGCCGTTGCCGCGTCGGTGCTGCCCTGCTCGGTAGCGGCCAGCTTGGCGGCTGCCGCCGGGATGCCCCTGGCAAACGGGTCAATGACCATGGGCTGGCCGATGACGCCCGTGGAGGCGGGCAGAACATCCTCGGCGGGCAGATCCAGTGCCTTGCCCACCAGCTCACAGCACTCCTCGGCCAGGGCCACGCCGTTGGCGGCGCAGGTATTGGCGTTGCCGCTGTTGACGAGGATGGCCTGTGCATAGCCGTCTTTCAGGTGGGCGCGGTCCACCTTGATGGGAGCGCCGCAGACCTTATTGGTGGTGTAAACACCCGCTGCCGCGCAGCGCACGTCCGCCTTGATGAGGGCCAGATCGTATTTCTCGGTGTGGCCCGCCCGGATGCCGCAGCAGACGCCTGCGGCTGCAAAACCCTTGGGCGCGCAGATGCCGCCCGCTACTTCCTTGTAACCCATTTTCTTTCCCCCTATTTTCGGAACATTACTCTAATCCAGCCACTTCATCCAGACCCAGCATCAGGTTCATGCACTGGATGGCAGCGCCGGAAGAACCTTTGCCCAGGTTATCGAACAGGGAGACCAGCATCATCTGGTCGCCCGCCGCATTGACCGTCAGGTACAGCTCCATCCGGTCACTGCCCGCCATGGCGTTGGAGTAGAGGCCGTTTTCCGGCAGTGTCTCGTTCAGGGCGTGCACCTTGACGGTGGCACCGTCCTTGTAGTAATTTGCAATGCCCTCCGCCACTGCTTCGGCGGTGGTGCCCGCCAGCTTGAGGTCCAGCGGCACCAGCACCTGCATTCCGGAGTAATAATCGCACACGACCGGCACAAAGGCGGGCGTGCGGGCCAGGCCGCTGATCTTCTGCATCTCGGGCAGGTGCTTATGGGCAAGGCCCAGGCCGTAGCTCTTGGGTGCATCCAGCTTGCTGTGAGCCGGGCGGGCCGGGCTCTCATACTCGGCGATCATTTTTTTGCCGCCGCCGGAGTAGCCGGAGATCCCCGTGCAGCTGAACGGGGAATCCGCCGGGGCAAGGCCCAGCTCCACGAGGGGCCGGGCAATGCTGATGAAGCCGCTGGCATAACAGCCGGGCACAGCCACCCGGTAAGATCTCTGGATTTTTTCTTTCTGGCCGTTCAGCTCCGGGAAACCGTAATCCCAGGCCGGGTCGGTGCGGAACGCCGTGGAGGTGTCCAGCACTTTCACGTCCGGGCGGAGCAGAGGCATGACCTCTTTGGAAGCCGCGTCCGGCAGGCAGAGGAACGCCAGGTCTGCCGAGTTGATGACCTTGGCCCGCTCATGGACGTCCTTGCGCCCCTCGGCGGAGATGCTCAGCAGCTCGATCTCCGGCCGGGTGGCCAGACGGTCAGCGATGCGCAGGCCCGTGGTGCCTGAAGAGCCGTCAATAAATACTTTCACGCTCATGCGTTGTTCGCCTCCCATGCGGCCAGCTGGGCATTTGCCAGCTCGATCTGGTGGTTGACGCTGCCCTCGCTGGGGCCGCCGTAGCTGGTGCGGCCCTCGCAGCACTTGATGAGGTCGATGGCGTCATAAATGTCGTTCTCAAACAGGGCACTGTAACCCTTGAACTCGTCGAGGGTCAGCTCTTCCAGCGTCTGATCCTTGGCGATGCAGTCGGAGACCATGCAGCCCGTCAGCTTGTAAGCGTCACGGAACGGCATTCCCTTTTTGGTCAGGTAGTCGGCGCAGTCGGTGGCATTGATAAAGCCCTTGGCGGCAGCCCGGCGCATGTTGGCGGGCAGGGTCTTCATGGTGTCCAGCATCGGGGTCACGGTCTTGAGGCAGAGCTCCAGCGTGTCCACAGCGTCAAAGATGGCCTCTTTGTCCTCCTGCATGTCCTTGTTGTAGGCCAGCGGGATGCCTTTCATCATGACCAGCAGGGTGTTCAGGTCACCGTAAACGCGGCCGGTCTTGCCGCGGATGAGCTCGGTGACATCGGGGTTCTTCTTCTGGGGCATAATGGAAGAGCCAGTGGTGAACGCGTCATCCAGCTCAATGAACTTGAACTCCCAGCTGCACCAGAGGATGATCTCCTCGGACAGGCGGGAGAGATGCATCATGCAGATGGAGATGGCGTTGGCCAGCTCGATGCAGAAGTCGCGATCAGAAACGCCATCCAGGCTATTGGGGCAGGGAGCCGCAAAGCCCAGCTTCTCGGCGGTGAACTGGCGGTCCAGCGGGTAGGTGGTGCCGGCCAGGGCGCCGGAACCCAGCGGGCACTGGGCGTCCATCCGGGCGGTGGCGTCCTCAAAGCGCTGCAGATCGCGCAGAAGCATCCAGGCATAGGCCATCAGGGCGTGGCCAAAGGTGATGGGCTGAGCCCGCTGCAGATGGGTGTAGCCGGGCATGACGGCAGTGGTGTTCTCCGCCGCCTTTTTGCAGATGACCTTGACCAGCTCCACGATATAGCCCTGCAGCATGTGGCTGTAGTCCCGCAGGGTCAGGCGGATATCCAGAGCCACCTGGTCGTTGCGGCTGCGGCCGGTGTGCAGCCGCTTGCCGGCATCGCCGATGCGGGCGGTGAGGGTCTGCTCCACAAAGGTGTGCACATCCTCGGCGTTGGGGTCGATCTCCAACTTGCCGGAAGCCAGATCATCGGCGATGGAAGCCAGACCGTTGAGGATATCCTCACAGTCTTTCTCGGAGATGATGCCCTGTTTGGCCAGCATCGCGGCGTGCACGCCGCTGCCCCGCATATCCTGGGCGATCATCCGCTGATCAAAGCGGATGGAGGAGTTGAAATCGTTGACGCGAGAGTCCACCGCCTTGGAAAAGCGGCCTTTCCACAATTGTTCTGCCATAATGTTCTTCCTTTTCTGATAGGCGGCTCGCCCTCTCCGTCATTGCTTGCGCAATGCCACCTCTCCCAAAGGGAGAGGCTCTGGCGCAACCGAAAACTTCACGGCTTGACCGGAAACTTTGCCGCTATGCCAAGGGCTCTCCCTTTGGGAGAGCTGTCACCGTAGGTGACTGAGAGGGCGAGGATGTTTATCTTGTAAATAAAAACAGCTAAAAACGGCAAAGCCGCCGCAGGGGAAAACGCTCCTGCGGCGGTGCCGCCGGCTTCGAGCCGGTTGATGGAAACCTCCGTGTGAAAGTGTGAAAACACACGGAGGGGAAGAATAGCTTAAATCAATTACTTGATCTCGGGCCAGTTCTTGGAGAGCTTTGCGCGCTCCTTGATGGACAGGCCGAACAGGTTGATGAAGCCGGTGGCATCGGACTGGTCGTAGTCCTTATCCACGCCGAACGAAGCGGTCTGCTCATCGTACAGGGTGAACGGAGAAGTAACGCCGGCGTTGATCATGTTGCCCTTGTAGAGCATCAGCTTGACATCGCCGGTCACGGTCTTCTCCAGGCTGTCGGCAAAGGCATCCAGAGCCTCGCGCAGCGGGGTGAACCACTGGCCGTTGTAAACGATATCGGCATACTTCTGGGCCAGCTGTGCCTTGAAGTGAGAGCTCTCCTTGTCCAGAGTGATGGTCTCCAGCACGTTGATGGCCTTGTACAGGATGGCACCGCCCGGGGTCTCATAGACGCCGCGGCTCTTCATGCCCACCAGACGGTTCTCCACGATGTCCAGCAGGCCGATGCCGTTCTCGCCGCCCAGCTTGTTCAGGTACTCCACCAGCTCCACAGCGCCCATCTCTTTGCCGTCCACGGCAGTGGGGATGCCCTTTTCAAAGTGCAGGGTCACATAGGTCGGCTTATCGGGAGCCTGCTCGGGGCTGACACCCAGCTCCAGGAAGCCGGGCTTGTTGTACTGGGGCTCGTTGGCGGGGTTCTCCAGATCCAGACCCTCATGGCTCAGGTGCCACAGGTTCTTATCCTTGGAGTAGTTGGTCTCACGGTTGATCTTCAGGGGGATGTGGTGAGCCTCGGCGTAGTCGATCTCCTCGTCACGGCTCTCGATATCCCACTCACGCCAGGGAGCAATAATGGCCATATCGGGGCACAGAGCCTTGAGGGTCAGCTCAAAACGGACCTGATCGTTGCCCTTGCCGGTGCAGCCGTGGCAGATGGCGTCAGCGCCCTCTTTGATGGCGATGTCGGCCAGAGCCTTGGCGATGCAGGGACGCGCGAAGCTGGTGCCCAGCAGGTAGTCCTCGTACTTTGCGCCAAACTTCAGGGTGGGGAAGATGTAGTTCTCAACGAAGTCTTTCTTCAGGTCCAGCACATACAGCTTGGAAGCGCCGGTCTTCTTGGCCTTTTCCTCCAGGCCGTCCAGCTCGGTGCCCTGGCCCACATCGCCGGAAACAGCGATGACTTCGCAGTTGTTATAGTTTTCTTTCAGCCAGGGAATGATGATGGAGGTATCGAGGCCACCGGAGTAGGCCAGAACAACTTTCTTGATGTCTTCCTTTTTCATGATAATGGCTCCTTTATTTTCATGCTACACTTTTGTTTTTCCGCACCGGGCATCCCTCCCGGGCTTCTCGATCGCTCACTGTTCTTGAGTACGCTTTTATTATACGCCATGCGGCTTTTCCGTCAATTCTCAAACCCGCCAAACCTCGGCCCCTTTTCCGGTGAGATTTGCGTCAATTTGTATGTTTATTCAATATTTTATGTTTATATCCAAATTTTATTCAATTCAAGCCTGTATATTCTTCCGTATTTTTTTAAAATTATACACACAAAAGCGGCACCCGCTTCCACGGATGCCGCTGGTTTACCGCTTTGTTTCCGGGGCAAACGGGCAGCCCGCCGCGTTCCACGCCGTACAGAGCAGTTCTTTTTGTCCTTTGGGGAGTTTTTTCAGGGCGATCTCCCGGCGCAGGGCAGCGGATCTATCCGCGCAGCGCTCAAGGTACGCAAACCCCAGTGCCCCTTGTGCCCGGGTGTACTTGGCCCCCTTGCCGCTCTGGTGGGCCCGGAGCCGGGCGGCGGGGTCATTGGTCCAGCCCGTGTAGAGCTGCCCGCCCGCGCACCGCACCATATAGACGAACGCGGGCTTTGGCCCGGATGCCGTCTCAGGCGCGGCCATTGTTTTTCAGCACCTGACGGCAGGCGGCAAGGGCCGTCTCCTTATCCTTGGCCGTAATGAGGAAGCGGCTGGCGTGGCAGAAGCTGATGCCCGGGATCCCGCTCTTCTGTTCAATGACCTCCTGCGGCTGGCCGCCCCAGGACTGAGGAAACGGGAGCTTGGGTTTTTTGGTCTTATGGTCGGTCACGCACTGAGCGCTCCAGCCGCCGCGCTGGCTGGGGTAGACCACAAACAGGGCATCGGTTTTATACAGACCGTTTTTCCAGGGCAGGTAGCAGGGCAGCACCACGATGCCGTCCCGGGAGTTCTGGTAGGCCTGCTGGACTTTCTCGTCCGCACGGTTGACGGCGTTGGCGCTCTCGATCTGGTGCTCCAGAATCTGCTTTGCCACGGCCACCGCCTTGAAGAAGCAGGCGTCCTGGTCCTCCTTGGAGTCCCACACCGGGTTGAAGAAACCGATGGCGTCGCACAGGCTGTTCTGCTCGCCGGTGTTATCGTTCAGGTCCAGCGGCTGGATGAAGTTCTCATCAATGAGACGGGCCTGCCGCTCGCCCACCAGCCCCGGGCCCAGCACCCGCCACAGCAGGCCGAACGCCGCGTAAGGCACACCGTTGGCGCGGTACTCCCGCGGCTCCTGATGGTGGTCGAACATGCCAAAACCGATATCGTACACGATGCCGTCAAAATCGTCCGGCACCACAAAGCCGCGGGTGATTTTAATATCCGGGCGCAGGATCTGGAGCAGCGCCGTGGCAAACACGTCGTCCGCGTGGAACTTGCCGGCGTGCGTAAAGCCGTTTGCGGGAATTTTCATGGGTCGTTACCTCGTTCTTATTTGTTTGCAACCAGTATAACACATTCCGCGGCAGGGGACAATTAAAAACACAGCCCCGGGGCGGCAGATGCCGTTCCGGGGCTGAAGATTATTGGTTGTAAATTATATTCTTGTTTTACTCGCCCTGCATAAGCCACTTAAACTGATCTGTGACCTTATTGCCGTTCTCATCTGTAACGGTCAGGCCATTGGGGACGCCTTCCACGGCAGTGATCGTATACTGCTTGCCCGCTTCATCGGCCAGCACAATCGTTGCCTTGCCGTCCGATTCAGAAGTGCTGACGTACTTATAGACCTTATAGCCGTCTTTCGGCCACTGGCACAGGCCGTTGGTGGTGTACTGGATGGTCTTATACTCGGTAACGTAATACTGCACACCGTCTGAATCCGGATGCGCATATTCAATCATCGTATACTTCGGCATACTGCCCTGATAGCAGATAGTGTACTTGGCTCCATAGGAATCCGTAAAGGTCTCAGCGTCATAGGGCTGGCCGTTCACTTTTACAACAGTCTTGTACATCTGATAGGGCAGATCATCTGCACTAAAGCCAATATCATCCCACAGCTGGCCTTCTTTATAGGCTCCCTGCTGGCCCAATGCAACCTTCGACTTTTCAAACAAGTTGTACGACCACTCTGTATTGTTCTCGACCGTTCCGAATACCACCATCGGAACCGAGGATGTGCTGCTGACAGACCTCATTTTCACATAGATGTCATTTCTATCCGCTGCAAGAATATAGTTCATTCCAGATTTATATGCTTTGTTCGCACCATATTCCACAGTGGTGTATTCCATGTACAGACCGGTGGACTGATGATTCTTCACATTCTGAACAAAAGCTGCATACTGGCTTCCGCTGAAGCTTGCGATCGGCGTACCCAAAGTGCCGGACCCGCCACCCTCACTTTCGGAACCAGTGCCAACATTTTTAAACTTGTCCGGTGCAGGCACAGCCACGGATATGCTTCCGCCATTGTTTCCGCTGCCGCCGCCATTGCCGCCGCCATTGCCGCCGGTGGAGCCGCCGCCACCACCGCCGCAGGCGGTCAGCATAGATACTGCCATGACAGCGGCCAGAGCCGTTGCCGCAATTCGATTGGACAATCTCATCATTGGATTCCTCCTATATGTTATTTCAGAAGCCGACCCAACGCGGCTCTGTAAGTCAATCTTATCCCCCCCTGTATAAAAATGTCAAGTGTTTTTCCGCAATTTGTCACATTGCAAAAAACGCCCCGCAAAAACTGGAACATCCAACAAAAAAAACAGCCGTCCTCCTTTCCAATCGGGAGAACGGCTGCATTATTTTACCGTATGGTTACTTTTTGCCTTTCCGGCTGGTCTTGGTCACGGCCTTGGTGGGCGTTTTGGTCACGGCTTTCGTGGGCTGGGTGGCGACGGCCTTGGTCGGCGTCTCTGTGACAGCCTTGGTCGGCTGGGTGGCAACGGCTTTTGTCGGGGTCTCGGTGACCGCCCTGGTGGGCACCTCTGCCACGGCTTTGGTCTTGGTTTCGGCCACGGCGGTGGTGGGCTTAATGGCAGGGGTCAGGTCGGGCTTAGGGGTGACAGCTTTGGTGGAAGCCGCGTCCGGCTCGCCCAGAGCCAGCACCTCGGTCAGCTCTTTCTGCACCTTGGCGTTGATGGGGTCGGTGACGGCCAGCACATCGGAGTAGAACTGTTCCATCTCCTCGCGGGTGGAGAAGTTGGCCACATACATCTGGTTGCCCATGGCACCGGAGAGAGCGTCCGGGATGCGATCCACCATCTTCATGTTCTTCTGGTACTTCTGCATGATCTGCTCATGACTGTACACAAAGTGCTTGCCATCGCGGCGGCCCGCAAAAGCGCAGTAATAGTGCTCGCCCACCGGCATATCGGTGCCGCCAAAGGCGATCATGTCGGCCCAGATCTTATAGACGTTGGTGGAGCGGGCAAAGTCGATCATGTCCGGGGTAAAGCCGCCGCAGGGACGCATGTTGACTTCCAGCGCCACGATCTGGCCCTTTTTGCCCATGCTGGTCTGGTCTTCGGTCATCCGGAAGAACTCAAAGTGGACAAAGCGGCTCTTGACGCCAAAACTCTTGACAACGGCACGGCCAGCGGCGCGGGTGTCCTCGGGCAGGTCCTTGATGATGTAGTAGATGGAGTTGTCGTTGTCGTTCACGATGTCCATGATAGACATGGGGCTGACATTGCCGGCCTCAAAAATGGGGTTGCCGCTGCCGTCGATGATGGCGTCGTAGCTGTTGACCTCGGCGCGGACGAATTCCTCCATGATGTAGGAAACATCGGCGTGATTCTCCGCCTTGTAAGCCAGGAACTTTTTCAGTTCCTCATCGCTGGAGAGCTTGTGGGTATCGGAGGCCCCCACGCCGTTGTCCGGCTTGACCACAACGGGATAGCCCACTTCCTCGATGAACTTTTTGCAGCCCGCAAAATCGTCTACCATGTGGTAGCGGGCGGTGGCAATGCCCGCTTTCTGGTAGTATTCTTTCATCTTGCTCTTGTACTTGATGCGGGGCATGTCTTCCGTCTGGAAGCCGGAGGTGATGTGGAAATCGGTACGCAGGGCAGCGTCCCGCTCCAGCCAATACTCGTTGTTGGATTCCAGCCAGTCGATGCGGCCATGCTTGAACGCGAGGAACGCCACGGCACGGTAGACCTCATCATAATTTTCGAGGTTGCCAACTTTGTAGTACTCGTTCAGGCTTTCTTTCAGCTCCGGCTTCAGCTCATCATAGGGCTGGTCGCCGATGCCCAGCACGTTCATGCCGTTGTTTTTCAGCTCCCGGCAGAACTGCCAGTAGTTGGTGGGGAAGTTGGGCGAAATAAAGATAAAATTCTGCATGGTGTTTACGATTCCTCTTTCCTCTATAAAGACGGCTTACGCCGTGCCAGCCCCCTCTGAGAGGGAGCCTATAAGGCCCCCTCCCTGAGGGGGCTGTCGCCATAGGCGACTGGAGGAGTTACTCTCCCAGCACATACGGCATATAATACGCCGCCTGCTTGTACCACCAATCCCAGTCATGCTTGACATCCTGGCCCCACAGATCCACCCAGACGGGGATGTGCTTGGCCTCAAAAATGCGTTTGAGATACCAGGTGGTGTCCGGCTGCTCCCAGGCGCCCTGGCCGCAGCAGATGACCGCTTTCTGGTTGCGGAACAGCTCCATGTAGGGATGGTCCTCCGGGAAGTTGGCCATGTAATCCACGGGGGAGTTCATGTAGACCAGCTCGTCCATGTAATTGCCAAAGCCGTAAGCCGCCGTGTAGATGCCGCTGAGGGCCAGACAGCCGCAGAAGACGTCCGGGCGGCGGAGATACAGGTTAACGGCATGGGTGGCACCCAGACTGCAGCCAAAGGCGATGACGCCGGGGTTTCCGTCCCAGCCGTTCCGCTCCCGGGCGATCTGCTGGAGCTTGGGCACGGCCTCGTCCACGATGTAGCGGAGCCACTGCTCGTAGCGGCGGATGCGCCAGTAGGGGTTGCCGTTGGGGTCGGACCAGGTTTCTCGATCCAGCGTGTCGATGGAAAGCACCATCACCTTGCCGGAGTCGATCCACGGGGCCAGCGTGTCGGCCATGTGGAAGTCCTCAAAATCAAAGAAGCGGCCATCCTGGCAGGGGATGTAGAGGATGGGGCGGCCTGCATGGCCGTATACCTTGCACTCCATCTCTCGGCCCAGGGCGGGACTGTAATCCTTAAAATACTGCATTTCCATCGCGGATACCTCCTTTTGTGCCCTCTCCGTCTGTTTCGCAGACCGTTCTCCCAGAGGGAGAGCCAAGGGCATCTATCTTATTCAAGCCCATACATCAGGGTATGGAACACAAACGGCAGCTGCTTTTCCCAGCTGGCTTCGCTGTGGGTGCCGCCGGGCACCACCCGGGCGGTCAGGTTGATGCCACGGGCAAAAATTTTACCGCACATCTCGCCAAAGCCTTTCCGCATCCCCTCGTGGTTGCCCATCTCCTTGGAGCCGTAGTCCATGTAGAGGACGGTGCCCGACGCCAGCTTTGTGCGGGCGGTCAGGTTCATGAGGGCCGCCGGGGCCACCCAGAGGGAGGGCGAAAGTGCCGCTGCCCGGCCGAACACATCGTTGTAGGCCAGCAGGGCGTACAGGCTCATCAGGCCGCCCATGGAGCTGCCCCCGATGAACGTGTGAGCCCGGTCGGGCAGGGTGCGGTACTGGCTGTCGATGGATGGTTTGAACTCGTGGACGAACCAGTTGAGGGTGTCCTTGCCTTTGCCGTCAAAGTGGCCGTAGTTGGGGTCGTCAAAACGGTAGGGGGAATACTCCACCAGCCGCTCGTTGTTGGGGCCCGCATTGCACTCAATGGCCGCCACGATCACCGGGGTGTCGGTGTAGTCCAGATAATCGGCCATCCCCCAGCTCTTGCCATAGGTGGCGTCGCTGTCAAAAAACACGTTCTGGCCGTCGAACATATAGAGCACCGGATACCGGCGGTCCGGGTCTGCCTCATACATGGTGGGCAGATATACATAAGCGCGCCGCTCCTCCTCGCCGTTGACGGCCGGGTAGCGCACAGTCCACTTTTTGATCATCGTTCCAAAATCCCTCTCGTTCCCTCAATTTCTTGTTCTGAGATTAGTTTAACACCGTAAAGCAGGAATTGCAATAAAAAGCATCCGGATACGGCAAACGCCGCCGGGGTCCTGTCCTGGCGGCGTTTACAAAAATTCTGAACAGAAGAATTCTGGAAAGCGGCTTAGTATTTCTTCTCCACCGGAACGATCCAGCCCTTGGTATCGGGGATCTTGCCCCACTGCATCCCGGTCATGGTGTCGTACAGCTTCTGGGTGACAGGGCCGATCTTGCCGTCACCGATGAAGGCGTGCTCGCCCTTCCAGACCAGCTCCTTGACGGGGGAGACGACAGCGGCGGTGCCGGTGCCGAAGACCTCTTCCAGCTTGCCGTCACGGGCAGCCTGCATGATGTCAGCGATGGCCAGCTTGCCCTCGATGACCTCATAGCCCCAGTCTTTCAGCAGCTCAATGCAGCTGCGGCGGGTGACGCCGGGCAGAACGGTGCCGAC
>ULSB01001500.1_pt1 | contig 11612 bp, 10 predicted proteins | sample 1955741 | NCBI WGS metagenome assembly ULSB01 (sample SAMEA4835691, study PRJEB28245) | human gut metagenome | biome: gut microbiome; material: fecal sample | place: Denmark | collected 2008
GGCGAATCCGTGTGTAGGAAGGGCGGTGAAAGCTTGCTTTCAACAGCCCGCACTCCCTACACAGATGAGCCTAGTACCGCTGCGTCCGAGACCGAGCGGGAGCGCGTTTCAAAACGCCATACCCCCGCAGTCCGCACGCTTCCCAGCCGGCCGCAGCCCCGTCCGTCCTGTCACTACCTTCCGAGCTGCTCCACAGCCTCCCGGAACCTCGCACACTCACCTGCGAGATACTCCGCATTAAGCCCCTTTCCCTCTTTAGTAAGTTCCATCGGCTCGCCAACATACAGCTTAAGTCTCTTCCCAAACAGCTTATGATATTCTCCGTCATTATATACCGGAACAATTTTTGCACCTGACATAACTGCCAACATTGCAAAGCCCGGCTTGAATTCATCCATAACCCCTGTCTTAGAAGTATGTCCTTCTGGGAAAATTATCATATTATCTCCTGCACGAAGATGCTCCGATGCTCCTCTTATCCATGTAATATCTGTTCCAAAGCGGTCTACAGAAATAAACTTACCACCGCTTGTAAGCCACTTTAGAATCTTCTTATCAGCCCAGTCTTTGGCTATTATAAGGACACTGTTCTTAAACAGCATATAAAACATCTGTCCGTCATTATGTCCCACATGATTGCCAATAAATATGACTCCGCCTTTTTCAATTTCCTCTTTAGCTTTTCTGCTCTGATAACATATCTTAGGTCTGAACATAATATACAGGTAAGCGTATAAAAGACCTCTCCCCATACTGGCTGTTACATTAATAAATGCATTTTTCTTTCTCATTTGATACCTCTTGCTGTCAAATCATTTATCCGCGTATTAATATTTAATCACAAGTTAATACACAAATGTTCCAATATCATACAATATGTTTCCAATCAGCATTGTATATTTATTAACAAATATTTTCAAAGGTCAATTAATTTCTTTTTGGCACTTATGTAACATTTTGTCGTATTTTGTTTACTATCATTTGCAAATGTTGTACAATATAGTTAACTGCAAAATACATTTTTCATAGTATTTTCATAACAATTTTATATATATTTTATAATCTGATTAATAGGAGTTTATTATGGCAAAATCTGAAGAAATCAGTTTTACTTCTGCACATGAAATTAAAGCTGACCGCAGAATTCTAAAAACTAAAAAAGCGATTTACGAAGCACTTGTTGAGCTTATGCAGAAGAAAAAGCTAAATTCAATAACAGTTACTGAGCTTGCTGCACAGGCTGACATTAACAGAAAAACATTTTACACATATTATTCAACTGTCAATGATGTTCTTGATGAAGGGATTAATGAACTTATAACATCTCTTAAAGATCTTTTGTGTGCTATGTCTGAGGATTATAATATGTTCTCACCTCAGACTTTATTTGCATTTCTTAATACAATTATGTCTGATGCAGATATTGCAAGAGACCTTTTTGCTTCGGACAACGGAAGCCTGCTTTTTAACAGGCTCCAGAAAGCATTGCAGGAAACTCTTCTCAAAGAGCTGGTAAGCAGGGATATTAAGATGAATGTTCCTTCTGAACAATATCCTCTGATTTCTAGCTTTGTCGCTGGCGGAATGGTTTCCGCGTATTATGAATGGATAACCGATCCTGACGGTATTACTCTTGATGAAATGGCACGCACACTTACAACGCTTATTATTTCTGGCGTTCACGCATTTGCATAAGGAGAGCTTATGACTTTTAATGACAAATTTAAGTTTCTGATGGATATAACAAACACTAATAACACAACTCTGGCTGGTGCTGTTGGCATCGATAATTCTGCTGTAAGCCTGTATCGCAGTGGTAAGAGAAAATGTCCTCGTAATAAAGAAATTTTAAGACGAATGTCGGACTATTTTGCCTCTTCAATTAAACTCAGCTATCAAAGAAAGGCTTTGGCTCTTGCATCTGATTATAGCAGATTCAATCATTCCAGACCTTTGCCTGAATATTCAGACATGCTTTACCAGTGGCTGGCGGATGAGCTTCCTCAGACCAATACACTGGTTGACGGCATTCTTAATGAAAATATCTCTTCATCAGGCACTAATAATATTATGGGAATAAAATCCATTGACGTAATTCCCAATGCCACCAGTATTCTTTATAAGTCCGAAGGAAAAAAACAGGCTGTTATCAGTTTTATCAACCATCTTCTTACCCTTGAAGACCATGGTACAGTATATGTATGGATTGATGATGATGTTTACAGTATATTTGATAATAAGGAAATTCTTAATTCTATACAGGAGCTTCTGCTCAGATTGATAGATTATGGATATACTATATGCCAGATTTCCCCTTCTCCTGTCAATACCACCCAGTTTTTTGAAGAGTTTTTCTACTGGGTTCCGGCATATATTACCGGACGGGTGAAATCTTACTACTATCCTCGCATGCGTGATAATCTGTTTTCAAAAATAAGCATAATTTATCCTCCGCATGTTGCAGTTTACTCTGACTGTCTTTCAACGGTAAGTGATAATTCATTTACTGTTATGACAACCGAACCTGCAGTTGTTTCTATTAAAGAGAACGAATTCAAAACATTTTTATCCTACTGCAGGCCAACCATGAATATATATGAATCAGCAGAGGAGGTTTCTGAGTGTTTCCATCGTATCTTAAACACCCATGTAAACCATATCCAGAAGGGATTGAGTCTTCCTCCAGCAGCCATGCCGGAAGAACTGATAACAGAGTTTCTTAATAATAATCCTGACAGCCTTGGCGTAAATCTGCGTACCTCTTACCAGTTATCCACTGTATTTGATGATTTACGCAATGTTGATATATGTCCACTGGCAACTGCTGAAGAAGTTATAGCTGGCCATGTTCCGGTTATTTTCCCTGTTGTAAAACAACAGACAGCTGTATATTACACGCCCCGTTCTTATGCAAAGCATCTGCAGAATATTATAAGAATTATGGATACACATCCTGACTATTTCTTTGTTCCGATACAATACGATCCAGATGATAACGTATGTATAATTGTTAATGAAGGATCTGAGGCAATGCTTATCCGTACAGCCCTGCCAAGCATGGTTTTTGATTTCAATCACCCACAGATTGTACAGAACTTTCAGGAATATCTTTACAAGATTGCCAACGAAATTGGTTATTCGGATATCAATCGTAAGAAAATCCGGGCACAACTCAAAGAATTAATAAATGTACTAGAAAAAGCATAAAAAAATACCGGTTAAGTTCTTAATATATACAAACTTAACCGGTAATTTTTATTCTGATTACATCTTAAAATACTTCATATCTTCATTAAGCTGGTCTGATACTTCCTTAACCTTAGCTGCTGTTTCTGCAAGAATATTAATAGTTGCATTAAGCTCCTGCATAGAAGATGTTGTCTGCTGTGTTGAAGCAGCATTCTCTTCTGATATAGCAGAAAGATTAGATATTACATCAACAACGGTAACTCTTGAACTGTCGCATACTTGTGCATTTCCCTTGATAACATCTGTTCCATGCTTTGAAACATTAATGCCATTACCAACTTCCTTAAATCTTTCCTTAGTTGCTGCAAGCTTTTCATACTGCTCTCTTACAAGAACTTCTGTACTTCTCATAACCTCAAGTGTTTCTTTCGAATCATTCTGGAGATCTGTAATAATCTCCTGAATCTTACTTGCTGTGCTGTCAGATTGTGATGAAAGCTTCTGAATCTCTGATGCAACAACTGCAAATCCTTTTCCTGCTTCTCCTGCTCTTGCAGATTCAATAGAAGCATTCAGTGATAACAGGCTTGTCTGGCTTGCAATATCTGCAATAAGTGAAGCAGCATTGCCAATCTTATCTACCGATTCATTAGTTGTCTCTATCTGTTTTGCAATTCTTGCAACTGCATCAGTAGTTCTCTGGACTGCATCACTTAATTCAATCATTGTATCCTGTGAAGCACTTTCGGCTTCTTCCATGTTCTTAGATGTCTTTGTAAGGTCAGCAATATTATTAACTATCTGAGTAATCTGTTCACCCATTGTCATAATTTCATTAGTTGCTGTCTCAATATCTTCTGCCTGTGATACTGCACCCTTAGATATCTCTTCTACTGCTGTACTGATTTCTCCTGCAGCAACACTTGACTGTGAAGCCATAGAGTCAATTGAATTACCTGACTCACCAAGATCTGTTGCAGACTTCGCAAGACTTCCAACAATTTCTCTTAACTTAATTATAAGAGTTTCAAGGGCTCTGCCCATGTCTCCGATTTCATCCTGTCTCTTAAGTACAGTCTTATCAACCTCTACTGTAAGATCTCCTCCGGCAACTTTCGTTACAGATACACTTGCTCTCTTAATCGACTTTGAAATACTCTGTGCTATAAATGTTGCCACAATTCCTACTAATATAAGTACTACTGCAGAAACTATAAGCATTGTTCCAACCTTCTGCATTATATAGTTTGTAATATCTGATGTAGGCTGTCCTGCAAATACACATCCTACAACCTGGTTATTATCCTTTAGTGGCACATATACTGCACAGTATCTCTTTCCATCTACCTTATAATTAGTATCTCTATATGTCTTTCCCGTCTTAACTACATCCCACACTTCACTTGATATATCTGTTCCCGTTAATCTTGCTCCCTTATTATCAGTAAGCGTTGTAAGAACTCTCTTGGTTCCATATGTAAGTGTAACCTGGACATCATTCTTGGAGTTCTTGACATATATATCAAGTGCAGCCGGTTTAATAGTCAATTCTTCGCCACCCTTGAATAATCTACCGTTCTTATATTCATAGTTGCCTTTAATATCCTCATAAGAACTCTGTACTGCCCCACTTAACAGTTCTAGTCCATCCATGGCCTCTTCTTCCAGTCCTGACTTAAGACTGAATACTGTAGTTGTAATAAGCCCCAGTACCATAACAATTACCGGTACAATAGCAAGCATAAACAGTCTGAATGTAATACCCGCTCTTCTCTTCTTTCTATCAGCGGCAACCTGTCTGGCTTTCTTCTTAACCTCAGCATCAAGCTCTTTCTTCTTTGCCCTGATCTCTTTTACCTTCTTCCTATTCTCAGCCTTAATCTCTTCAACTTTTTCAGTTCTTTCGGCCTTAGTATGCATTATCCCCATTATAAGACCTCCCTTTCCTCTTATTAAATTATTCACCAGAACATTTTCTTGTTCATATTGTTCTTTAAATTATACACTATTACACCAATTTTAGAAACCTTTTTCTTGTCAAAATATTAAAGTTTCACCAAAAAATTGCTAAAATCCGCCTTTTTTCTATTTCTTAAGCACATTTGCTTTTATATATGCAAATGTATACTCTTCCCCTTTATCAGCAAGCATCTTCAAAAGATTGTGAAGAAGTTCATCTGTTTCCGGGTGCATAATATAATGCCCAAGCCCCTTAATATAGTAATCCAATGGATCTGAATCTTTGTACTTGTCTTTATTATATATCCTGCTCGCTGCAACTCTGTCGCAAAACATCTCAGCAACATATTTCACAGGCATTTTCATTCCTGCAAGAATAGTGCTGTTACCTTCGACATCGTAATCTATCCAGTATTCAAAATGATGTTTGTTCCTACCCTTATGATGCAGCCATGCCTTTGAAACACCTTCATCTTCACGCTGGGCATTATTAGGGCTTCTGTGTCCATCCTGATAGTACTTAACCCCTGGTATGAACTCCGATGGCGAATATTTTGACAAATCATGCATCATTCCCTGCCTGTATAATCCAAGCTTAAAACAGTATTTTCTCACCAGCCTTCTGTGGGAATTAACCGTGTGCAGATGCCCATTGAAATTATGCAGCAACTTCTTCAATGTCATACAGACTCATCCTCCATTATCATTCTTCTACATATCCCTCAGCGGTTCTGTCTATAACCTCACCTGTATCAGGATTAACTGAAATCCCATTAACCTCAAGTCTCTCGTCAATCTGAATTACAAGGCACTGTCTTCCATCAATTACCTGTGTACTCACAATATCTGTCTTATCTGAATTAATCTTTATGACAACATCCGGCGTTTTCACTTCAAATTTCTTACCAGATGAAACATTTGATGCAACAAGCTTTCCATGTTCACCGGCAGCCATCTCAAAGTGTTCCTCGAAATTCTCAAGCTTTTCTTCTTTAACACCACTTTTTTTCAACAGATCCTTCATCTCAGTTTTATCAAGCATAACCGGTGCCGGACTTTCCTGCTTCTTCTCTTCTATAATCTGCTCAAGATTTTCATGAATATTCTTCACAATCTCAAGGTCAGCCTCTTCACCAAGTGCCTCATTAACAAGTGATGTAAATGTTTCCTTCTGCTGCTTTGCAGGAAGCGGAACCGCACAGTCAAGCAGGCAGTCGATAAGCCCGTCCTCAAACTCACTGACATCTTTAGTATAGAAAAGTGTCATATCCTCATCTGCACTTCTCTTATTAAATGCCGGGAACAGAAATCCCACATCCGGTACATCTACCATATGATTCTGCTTCTTATCGTGGAAATTATTGTCCTCCTCATCATACCCAAGCCCCGGCTTAGAAAGATTCACATGACATATACTGCATAAAATGTAGCTGTAAACCTCATCAGATGCATCATCCATCTCTATATTATCAGTAGTAACCGCAGGAATATCATATACCTGATTAATTAGAAGAATCAGATAATTACCAACATAGCTGTAATTATTGATAATCCTGTCATAGAATTCGTTAAGAAGTCTGTCATCCTTAAGTCCGCTGTCTCTTAAGTTCATTAAAAATGTTCTTGCGCCCTCATCAGCATACGCATCAACATTAAACTTCATATCAACCAGATTCTTTCCTGGTGTTCCTGAAAGAGTCTTCTTAAATATATCAAAATATTTATGCTTCTCCTCTTCCGGAAGATTAAGAAAATTCTCATTAAACTGTGTTATCTTATTTCGCTCACCATCAACATAGCATCCGCATAACCTTAATATTCCACAATCCTCTAATGTATATTGTGATTTAATTTCATTAAGTTCTTTTCGTGTCATAACTAACTCCATCCTCTGATTATTTATTTACTCATAGCCGGTATTGTCTGAATGTAAACATATTGTTTAATTATAGCATATACTGATGCCCACATGTAAAAAAGTTTCAATTCATGCAAGCATGATTACAGCGCATTTTTATATTCTCCTCGCTATCCGCGCATAAAAAACTTCCCCGGTTCTGGGGGAACCGGGGATGAGTAGAGGGGATAGAAATATAGTCAAATATAAGGAATTATGGAGTTATCCTTATATCTGTGTGTAATGTTAATTGTAAAATCATTCAAATTCATTCAAACAAATTCAATCTCTTTTACAATCATCTATATTATAGCATATTATTTTTGTCAATCAACAGATTTTTTGCCATTTTTTTAAAAAAAACAGTATTTTTTGTCAGTTTTTCGTCAACTTTTGTGACATTAGTTGTCAATATTATTTAACTTTTGCTTATACACTTTTGCAGTTGGTGTTATTGCCAGTCCCCCTTCACCTGTTTCTTTAAGACATACCGGCATATCATTACCGATTCTTCTCATGGAATCTATAACCTCGTCTGCAGGAATTACGCTCTTTATACCTGCCATTGTCATCTGTGCCGCCGTAATTGCGTTGACTGCCCCAGAAACATTTCTCTTTATACATGGAACCTCAACTAATCCGCAAACCGGATCACATGTCAGCCCCAGCATACTCTTTAAAGCAAGTGCCAGGGCATTTGCACATCCTTCACTATCTGCTCCCTGCATATAAGCCAGTCCCGCCGCTGCCATTGCACTTGCCGAACCAATCTCTGCCTGACAGCCACCTGCTGCTCCTGCAATAGATGCATTTTCAGCAATTACCGCACCTATTCCTGCCGCAATTAATAACGCTTTTACACATTCATCTTCTGTAACACCAAAACATTTTTCATAAGACAGTAATACAGCTGGAATAACACCGCATGAACCTGCTGTAGGAGCTGCTACAATTCTCTTCATGCATGCATTCGATTCCCCCATCTTTAATGCTTTTTCCATAACCACACCAATAAAATCACCACATATATTTCTGCCAGACTCATTATAAATGCGCATTTTATATCCATCACCACCAGCCATTTTACTTGGTGACCTCAACTGCTGGTCATATTGCTCATCTGCGCTCTTCATAGCCTGATACATCTTTTTCATCTGTGCAAATACATCTCTTTCAGACATAAGCTTGTCATGTGCCTGTCCCGTAAGAACAACCTGCCATAATTCCTGCTTATTATTAATACTTAATTTCACAAGGTCACTGATTGAATGATATTCTGCCATAAATCCTCCATTTTTCACCAATAATTATGCTAATCAAATTCTGCATTATGATTATTCCAAGCCAAGATAAGTCACCTTGACAACACCTTCTGCATGTCTTAACCAGTTAATTCCCTCCTCTGGCACTTCCTGGTCACACTCAAGCACCATAACTGAATTGCCGCCTCTGCCAGCCCTGTACAACTGCATGGCAGCAATATTAACTGATTTGTGTGCAAGCATTGATGTAACTTCTGCAACATGTCCAGGCTGATCCATGTTATGCACAACAAGTGTCGGATAATCACCTGAAAAATTCGTAGATATTCCGTCAATCTGAGCAATATTAATTCGTGATCCTCCAAGTGATTCACCAACAACTTCAAGCTTCTTATCAGTTACAGATGTCAGGAAAATCTGGGCTGTATTCGGATGTGCATCTCTTAATGCTGATTCTCCGAAAGCAACCTCTATGCCATGCTCCTTAGCAATCTCAAAACTGTCCGGAATTCTCATATCATCCGGTTTCATTCCAAGAAGTCCGGCAACGAGCGCCTTTCTTGTTCCATGTCCTTTTCCTGTTGCCAGAAACGAACCATATAAAAGGATTTCTGCTTTTGCAATTGGCTCTCCCATAAGTTTTCCTGCAATATAACCAATTCTGACAGCACCTGCTGTATGTGAGCTTGACGGACCAACCATCACAGGTCCTATTATGTCAAATATATCCATAAATTATCCTTCTTTCCAAGATTTTAAAAAAGCCACCGCTCCCTATACAGAAGCGATGGCACCTTTGCTATCATTGTCTTTAGAATACTATTCCGGCAGTTTTTTGTAAAGTGTAAAATACATTGTTGTAAAGCTTGCCAGACCGCCTATTGCATTAGATACCGGCTCGGCAATAAACACTCCTTCAACTCCAAGTCCAAGCATAGGAAGAATAATTGTAAGCGGAACAACTATAATTACTTTCCTGAATATCGAGAAAAATACCGCCCTCTTTGCACAGCCAAGTGCTGTAAATGTCGACTGTCCCACAAACTGGAATGACATAAAAAAGAATCCAAAAAAATACAGCTTTAACGCATGTTCTCCTAAACCTATCATAGCCTTATCAGTCGTAAATACCGACAGAATCTCTTTCGGAAATATAATTACAGCAAGCCATGCAATGAGCATGTATAAAAATCCAATTGCCGCCGTGAATCTAATTGCTTTTCTGACTCTTTCATACTGCTTTGCACCATAATTGTAGCCAAGAACAGGCTGTGCACCACTTCCAAGCGTACTACCGGGAACAGAAAGAATCTCCCTGACTGAATTAATTACAGTCATAATTCCTACATACATATCCCCGCCATACATAAACAGCATTTTATTACATACAACCTGTACGAGGCAGTTAGTTCCCTGCATAACAAATCCTGATATTCCAAGAGATGTAATCTTTCCAACCATCCCTGCTTTAAGAATCAGATTTTCTTTTTTTATATGGTAAAATGTTTTCTTTCCCATAAAAAAGCTTAAAACCCACATAAAAGACACGCCCTGGCTTATTACTGTGGCTATTGCTGCACCATAAACTCCCATATGAAGCCCATATATGAACACTGGATCAAGAATGAGATTAATAATTGCACCAAGCATAACTGTCATCATGCCCTTTTTAGGATATCCCTGTGCATTAATAAATCCGTTAAGTCCGGTTGAAAACACTGAAAATATCGTTCCCAGAAGATATATTTTAAGATACTGGTCAGCATACACATAAGTTTCTTCACTTGCTCCGAAAAGGAACAGTACAGGTCTTTTAAATATATAGCATAACGCCATAAGTGCCAGCGATGTAATAAAAAGCAGTGATACAACCTGTCCTAGTATAAGTTCCGCTTTCTTTTCTTCTTTTGCTCCTCTTGCCATAGAAAAGAGCGGCACACCACCTGTTGAAAACAGATTAGTAAATGCCGCAACAAGTGTTGTAATAGGAAAAACCAGTCCTATTCCTGTTAAAGCATTGCTTCCAATAACAGGAAGATGCCCAATGTATATCCGGTCAACAACATTGTACAGAATCTGTATAAGCTGTGCGACCATAAGCGGAATTGCCTGATTAATAACATTTTTCCAGACTTTTCCCTGTGAAAAATCACTTTGCATTACTATTCCTCATCACTTACATGTTCTTTAATATCTTTGGCATCTACAATGATATCTGGTGCTGTGCTGCCTGTTGAAGAAGTACCTCCCGCCTTACTTTTATAACCTGCCACGATTTCTCCAGCAACCTCTCCAATCTTATTTCCTGCTATTTTGATACCTTTTTCGGCAGTTTTCGCAGCCTTCATAGCTTTCTTGTCAATTTCCTTTTCTTTGACAAAGGAAGAAGCCTTATCTGCTGCTTTGTTAGTAACATCTACAGCCTTTCCTACACCATTTAAAACCTTTTCTTTATTAATCAAACTCATAAAAATACTCCTTTCAAAGCAGCTAATCCCCAATATAATTAATATATATTGGATTCCAGCAGTTTTATATAACTGTCTTTCGCTAATATTTCAGTGTAATTACTGAATTTATCTTTTCCGTATTTAATGATATTATACATCCGTTGTCAATTCGGTAAAAATGTGCTTTTACTTCGTCATTTTTCAATAATTCTTTACAATAATCGATACTTATATAGTTAAATTGTGGACCATTAAAGTATTCTTCTGGCATAATCTCATATGCCGCATCAAGATAACTTATATTATGCATATGTCCAAGATAATCGACATCTCTTCTTAAAATATTATACGAAATCTCTTTATATTCTGTATCGGGAATCTCATTTTTAGTAATTTCTTCTGAAAACACACGTCTTTCTGGCTCAGATTCATACCTATCCATAATTTCAGCGGTTATTCTGACTGGTCTTCTTTTGTTAATATCCATATATATCCATCGTGAAGTTGCAATAATAACTGTCTGACCATTACTATCAAGCACTTTAAAATCTCTATCAGCAAAAAGCTTATTTGCAGTTGTTGACCATGTAAAAACATTTAATTCATCATTATATTCTGGACGCTTGATAATCTGTACCTGCCATTTCAAAATCACCCACGCACAGCCTGTTTTATTAATTTCATTGAGCCCAAGTCCTACTGTTGCTGAATGTAAGCCTGCAATATCCTCAAGAATTGTAAGAATTGCTTTGTTAGTAGCTTCATTTTCTTTTCCGCAATCTTCAAGTCCAATTCTGTATGTATGATTAAATACCATAATAACCTCATTAATTTGTTTTTTAATATTCAATATTT
>ULSB01030067.1_pt1 | contig 11571 bp, 11 predicted proteins | sample 1955741 | NCBI WGS metagenome assembly ULSB01 (sample SAMEA4835691, study PRJEB28245) | human gut metagenome | biome: gut microbiome; material: fecal sample | place: Denmark | collected 2008
GTCAGTTTCGTTTTGGAGTCCTATCAGGATCACTTGGATTCAAAAGAAGCTTTTCCACAGCTTGAAGCCCATACTTGGGGAGGTCGAGGTGAAACAGCCCTGTTTGGTGATTTGGGTGTTAAGGATATTAACAAGGCTCATGCCATTGATGTTCTTTTGGAATATTTGGGGGCTAAGCGTTCGGATACCATTGCTTTTGGTGATGCCAAGATTGATATCCCTATGTTGGAATACTGTGAGGTTGGCGTTGCCATGGGAAATGGTGGTCCAGAAATCTTGGATATGGCAGACCTAGTTACAGATGATGTTGAAGCTGATGGCTTGTACAAAGCTTTTGATAAATTGGGCTTGTTGCAATAGAAAAAACTGAGTTACATAGGGTAGCTCAGTTTGTGTTTTATGCCGGTTTACGACCGATAAATTTTTTCAAGAGATATAAGAGATAGCCAACAGCGATATACCCAGCACTGATGACCAGGACGTTTACCAAGACCTTGTTCCAACCAAATTTATTGACATTGATAAAGAAGTAGGCGAAGGGGCTATCTTTGGCGCCTGGAATTGGGAGTTTTAGCACCAGCCCATTTAGCAGGGCAAAGGCAAAGTAAGACAGAGGGACCGCTGACCAGTAAATTGGCTCACGTAGACGGTAGGCTTTCTTAGCATCGAAAATAAGGGTATCAAGCACCAATCCCCAAGGCACAATATAGTGGACCAAGAAGTTACGGAGCGTCCAGAATTTCTCAGGTTCCGTAATAGGTGCCAAGAGGATGTGATAGATGACCCCAGTGATGAGGATGGCCATAGTTACACCACCCTTGTAACGCAAGAGTTTGGTGTTAGTCGTCGCATCCCCTTTTTTGAAGTCATAGATGATAAAGAAAATCAAACTAGAAAAGACAAGGATATTGGACAAAACAGTGTAATAGAGCAACATGCCCCAACCATCATCATGGATTTGGATAGAAACTCCTACTAGTCCACAAAGAGCTAGTAAGATACGGTAAAATCGTGAAATAGTCATAAGCTTCCTTTTCCTAATAAATAATCCCTCTTATCATATCACATTTTTCACTAACAATTTATTGAAAATTCTAGTAAAATCAAGGTAAGAAAGACTTTAAGGAGTAATGATGTCCAATTTAATCGATTATCTTGAAGAGGTTAAGTATTTGCCTTTCGACCAAGAGCCTCTTAATATTTTGGATAAGGTTTGCATCAATGAGATTGGCTACCTGACTTATGAAAAATGGCTCTCAGCAAGTGATTTGAAGGAAACCATCAATTTACATGACTATGCTGAAGGGAAGGACTTAAATCCAGACTACAGCTTCATGGTAACTAAGGAACGGGTAGATTTGGCTGAAGCTATGGTCAGGTCGAGACGTTTCGCTGGACTTAATCTAAGTGACTACTGTAGTGTCTTGGACAAGGAAGTGGAAAAGCAGTTTGCGGCTATGATTTTCAGCTTGCCTGAATTTGACTACCAGCAGATTGTCTTTCGTGGTACCGATGATAGCGTCATTGGTTGGAAGGAAGATTTTCAGCTGACTTACAGTCGGGAAATTCCTGCCCATCGCTCAGCCATGGCCTTTCTGGAGAAGCACTTGCCAAACCTCAGTGGCCATATAGCTGTTTCTGGACATTCCAAGGGTGGCAATCTTGCCCTCTATTCGGCTGTTCAGAGTTCGACTGTCCTGCGTGAGCAAATAGCAGAGCTCTTGCTTCTTGATTCTCCGGGCTTGATGAAGCCCCTCTTAGAGAAGACTTCTTACCAAGAGTTAAAACCCAAGATGACGGTTATCAGACCTCAAGAATCAGTTGTGGGAGTCATGCTTTATTGGGATAAGGTCGCAAAGCTCGTAGCAGCAGATGGTATAGGCATCGCTCAACACAATGTCTTACTTTGGCAGGTTGACTTGGGAACAAATGATTTTGTTTATGTGGACCAGCCGACAGACTTGAGTCAACGCTTAAAAGAGACCTTCCAAGAATGGATTGAGACCTTGCCTAATCAAGAACTCAAGCAGGTTTGTGATTTGTTCTTTGATACCATTCTTGATTCTGGAATTGAAAGTCTGGATGATATTGGGATAAAAACTCTCCCTAAGCTAGGCCAGATGTTGCAAGAATTTGGCAATTTCTCGGACCAACAAAAGAAAGTTCTGCAGGACGGTTTCAACCAGTTGCTCTGGATATTTTGGAAGTCGGGAAATAAGAAATCTAACCTCCCCAAGCTAGAACTTCCTGATTTTATCAAGAAGTTGAGTGAATTAACCAACAACGATTAGGGGCAGCAGAATCATAGAAGTGGAGAATTATATGTCTAAAAATGTACTTATTACAGGAGCAACATCAGGAATTGGTGAAGCAACGGCGCGTGCCTTTGCCAAAGAGGGAGAAAATCTCATCCTAACAGGTCGCCGTGTGGAGCGCTTAGAAGCTCTAAAAGAAGAGCTCCAAGCAACCTATCCAAATCAAAAAGTTTGGACCTTTGCCCTGGATGTCACTGATATGGCCATGGTCAAGGATGTTTACCAAGCCATTCTCAAAAGTGTAGGTCAAGTCCATGTCTTAGTAAATAATGCAGGTCTGGCACTAGGTTTAACAGCCTACCAAGACTATGAGGAGTGGGACATGCTGACAATGCTCGACACCAATGTCAAGGGCTTGATGATGGTGACACGTCAGATTTTGCCAAGCATGGTTGCCGCCAATGAGGGCCATATCATCAATATGGGCTCTACGGCGGGCATCTATGCCTACGCAGGGGCAGCCGTTTATTCAGCTACCAAGGCCGCAGTAAAAACTTTCAGCGATGGCTTGCGTATCGATACCATTGCTACAGATATCAAGGTGACGACCATTCAACCTGGTATCGTTGAGACAGACTTCTCTCAAGTTCGCTTTCACGGTGATAAGGACAAGGCAGCCAAGGTTTATCAAGGGTTAGAAGCCTTGCAAGCCCAAGATATTGCGGACGCAGTTCTCTATGTCACCAAGCAACCACGACGCGTCCAAATTTCAGACATGACCATCATGGCAAACCAACAAGCCACAGGGTTTACCATTCATAGGGAGGAATAAAAAGTCTCCGATAAACCTTTTCCAGATGGAAAGGGCTACAAAATTTGGTCGCTTACTCGTATTTTTGCCATGTCTAGATCATAAATAATATACATTCTGAGCCACTATAGGTGGCTTTTTATCATTTTTCCTAACCTTTTACGAATATAAATTTAAATAGTGATATTTTAAAATAATAACTTATAAGTATTTACATGTAAGTACTTATAAGTTATAATAAAGGAAGAGAGATTTGTATGTATCCTATTCATTTTTATAAAGATAGAAATGGACATGAACCTGTTAGAGAGTATATTGAAACATTATCTATGAATTCAAGTAAAGATTCTAGAATTAAATTGCATAAAATTCAAGACTACCTGACTATGTTAAAAAATAGAGGAACCATGATTGGTGAACCATTCATTAAACATTTGGAAGGAGAGATTTGGGAACTAAGACCCTTAAGAGATAGAATTTTATTTGCAGCATGGCTAGATGATGGTTTTATTTTGCTTCATTATTTTGTGAAAAAGACACAAAAGACTCCAAGACGTGAGCTGATGAAGGCTCAAAAAGCTTTAGATGATATTAGAAAGCGAGGATTGTAAGATGACCCTAGAAAAGAATCCAGCAATTGGAAGTAGTTGGGATGATTTACAGAAAACTATTTTCACTAAAGAGGAAATTGCGGCGAGTGAACTCCGTGTCGCACTGATGCTTGAGATTATTGATGCTCGTAAAAAACAAGGCATTTCCCAAAAGAAACTAGAAGAGCTAAGTGGTGTCAAACAACCTGTTATCGCACGTATGGAGAAAGGAAAAACGGCACCTCAGTTAGATACGGTTCTTAAAATACTGGCTAGTCTAGGAAAGACATTGGCAGTAGTCCCACTTGATTCACATGTGAAGTAAGTTTAGGGAAGATAATGTATCTTCATAACAATTATGATTTACTATTCTAAAACGATTAACACGGACTTACCGTGTTTTTTTGTTGGAATTTTCCCAAAACTATGAAAGAAACCGTGAAAATGCTATAATGTAAGGGATTACGACAATATTGAAAGGATTAGTCATGCCACCAGTTACTCCAGAACTTGAGATAGAACGTCAATTAATCGAGCAATTAATCTCTGGTGAGAGCCAGTGGACCTATCGCCCAGACTTAAAAAATGAAGATCAATTATGGGACAACTTTTTTGAGAAGTTAGCGCAAAATAACGTTGCCCTCCTTGCTGACCATCCCTTGACTGAGCAGGAGAAACGTCAAATCAAGAACCAGCTTAATTTCATTAACTATTATGAAGCTGCTAAGTGGTTGGCGGGTGAAAATGGTATTGCTAAAGTCGAGGTACAGCGTGAAGATGCTAGCCTTGGGACTATCCGACTTTCTGTCATCTGGCGTGATAATATTGCTGCTGGAAAATCCAGTTACGAGGTGGTTAATCAAGTAGAACGTGACAAGGCTTATCCACAAGATCAGGACCGCCGTTTAGATACAACTCTGATGATTAATGGCCTTCCTCTTATCCATATCGAGCTCAAGAGCCCTCGTGTGGCCTTTTTGGATGCCTTTCATCAAATCAAAAAATATGACCGTGAAGGTAAGTTACGTGGCATCTATTCTGCCCTCCAGATGTTTGTTGTGACTAATAAGGTGGATACACGTTATATCGCAGCTGCACGAGAGGATAAGCTCAATAAACAATTCTTGACATCTTGGGTGGATAAAGATAATAAACCCATGACCAGTCTCATGGACTTTGCCCATGAGGTCCTGTCTATTCCACGTGCCCATCAGATGGTGATGCAGTACTCCGTTATTGATGATAGTAAAAAAGCCCTCATCCTTTTACGTCCCTATCAAATTCATGCCATCGAGTCTGTTCAAGATGCCTCTCGCCGACAGGAATCAGGCTATATCTGGCATACCACAGGTTCTGGTAAGACCCTGACCTCCTACAAGGTGGCTCGCAACCTCTTGCAGATTCCAGCCATTCAGAAGACGATTTTCGTCGTGGACCGTAGGGACCTTGACCAGCAGACGACATCGTCCTTTCTTTCCTACGCTGCTAATGATGTCATCGATATCGACGAAACGGACAATACCCATGATTTGGTCAAGCGTTTAGCAGGAAATGATAAGCGTGTGATTGTGACGACTATCCAGAAAATCACAACCATGATGCGCAAGTTCCAAGAAGGTAAATATCAAAAGGATTCGGAAAAAATCAAGGACCTTCGTGTGGCTTTTGTTGTGGATGAATGTCACCGTGCGGTCACGCCTCAGACCCAAAAAGACATCAAAGGCTTTTTCCACAATTCGCTCTGGTATGGCTTTACAGGAACACCGATTTTCAAGGAAAATAAACGCAAGCAATTAGGTGATCTGGCACAAACCACCCACCAACAATATGGCGAACGCCTCCATGAGTATACGGTCAAAGAAGCCATCCATGACGGGGCTGTTCTTGGCTTTAAAGTGGACTATCGTAATACCATTATTTCGCCGATTCCTGAAGAAGACCTTCCTGACTCTGTCTATGAAGATAAAGAGCACATGCTAGAAGTCTTGGATGCTATCCTAAACAAAAGTTATCAACAGTTGGGCTTCCCAAATGGTGAGGGCAAGACCTACGAGGCCATCTTAACCGTTAAGTCCATTCCACAGGCTCAGGCCTATTACAATCTGCTCAAGAGTATCAAGGCAGGACAGGAACGTGTCAAGGTGTCAGAGCGGGTTAAGCGCGTGCTACTTGACTTTCCAAAGGTGACAGTCACTTACTCAGTGTCGGAAAATGAAGAAGAATCTATCGGCTACCAAGAGCACATGAAGCAGGTCATGGACGATTACAATCAAGAGTATGGGACGCATTTTAATATGGCTGATTTGCGTGGCTTTAATACGGATATCAATAATCGTTTGGCTAGAAAGTTAGACAAATACATTCCTCGTAAAGAGCAGTTGGATTTGGTTATCGTTGTAGACCGTCTTTTGACCGGTTTTGATGCCCCTTGTCTATCTACTCTCTTCATCGACCGTAAGCCCATGCGTCCACAGGATTTGATTCAAGCCTTTAGTCGCACTAACCGTATCTTTGACAGTAAAAAGCGTTATGGCCATATCATCACCTTCCAAAGGCCAGAGGCCTTTAAAGAGGCTGTGGATAACGCCCTTAGACTCTACTCAAACGGTGGTGAAAATGATGTTACTGCCCCAGACTGGGCAGAAGAAAAAGCTAACTTTATCCAAGCCTGGATAGACTTTCAAGTAAAAGTGGAAGATGTGGAAAACTATATCATCACGATAGATCAGGCCACTAGCCCACAACTCCGTCGCATTGCCAAAGCTTATCAAACCTTTGACAAGTATTTGGCATCTATCCGTGTCTATAGCGAATACGATGAAGCGGCTATCTATGCAGAGACAGGACTTTCGGATGAAAAGCTCGAAACCTATCTAGGAATCTATCAAAATATCCTAGCAGAACTCAAAAGCCGAGCTGAAGACGATGGTGATGATAATCTCTTTGACATCCACTATGAACTTGAATCGGTCCAAGTAGATGAGATTAACTATGCTTACATCCTGACTTTGATTCAAAGTATGATTCAGCAGGAAGAAGATAGTCCACAGGCCCTCAGTGACAAAGATATCGAAACAGTTGATAACTATATCCAGAGTCTGGAACGCACCAATCCAAAATTAGCCGAAATCATCCGAAATCTGTGGAAAGAAGTCCAAGCCAATCCTAAAGATTACCAAGGACAATCTATCACTGGTGTCTTGGACACTATGATTGAAGCCATCATCGACGACCATCTTAAACGCTTTGCCAGAGAATGGTATGTCGGACTCGATGAACTTCGTTACTATGTCCAACACTACCGTAAGGGTGCTAAGAAACAATCCGGCGAAAGCCAGCTCACCAAGAGCCAACGTTATAAAGATTACAAAGCAGAAACCGCTGATGCCCTCAACCCGCTCAGCTACAAAAAACACATCAAAGAAGCCTACACCAAACTCATTGAAGAGGTCATTGAACCACTGAGAGTGGGGAGGTAGGAGAAATAACAAGGGAGAATAAATGGCAGATACGATATTGATTTTAGGAAACGGCTTTGATTTAGCCATGGGGAGAAAAACAAGTTACAAAGATTTTTTAGAGTTTGCTGATAAATTGTTTCCTACACCCGGCAAAGAATATAAAGATTTTCTCGAAAAAAATAAAATTTGTACTGAGAAATATAAAGATAATTTATATCTAAGATATATTGGAGAAAATAAAACTATACTCGGAGAGAATTGGTCAAACCTAGAAATAATGATTTCTCAACTTGCTGAAGCAATTGATTATTTTAAGTTAAATACTAGCCGATTATACGATAATGAGAAGAATGAACCTTCTAACTATAGTATCTCGTTGCTACGACGTAATCTTTTATCTGAAAGTAACTCGGTAGCTAAATCTTATGCAGCAAAAATATTTTTAGAATTGTTTGACAAACAAAAATGGAATAATTTAGAGAGAAATGAAGCTTTAAATCAGTTCAATGATATATTTATTGATCATTTATACTCATTAACGGAACTTCTAGAAATTTATCTCACTTATGTGGAAGAATTTGAAGTTAGTCCTTATAAATTTCAGCAAACAGCTTTAAACGCAATTTCTGACATAGAAAACTCCTATGTGATTAATTTTAACTATACTCATACACTTAATGAACTTTTTAATATTCCTATTGAAAAGACTCATTTTATTCATGGGGAAATTGATTTAAAAAGAAATGTCTATGAAATTAATACGATGGTTTTTGGTATTGAAGATAAAGGGAATGAAATTAATAACGGTTTAATACCTTATCAAAAATTCTATCAGCGTATTGTTAAAGAAACTGGAAATATGTACGAGGAATTTTTTACTGATAGAAGCAAGGATATTTGGGGATCAAAACCTTTCTTAAATATTGTAGTTTTTGGTCACTCTGTTGATCCACTTGATAAGGAAATTTTTAGAAAGTGTTTTGATCTACTTAAGAACTCCTCTGACTATAGGTTCATTTTTACATACTATGATGATCCTACAAAACGATCAATAATTAAGAATTTAGCAATTATTCTAGGCAAAGATAGATTAGTGGAATTAACTGGGCAGAGAAAAGTAGTATTTGTAAAAAGCGAAGATGTTGGTGGAATGAGTTATGCTCTTCTGGGGTGAGAATAAATAATAATGAAAAATAAATTACCTAATTATCGATTTAATAAGTTTTTAGATAGTTGGAATATCGGGAAATTAAGCACAATTGCTAATGAGTTTCAAAGTGGTGGAACTCCTAGTACAAAAGTAATGAATTATTGGAATGGTAAAATTCCATGGCTTCAATCCTCTGATTTACAAAAGGATAAATTATTTGGTGTTGAACTCCAAAAATTTATTTCAGAGGAGGGATTACAAAATTCTTCAGCTAAATTAATTCCAAAAAATTCTATAGCCATTGTCACTAGAGTTGGTGTTGGGAAATTGGCTATTATAGAGCAAAATTACACTACAAGTCAAGATTTTTTATCACTTTCTAAGTTAAATGGAGATATTTTTTTTCTGGTCTACAGTTTATTTAGAATGCTACAAAAAGAGAGTGCACAACTGCAAGGTACTTCAATTAAGGGAATTACAAAGGAAGACTTGCTTTCTAAGAAAATAAGTATTCCAGAGTCGTTGGAAGAACAATCCGCCATCGGCTCCCTCTTCCGTACTCTCGATGAACTTCTATCTAGCTACAAGGACAATCTTGCTAACTACCAATCTCTCAAGGCGACCATGCTCTCTAAGATGTTTCCCAAAGCTGGACAGACTATTCCTGAGATTCGTTTGGATGGATTCGAAGGTGAATGGGAAATTAAACGAGCAGATGAAATTTTTAAGTCAGTGTCTGAAAAAAATAAAGCTTCGTTACCTGTGTTGTCAGCTTCTCAAATTGATGGTATGGTTTTGAGAGATGAAATTGGTATTGATATTAAATATGATGAAGCTGCTCTTAATAATTACAAGGTTGTCAAACCGGGTCAGTTTGTAATTCATTTACGTTCTTTTCAAGGTGGTTTTGCTCTGTCTAAGCTAGAAGGGATAACATCACCGGCTTATACAATTATTGATTTTATTGACAAGAAAAATAATATTCCTGATTTTTGGAATTCAATACTGACTTCAAGAGATTTTATAAAGAGATTGGAGACAGTAACTTATGGAATTAGAGATGGTAAAAGTATCAGCTTTAAAGATTTCTCTAGTTTGAAATTTGCATATCCAGAACTCGAAGAACAACAAGCTATGGGTGTCTATTTCTCAAATCTTGACCAGCTTATCATTTCTTATCAAGATAAAATCACTCATCTTGATACTCTGAAAAAGAAACTATTGCAAGATATGTTTATTTGAGGTTCCCCAATGAAACTTTTAGAAAGATTCTTTTTATCGTTAAGTTCTTTTTTTCCTGGTTTAATTTTGTTTATTTTTACTATAAATATTTGTCCAAATGTTGAAAATTTAATGATGAGTCTTATTAAAATATTTATTTTGATTTCAGGTATGCTAGTTATTGCATTTGTATCACTTAAATATTTTGAAGAAAAGGAAATATCTGATACAGCTACCATCGTCTCGATTCAACCGGTTGAGCATGAAATTATTCCAACGTATATAGGTTTGTTTGTTATAATGGTTGGTTTGGGCAGTTTAAGTTTTATTTATCAAATATTTATTGTTATTTTTATATTTGCGATATGGTTTGTTTTAATGGAAAAATCTTATTATTTCAATCTTATTTGGTTGTTAAAATATAGGTATTATAAGGTACAAGATGAGATTGGTAATACTTATATAATTTACAGTAAGAGAAATGATGTAAAAGAAGTTGGTAACATTCAGAAATTAGTAAGAATAAATAATTTTACGTTTTTGGAGAAGGAGTAGTATGATATTAGTAAAAATTGGAACTAGCATTCGAAAACTAGATAAATCTGATGATATACCTGAGTTAAATGTACCTAACATTAATTCCTGTAAACTGTTTAATCCAGAAGAAATACTTGAGGAGGATGAATGGTTTTATATAGTAATTGATGAAGAACACACATCCATGATTACTGATTATAGTAAATATTTTTCCAGTACATGTAGTACTAATGGTGTAACTAAATCTGAGTTTTCGGAAATTAATTTGATCTTTAAAAATTTTAATCAAGCAATTGTTTTTCAAAAAATAACAAAATCGAAGAGAATGGTTGACAAGTCTATTTTGAGCTGGAGAGCAAAAAAAGGAAAAGCCGAAAGAACAGTAATTGAAGATGGTATCGAACTCAAATCAGAGTGTGATGCTTATTTCGATGGTATAAACAAACTGTACTTTAAAAACTTTCGAACAATAAATGGGTTATTTAAAAATATAGATGATTACTATCGTGTGGCTAATAGTATAGAGATAGATAACTTCAAGCAATTTGATATAATAAAATTTACCTCAGATTTTGAAATAAAAACTAACAATTTAAGGATGCTAGCACTTTTAGAAGATGATGAAGACCTTGACTTAAGTGATAATTCGCTGAAAAGTACTTTATTGACTTCTTACTCAAAATACCCGCAACAAGAATTTAAAGAAGAAAATGGAGTTTTTATTATTAATTCAAATAAGAGCTTAACTTGCTTTTTAAAATTAGTTTTGGGTAGGCTCTATACGAATCCAATTACTCAGCATCAAATGGAAGCCAATTATGCTCGTAAATTAAATTAATTATTACATTAGGTTGTAACAAAAAAAGCAAGGTATCAGTAACGCAACGTATTAAACAGATTAAACAGCCTCGTGGTGGTTATCTTCCGGTCAAGACTTTTACTGTGACGACGCTTGATGATGGTCAGGGTCTTAATCCTGAGGAGTCTATTGCGGCTAGTTTGGTTGGGACTGCTGTGGACTATCTTAGTCGTTTCATGGATGGGACAGCTGTTGAGGAGGCTTTTGAGATTTCCTTGCTTGGTGCTAGAGCCATGAGGATGGAGGCTAAGGCCTTTGGTCCTGTGACTGCGGATGGTTTTACCATGGAGGGGGCTTATACGGCTACCATAACGACTGGTGATGGGGATTTCCTAACCAAAGATACCCTTTGGGACTTTAAAGTCACCACCAGCAAGCCTAATAAGGACCATACCTTACAGCTACTGATTTACTATCTCATGGGTAGGCGTTCGATTCATCCAGAGTTTCAAACCATTGAAAAACTAGGCATTTTTAACCCACGTCAAAACACCATTTACCAACTTCCTATTTCTGAGATTTCAGATGAGGTCATCAAGGAAGTGGAAACAAACGTGATTGGCTATTAGAACGAATAGGATAACATTCAAAAAACAAAGAAAGAAACATTATGTCAGAAACAACACAAACCTCCCAGTCGCTTTATCAAGCCCTGTGGAACTCAGCGGATGTGCTCCGCTCTAAGAT
>ULSB01019286.1_pt1 | contig 11566 bp, 7 predicted proteins | sample 1955741 | NCBI WGS metagenome assembly ULSB01 (sample SAMEA4835691, study PRJEB28245) | human gut metagenome | biome: gut microbiome; material: fecal sample | place: Denmark | collected 2008
ACAGAACCGGATCTCCGGGCAGCATCTGCCGGGAGCGGGCGATCACATTCTTCTCCATGACGGCCTTCGTCATGCCCATAGCATTGATGGGATAAGCCGCCTTGTCCGTAGACAGGAAGATTGCCTTCTTCACATGGTTTTCCACACAGGCAGAGATCACATTGTCAGAACCGGCCACGTTGGTTTTGACCGCTTCCATGGGGTAAAACTCGCAGGAGGGTACCTGCTTGAGGGCGGCTGCGTGGAATACATAATCCACCCCGCGGAACGCCGGGTCGATGGAACGGTAGTCCCGCACATCACCTATGTAGAATTTGATCTTTTCCGCATACTGCGGATACAGCTCCTGATAGGTATGCCGCATATCATCCTGCTTCTTCTCATCCCGTGAGAGAATGCGGATCTCTGCAATGTCGGTGGTCAGGAAGCGGCGCAGCACAGCGTTGCCAAAGGAGCCTGTCCCACCGGTAATGAGCAGTATTTTATCTTTGAATTGAGACATGTCTTTAGAATCCCCTTTCCGATTCAGCGGTATCTTCCTTGCCGAATGAGCACTCCACTCCTTTGATGCCACCCAATAGCATTAGAATAGCAAAGAAAAAATACGGATTTGCATCAACAACAGGCTCAGGCATACAGATCAGCAATGCACCTAAACCTAAACTTGCAATTTGATTTGATAGCAAATTGTGGTTTGTTTTTTTCATACGCACAGCGGCACCATATGCAGACCGTATGCTCGTTATCGTAAATATTACAGCGATTACAAAGGGAATCAGTCCAACCTTATTTAAAATATCAAGCCATAGATTGTGTACCCACTCTCCGTGATATGCGAATTCACTCTTCTGGCCTCCAAAGGGATAACGAAGCCAATCCCCCGAAAACAAATATGAGGTCCATGTTTTAAACCTCGAAGATTTGTCATCGTATAGCAGTCGCCGTACAATTTTCAAAGACAGCAATTCATCTTGAATTCCGAAAGCATTCAGGAACACAATTGCAAATATCGCAACAAAAAAGAGCGCGGCAAGCCCAATGAGCAAAGCTTTTCTGCTGATTCGCACAGATGAGTCATGAAGCCAACGAAGTAGGTTAAAAGCAACAAGAATTAAAACAATGAATATCATCGTTCGATAGGCAAAGAACGATGCTTCAAACGTACTCATCAATAGAACCGCCAGCGCTATAAGCTTTTTTCGAACCCCGCAATGGGAGAACAGGATTGAAGTTGAAAGAGCAACCGCAAATGTGAACATAAACCCCGTAGAGATAACTGAAACCATGTCACCACGCCAAAAATCGACGGACACTCTTTGATAAGCATATTGCGCATAGTAGTCTGATTTAAGATATGCGAGCAGATTCAAAACGCCGTGCAGAAAGAAACCAAATGTTAGCGTATTCGTCATTTCTTGAAACGAACGGTCGCTATTATCAGATAAAACAAACCACTTTCCGAACAAGTAGGCTGCCCAAGGTCCCCAAAGATATATGATTAGACTTTTTACCGCAAATCCAAAGTTAAAAGTATAAATAACAAAATAGGATGTCGAAAAAAGCAAGAGAATAACATCATGCTTTTCAATGACAATGGTTTTCGATTTCCATATAAAAAAGTAAAGAGTCAATGCGAAGAAAATTTGACCAGGAAGATTGAAGGCACCGACCGAAAAGAGGAACAGCCCCACAATAGTTATTGTATTAGCGGCATTTGTTCTTTTGCCGAAAAGAACACTCATCTCCAATTTCTCCTTGCTGTGCTTTCATTCTTTTTTGGAAAAATCCCGCGAAAAAGTACTGCATCAAGCATCAGTCTACAGTTTGGTCTCAAAGGCCTTATTATTGCGGGAAGAATCACTGTTGTCGAAGCCTGGGTGATTAGCGAGGCCGCAGCGGCTCCAGATGCTCCCCACGATGGGATCAGCGCAAGGTTCAGCACAACATTAAGTGCAGCCGCACTGACATACAGGTATTTCAGATATTTCTGCCTGTTTTCACATACCATCCATGCATTTCTGGCAACACCAAGGTAGGAAAACGCTGTGTACCAAACCACGATGCGCAGAGGCCCGACTGCCGGCAGATAGTTTTCTCCATAGAGAATCAAAATAAAAGGCTTTGCGACAAGGCAGATCATTGCGGATACGAACAGGGACACATAAAAAACAATTGCGTAGAGCTGCCGGTTCTTCCGCTCATAGCGCAGGCGGTCTTTCTGAAAACTCTGCACGATCTCCGGATAAAGGGAATCAATGATTGCTGAGAGAATAAAGGCCCATGAAACGCTGACCGTCGAAGCAAGTGAATAATGTCCGACGGCATCTGCGCCAAGCATCTGCTTGAGCATCAGCTTATCTGTACAAGCATAGATGGAGACCATCAGCCCGGCTATGATAAAGCTGCCGCTGCTTTGCAGAAGCTCCTTTGCTTTTTCCAGAGAGTAACGGAATCTTGTTCCGCCATTTTTGAAATAAGCAATCAGCAAAAACACCGCAAGTACGATGTAATCCAATGCGCTTGCAACGGCGAACCATTCCACGCTTTTCCCAAGCGCAAGCAAAATAATTTTGTACACAGACATTGCCGCATACGAGACGAGTTCGGCAATGGCGGAATACTTGGACTGGAGCCTGGCCTGAAACCAGTAGTTGAGGGTATCAAACACCTGAAAAATGAGGCCAATGCTGTACAGCGCCACAACCACAATGGTGAGACGTTCCCCTCTGTCCACAACACTGACAATGCCGATGATTGCCAGCGCAGACAGCAGACTTGAGATCGCCCGCAGCAGCAGGGTCGTTCCAATTGTTTCGCCCTGCTGATCCGGATGATCCACAAAGTTCTTAACGATCACGCTGTTAATGCCAAGCGTACAGAGCGAGGCAAAGAATGCCGCATATGCCGCCGCGTAATTGATCAGGCCGTAATTGCTTGGGCCAAGATAGCGCGCCGCAAAAATACCAACGACAAAGGCCAGCAGCTTGTTCGCCACTTTGCCACCGATGATCCATCCGGCATTTTTAACGACTTTATTCTTTCTGAGCGACTGCAGCAAAATCTTCAAGCTCCTTCATCACTTTGGCTGGGACACCGGCCACCATCGTATCCGCCGGCACATCTTTAGGAACACAGGCACAGGCTGCGATCATACTTCCATCCCCAATGCTCGTATTCAATAGGAGCGTAACCCGACCACCGATCCATACGCCGCTGCCTACTGTAATATGATAGGATTCGCCTTTTCCAGCCCGCCTGCTATGGTCGCCCATCTGGTGTCCACCTGTCAGGAAGGTGACATCCGGAGCAATATCGCAGTTATCTCCAATCGTCACTGTCCCATTTCCATGGACAGTGAGATTGCATCCAATCCAACAATTCGCACCAATGCGGAGCGTCCCTGTATTATGAATCGGCCCGACAATTTTGGTATTTTCTCCGATCTCATAGCCGATGGAACGAAGAAGGCTCCTCTTTGCGGGGAAAAAACGTGTTCCGGCCAAGACATGATTGACAAGGTAAATCACAATTCGTTTTTTGATAGTCTTCAACTTCATCTTTGATACCAGTCCTCCCGCAGCGGCTTTGCGAGGCTGCATGGACCGTTCGCAAACAAGCCGGAAGCGTCTGTGCCGTTCAAAAGTGCCTGCGATAGCTGCAAAAATCGCTTTGCGGCAACCTCTGCATTCCACAATTCTGTAATCGTCAGGTACGCCGCTTTTCCAAAGCTATACTGCATAGTCGTATTTTCAAGAAGCCGTCGTACCTTTTCATAAAGCTCCTGAATATTGCCGGAGTGATAAACGCTTCCATTCACGCCGTCATTTACGAGGTAAGGTGTTGCCCCTGCTGCATCGCTGGCAACCACCGCACAGCCGCTGTTCATGGCCTCGTTTAACACAGCGCCCCAGCCCTCTTGGCGGTCACTTGTGAATAAGTAGATGCCTGCGCTTTCCATATGACGACGCACGGCTTCCGGAGACATGGCCCCAAGAAACCGTACATTTTCATCCAGAAGTCCAGCTTCCGAAGCCTGTTGCTTGAGCTGCCGCTCCATCTCACCGGTACCGATCATCTCGATTTTGAAGCAGCATCCTGCCTCATGGAGTCTCTTTGCAACCTCAATCACATCGTCCGGATGCTTCCAGTCCAGAAAGCGTCCACACCACAAAATGGTTGCTTTTGCTTTGCGGTCAATCAAGTCATCAATGCTGGGATACCGGATCGTCTCCGGAAAGTAACCCCATTTGTAGCACCGATTATGGAAAAGGCCGAATTTTGCATAATCCCCCGCGGTATAGGCACTGGCGCAGAGCATATATGTCTTCCGCCAAGGTGGATTGTAATAATGCCACTTGAGAAATCGCGGTATATATTTCAAAACAGGATTTCCAGCTTTCAGCGGTCGCTCGGAATATCGGAAAAACAATTTGGCCTTTTTGCCGTATTCCTTTGTCTGACGCTCTGGAAAGGAACCTGCTATCAAAACATCCAGATCATTTAATTGCTTCTGAACCTCCTGGTCTGATGCCGAACAGGTATATGGACGCACCAAATCATTTCCCCATCCGAGGTCCTTTCGCTCTGCATCCATCTCTTTATGTGCCACGAAGCAATAGTTGTGATTTGTCAATTCATAGAGGGCATCGGATAGGGGGATCTGATGATGCGTAAAGTAGTTACTGCAAAAAAGAATTCTCATGTGGCCATCACACGCCCTTTTCCCAAAGTAGACAAAACATTTTCATAGAGTTTGACATAGCCTTGATACACCGTGTCCTTGTCAAAACGCACCATTTTTTTAGGGTCCGCACGCCAGTTGCTGTCTGCCACGTCTCTCACGGCATTCTCCAGTGCCTGCATATCGCCCTGCGGAATCAAGCGTCCATTTCCCGGTGCTACCGTTTCAGGACAACCGTCCGTTTCGTATACCACCACTGGCGTTCCGCATGCCTGGGCCTCTACCGTAGTCAGGCCAAAGGTTTCCTCATAGGTAGGGTTCACAAACACATCTGCGGTAGAGTACCATTGCGCCAATTCGATTTGATTTGCCGTGCGTAAAAGCCCAAGCACATTGGAAGGAATATTCGGCAGTTGCTTTTCGATTAGGCCAATCAAAACCACCTGATAGTCAGAGCCGAGGCGGCCAGCAAGCGTCAACAAGTCTGGCAATCCCTTGCGTGCATTCCATGCATTGGCTACCCCGAGGACGATTTTCTTATCTTCCAGATGATACTTTTCACGCAAGCTGCTGGACTGTGGGCGGAAAATCGTGCGGTCAATCCCGTTGGGAATAACGGTTCTCGGATAGTTCTGTAGGAACGACTGTGAAACCTGATCCGCAAGCCATTGCGAGGGCGTTGTGATGGTCAGACTTTTTACACCGGTAAAGGCATTCTTTTTGCGAAGGAAGTTATGCCTTACATCGCCTTTCCAATAGCATTGCGGATACCGGTACAGCAATTTGCAGTCCCGGCACTCGGTCTGCCATTGCATACACTTGACTTGCGAGAAATGTGTGCAATGGCCGGTAAAAGTCCAGCAATCATGCAAAGTCCAAACGACGGGAATATTCGCTTCCTTCAAAAAGCGGAACAGCATCTCGTAATTCACATAGAAGCCGTGCAGCGTGTGCAGATGGATCAGATCAGGCTGAAACGCTCTGATTTCTCGGATCATCTTTCTGGTCGCCGCCCAGGAATATAGTCCCGCATGGTCTGTGAATCGTGATACTGCATTGTGAAAGTAATACTCCAGCTTTCCAGACACCTTCACTGTGTCCGCATTGTCGGAGCATGCTCCCGTACCGTATAAAGTCTTTACATCATTGCCATACTTTTTCAGCAGGTTCATGATATCAGCGATGATTTTTCCAGTGCTTCCAGTCCCATATACCAAATTGACAAACAGCACTTTCATCCTTCTCATCTCCGATGTTGTGTGATAAAAGAGAACCGCCGAGGCGCCAAGGTGCGCCCCGGCGGTTCCAGTGTATTTACTCGGTTTCGCTGTCCAGAATCATCCGGCCAGCACTGTCAAAGTTGTAATATCCCTCCGGCATCAGGCCGTGCGTCCAGTACACATAGTAGCTGCGGTCATGGACGACCTCACAGGTGGAACGCACATAGTAGTAGTCGCCGTCGATCTGGATCAGACCGGCATAGGTACGTTCACCGTTCCTGTAGAAGTACAGGCTTCCGTCTTCCTCGTAGATCCCGTTTTTCAGAGGTGCGACGCTGCCTGTCAGCTTGCCATCTGCGTCGAAGTGATATCTGCCCTGGGGCATCAGGTCATGCGTCCAGGAAATGTAGTAATCACAATCGCGTACCACTTCGCACTTGGAATTCACATAGTAATAATCATCGCCAATTTTGATGAGGCCCGCATAGGTCAGTGTTCCGTTGACATAGTAATGCAGAACACCATCTTCCTCGACGATGCCATTCTTCGGAGTGCCGGTCAGCTTTCCGTTCTCATCGAACGTGTAGTAGCCGGCTTCCTTCAGGCCATGCGTCCAGGAAATGTAGTACACACAATCGTTCACGACCTCACCGCTGCTGCGGACATAGTAGAAATCACCGTCAATTTCAATCAGGCCAACATAGGTTACATTGCCGTTGACATAGTAACGAAGCACGCCGTCATCGTCCTTCACGATGCCATTCTTGTCCGTAGCACCCGGAATGAGCTTGCCCTTTGCGTCAAAGGCATAGGTTCCTTCCTCCATCAGACCGTTCATTCTGGAGCAGTAGTAGGTCTGGTTCACGATCAGCTGGCCCTTGCTGTTGGCATAGTAGTAATCGTCACCGATCTTGATCATACCTGCAGGAGCCTTGATGCCGTCGACATAGTAGAAGAGATCTTCGCCAGCCTTCAGGATTCCGTTCTTGCCGGTGTCCTCGTCGTGCAGAATGACACCGTTCTCATCGAAGTAGTAGCCCCATTCAGGAAGCGCAAGGCCATTGGTCTTGTGGAGCCAGCAATCCTTGCCGTTCAGCACAGTGCTCTTCACCGCCGCCGAGAGGGTCAGGCCCTCACGCTCCTCCAGATTCTTCTGAACCGCGAAGTAATAATAGTTGACCTCGCCGTTCTCCTTGACAACGCGCTTCAGGCCGGCTTCTTCTTCGATGATGCCGCTGTTGAGCCAATAGGTGTCCGCTCCGACGCTGTAAACACCGGTAACGTTGCTCTGGAATACGCCGTTTGCGTCGAAGACGCAGCGGGCTTCTTCCGTTGCTCCATTGGGGACCAGTGTCGTGATTCCGGTAGCCGCGTATCCGGTTTCGGTGTCCAGATAATAGGTATTGCCGTCAATGACGGTCCAACCGGTCTTCTGCAGTACGCCGTTCTGGTAGTACTGCTTGCCGTTCACATCCGTAAACCAGCCGTTCCAGATCTGCCACTGTGCATACAGCGTCATATCTCCGGTCAGTTCAAGAATTGCGCCCGCATCGGCATAGGTGGCTCCGCTGCCATCTGCGGCAGTGTTCCAGCCGTTGAACTTGTAGTTCTCACGGGTAAAGGCGTTGATATTCAAGGCAGTGTCCACACCGACCTCAAAGCGCTGAGGCTCCATACTGCCTTCGCCACCATTGGCGTTGAAGGTGATGGTGTAGAACACACGTGCAGTTGCAGAGTACTGTGCCGTATAAGTGGCATCCTCTTCAGCAACCACAACCTCCGGGCTCCAGCCGGTGAAGGTGTAGCGGTAGTTCTCGTCAGGAGCCTTATCTGTGCTGCCCTTGAAGGAAGGCATGGTGCCCTTCAGATAATCTTCCTCAGCTACGACCTGGCCATCAATTACCCAAGTGATATGTGCGCCGGTCTTAGGAATTTCCTCGCCTTGTTTCAGCCGTTCATTGCAGACAGAGCAGTAGGTGTCGCCGGTGTAACCGGGCGTCGTAAGCGTCGCTTCGACCGCATTGCGAATCTCCGGCTTGTGGCCGGTCGCAGGGACTACCTCCTGTTTAACAAGCACTTCCTTGCAAACATCACAGTGCTTGCCCTCGGTCTTGCCGGGCTCGGTGCAGGTCGGCGCGACTGCGGGGTCAATGACCTCAGTATGACCCTTGATCTGAATGGTTTCACCCTTGGTGATTTCCTTGCCGCAGATGGCGCAGACTGTATCACCGGTGTAGCCGCACTCGGTGCAGGTGGCATCCTTCTTGTTGATCACCTTGGTGAGAGAATGATTGTCCTCCCACTGAGCATAAAGAGTGGTGTTCTCGGTCAGATTAACAGTCGCACCATCCGCATAGGAGTCGCCAGTACCGTCAGCCGCCGTATTCCAGTTCAGGAAGTTGTAGCCTTCACGGGTGAAGGTGTTTGCATTCAGCGCCGTATCCTTCTTTGCAGTTACGGTCTGCGGGGCCATCGTGCCTTCGACCGGGTATTCCGCACTTCCGTTGGCTTCAAAGGTAACCGTCAGCTCCGCAGGCTCTTCGCCGCCCCAGACGCCATTGACATAGTTGATAACATCGCCAGCGTTTGCGGTCGCAGTTTCGGTGTAAGAGCCGTCTGCGTTGTGTAGCTTGGCAGCGGTGATGGGGATAGTCACTGCATTGCTGCCCGCATTATATTGATAGGTTTCGGTTTCCGTACCGGGTGTGCCTTGCTGAATGTACTTACCGGTGCCGTTGCTGGAGCAGATATTTGCACCGCCCTTGGTGGTGTAGATGGCGCCAATCGCCGTTACACTGCCGTTCACATTCATCTTGGCATCGACCAAATCGTTGTTAGAACGGTTATATGCCTTACCAGGCGCATAGGCCACGGACTTAAACTTGCAGGGGCCCCAGACGAAGTTGTCGGAGTTCCACTCATCGCTGTCATAGAAATAGATATTCTTCCCGTTTGCAACCGTCAGGCCAGCGCCCTCGGCAATATTGACCTCAACGCCCGCCAGCAGAGCTGCATCCTGATTGATGGTCACATTGCCGGACTGAATATTGATGGTAATGTTGTTGGTGATAGGCAGCACATAGCTTGCAGAGTCGACATCCATGCTTGCAAGCGTCAGCGACAACGTGTTCAATGCCGCCTCGCCGTTTACTGTGAATACAAGACGGTCTGTCTTTTCATCGTAATCCTTAGTAAAGCTACCGGATTCCACTTTGAACATACCGTTGTCACCAATGAAATTAATAGCAGTAGTATATGTGGTGCTCATTGCAAAAACGCCGCTGTAAACCTGTTCATTGGCGCCGGCATTCAACGTCAAGGGAACTTCGATATTTTGTACGAAGTACTGCGAAAATGGGAACACCCCATGGCCCATGCCGGAAGATGCCCTGCCGCCACGGAAGTCCGCGATTTGATAGAACTCATACACGGTTGCGCCAGATTCCGCCAGAACAGAACCGCTGCCGGAGATAAAGCCCCATGCATAGAGCTTGCCGCCGTTCTTGACCGTAATGGAGCTGTTATCCGCCATTTTGATGTATCCATAATCACCAACGGGACGTCCCTGCTGACCGCCGCCAGCTGCAAAATATCTGCCGCCCAAACTGATGGCACCATTGACGGTAATAGAAGTGCCTTCGCTCATCGTCAGCGTTCGGAAAGGCTTAGACTCGGGAGTCGTCCGAATCGCCGCAGGAGCATCCGTATACAGCGTTCCCGCCTCATCAAACGGAATCAGCAGGGTAATACCCGTCGGGATGGTATAAGTACCGCTGATCGAACCGTTTGTAGCCAAGGTGATCTTGGACTGACCGTTTGCCTGCGCATAAACAACCGCTTCATTCAGGTCTGCAAACCGCTGGCCGCCGGTTTCAAACAGGGCCGCCGTTTTACTTGCGAACCGCGCTGTGATAGTGCAGTCATTTTCAATGTTCAACGCAGCCTTTGCAGACGTGCTGATATATTTCTCGTTAGAAACATCATACCAGCCCATGAACTGATAACCATCCGCCGGAGTCGCCACTACCTGATAAGCAGTCATGGAGCTTTGCGTGTTGCTATATTCCTCGGTAATGAGTTTTCCGTCTACTGTATAAGTACCGTTTTCAGCAGGCACGAAAGTCGCAGTTGCATTGACATCGCTTACCAGAACCACGTTGGTAAGGGTGATCTTCGTGGCAGCACTGGTGCTGCCAGACTTGATGTATACTTTAACGCTCTCGTTTGCCGCCAGTTCCTTGGTAAAACTGGCACCCGAAGAAACTACAGTACCATCTACCTGAATCGTTCCACTATTCTGTTCAATGGTATAGTCAAAAGAAAGGGTTGCTGTTGTCGACTTCTTATTTGTAATTGTCAGTGTGGAACTATGCTGTGTATCACTGCATGTTCCGCCTGTACTGGTAGCTGCGCCGATAATGCTCGTACCATTGGCCGACCAAGCATCATCTGCATCACCTTCAAAACTCAGCCCGATATTTTCGTCGGTTAAACCTGTCACAGTGCCACTGGTTGCTGCAAACGCTGTCATGGTCACATTTGGAAGCAGTACCATGACCATGAACATGCAGAGCACAAGCGAAAGGAATCGCTTCAATGTGCTTTTCATTTCTTTATTACCTTCTTTCTTTGATGATTTCTGGCGTTTATTTCTATGTAAATGCTGAGTCCCGCCGCAAATGCGATGGCTGCCCAGACATGAGAAAAGTGGAATAGCATCCCCGTAGAGGACGTCCGGAAGAATTCATCAATGAAGCGGAACGCTCCATAGGATGCCATATAAAGTGGGTAAATACTGCCGGGGTTCTTGCTCTTTTTCACTCTGGGGATGAGCAGAATCAGCATCACAATATAATAGAGGATCTCGAGTTCCCTTGTGGGGAAGTGAACGTGCGTTCCCGGTATGACTAAGCCAGCGCAGCATCCAGAGACGATGCAGTTGACCCGAGCGCACATCACCGTGAAGATCATGCAAATCGTAAAAATATCAAAAACGGCTTTGATATTGCGTTTTGAAACCTTTGCGCTGATGAAATAAAGCACTGGCATAAAGAACACTCCGCCGAATAAGCTCATGTTGCCAGCATCTCCGGTTTCCAGAAACGCAAATGCTTTTACACTCAAAACACCACATACCGTATGCAGCACCGAGAATGCTATCACGGCGTACCATTTCATTTGGAGTTGCCGCCGCATCCTGTACAGCCAGAACACATTGAAGATAGTTCCCAGAAGCAGGAGCACGATCAGTGAATGCTCCTTCAGCCAGATAAATACAAGATCAAGCAATACGTACTCCTTTTCGTATTCGTATCTTCCATGGGGTATGGCGCTAAAATCACCATACCCCATGGGTCTTTTGGTTATTTGACCATCTTGCCGTCTGCACCAAAGGTATAGAAGGTGGCGGGCAGCAGGTCGTTGGTTTTGCTGATCCAATAGCGCTGGTTCGTGATGACCTTGCAGGAGCTGTTCACATAGTAGTAATCGCCGTCGATCTGGATCAGGCCAGCATAGGTCTTGACGCCGTCCACATAGTAATACAACTCGCCGTCCTCGCTGACGATACCGTTCTTTGCAGGATCGACTGGATCGGGATCCGGCGTCGGAATGGGTGCATCGGTCATCTTGCCGTCTGCACCAAAGGTATAGAAGGTGGCGGGCA
>ULSB01014683.1_pt1 | contig 11460 bp, 9 predicted proteins | sample 1955741 | NCBI WGS metagenome assembly ULSB01 (sample SAMEA4835691, study PRJEB28245) | human gut metagenome | biome: gut microbiome; material: fecal sample | place: Denmark | collected 2008
GAGCCAATGCTCGATATGCTCGATCGGCACCGAGGTGCTCGCGGCGTCGATAGCCTTCTCGACCGGAATGACATGCATGCCGATACCGGCGCCTCCGGGCGGCACCATCGGCGTGGCCTTGGACAGCGGTCCCTTGGACGCCTGCTCAAAGAACTTGGCATAGACCGGGTGCTCCTCGAGCTGGCTCACGCGCATGTTGAGGAACTCGGCGGAACCCGGCACCAGCATGGGCAACACCCATTGCTTGGCGCGCTCGGGGTTTTCCCAGTTGTACTCGAGCAGGCCCGTGTAGCTCATATCGTCGAGCATCTTCTCGATATCGGCTTCGGGCATGCCGGTGAGCTTGACCATCTCGGACAGCGTATAGGGACGGCGCATCTTCATCTTGCAGAGCACTTCGGCCTGCTCGTCGGTCGCGGCCTCGGCAAACGACCAGTACTCGTAGCCCAGCAGCTCGTCGCGATGCAGCAGGCGGTTGGTGCAGTGCTCGCACAGCTTGACGATGGCCTCGCGCGGATGCTCCGGCAGCGGCGGCACGAACTCCGAACCGATGTCGGGCTCGGTGTAGCTAATCCCCGGTCCGTTGAGAATCATGGTTGTCCCTTCTCTTGCCGCAGCCCGACGAGGCCGCAGCGCCCCTCTTTTTTGCAGGCCGGGCATGCCCCATGCCGTTCACCCGCCATTGTTGACATTGTGTCAAAAATAGTATTGACGAACCGTCAACAATATTCAAGACTGTTAGGCGAACGGTCAGGCAAAAGAGGATGAAAGGCGGCAAAACATGGGCAACAACACAGCAGGTACCTCTGTAGTCGATGCCGTCCCCGCATCCGATAGCGCGGCAAAGCGCCTGACGGGCGACGAACGCCGTCGCGAGATCCTCGATGCCGTGCGCACCGTAAGCTCCGAGCTGGGCGTATCCCACCTATCGGTATCGGCCGTGACCAAGCGAGCCGGCTGTACGCGTTCATTGTTCTACCACTACTTCGCCGACATGGACGCCGCCGTCACCGCTGTTATGGACGAGGCGATCGACGGCTTTATCTCCGAACTCGAGCAGTGGAACGCCGACCGCACCGTCGGTGATATCGAGGGCGCGCTCGACACCGTCGCCCCGCTCTTTAAGCGCCTGGTCGCCAGCGGCCACGAGCTGCCGAGCACGCTTACCTCGAGCAGCGGCGCGCTCTACGGCGGCTTTTTGCACAACGTGGTCCAGCGCGTGGCGCAGTATATCTGCGACACCACCGTAGTGGATTTTGTCGCCCATCATGAGCTACGCATCGACCATGTCTACGAGACGTTCTACACCCTCATCATGGGGTTGTTGATGTATATCCGCACGCACCCCGATGTGCCCGACGAGACGGTCAAGGAAATCATCGCCTCGACGCTCCACATCGAGGGCTACACCGCCAAGTATCCGGAGCGCAAGCCCCAGAACTGACGACATTTGGCCAAACTGCCCGCGATCAGAAGAGGGGCCGCGGGCGTGTGAAAGGAGAGCAGCATGCTGTTCGATGTTTGGGGTAGCGATGCCCTTATCCACTGGGCCGGCTGGGCCATGGTCTTTATTGGCCTGATCGTGCTCAACGAGGTCGGCCGCCGCACCAAGCTGGGCGCGGCAATCATCTTTGGCGTGGCTCCGCTGGCCATGACCATCTACTGCGTCGCCATCGCCATCGGCGTCTCACAGGGCGCCGAGTGGGCGCTCACCAACCCCACCCATGTGTACCAGAACAGCTGGTTCCACTACGCCAAGGTGTACGCGGCGCTGGCCGGTTGCTGGGGCTTCATTGCCATTAAGTACCAGTGGGGCAAGATCGGCAAGGCGCATTGGTTCCGCGCGTGGCCGTTTGTGATCGTCGCCATCAACATCATGATCGCCGTCGTGTCCGACTTCGAGAGCGCCTATCACTTCTTTGTCCTGGGCGAGTCCACCTGGGTCACCTCCGAAGGTGCCACGCAGCTGGCCGGCTGGAACAACGTGTTCAACGGCATCGCCGGCATCATCAACATCTTCTGCATGACCGGTTGGTGGAGTGTCTACGCCTCCGAGGATCAGACCGACATGCTGTGGCCCGATATGACCTGGGTCTACATCATCGCCTACGATATCTGGAACTTCTGCTACACCTACAACTGCCTGCCCACCCACTCCTGGTTCTGCGGCTTTGCGCTGCTGCTGGCGCCCACCGTCGCCGCCTTTATCTGGAACAAGGGCGGCTGGATCCAGAACCGCGCCTTTACGCTGGCCATTTGGTGCATGTTTGCCCAGGTGTTCCCCTACTTCCAGGAGGAGTCCATCTTTGTGACCCACTCCACGCTCGACCCCGGCGCCGCCACCGCGGTCTCGATTGCCGCGCTGGTCGCCAACGTCGCCGCGATCATCTACATCGCCTACCGCGCCAAGAAGCTCGGCCGCAATCCCTACAAGCAGGATGTCTTTGAGGGCACCAGCGATTGGGAGAAGGCCACCGCTCGTCGCGCCAAGGTCGATTACGCTCACGCCAAGTAACATGTTGGTCGCTGTTGGCGCCTGGGCATAGGCCCGCCCGCCAGGTTTTTCATCCAATGCCTCGCAGAGCCCCCGGAAAGCGTTTCGCTCGCTTTTCGGGGGCTTTTGTCGTTGCGTCTCTATTCATCTATTCAAAAACATGCGCATATATAAAATCGGATTTCAAATCATGAGGCGGCTCTATAGGGTCCTGTTTTTGGGTACAGTGTTGTCCCGATATTGAGCTTGGGGGATATATGAAAGATGAGACGACGGGCCAAGAGGACGCGGTCCAAGATGCAGAAGCGTGTGCCGAGGCCCTGGAGAGCCTAGACCGGATTTCGCTTGACGATGTTGCGTTTGACGATTCGAGCGTTGATGTGCAGGATGAGCCGGAAATCGAGGCGCAGCCCGATGATCAGGATACAGGCGACGTTGAGCCTGCCGAGGATGAGGCAGATCACGAAGACACCGAAAGCGAGGCCGACGACCAGCCCGGATCCGACACGAGCGAGGAAACCATCTTGCTCGACAACTTGCCGGCCGAAGATTCGCTGACCCGCGAGCTCCCTGGCTTAGGCTCTGCGCCTGCCGTGGACGAGACCATCGCCATGGGCGATATTCCCCTACCGTCCGTTCCTTCGGCACGCGAAGCCGAGGTTCGTCACCGTAAGATGTCGCCCAAGCGCCGCAACCTGATGGTGGCAGGCGTCGTAGCCGTCGCGCTTGTCGCCGGCGGCGCAGGCTATGCCGCTTGGAATGGATACCGGCAAGAGCAGGCCGCCGTGGTTGCCGCAAACGCCCATACCATGATGTCGGCGCAAATTGGCGTACATGCCGCGGGGCTCGACTGCTCAACTGGCTCCAAGATTCCCGTGCAGGTGAGCGGTCAGGATTCCGACGGTTCTTCCGTGAGCGAAACGCTCTACGTTGACGAGCACGGTCGCGGCATTAAGCTGCTGCCCGGCGATTACACGCTCTCCATCGCCGCCTCCCCCATCGCGGCCGACGGCACCATCTATACCGTCCCGACCACCAAGACGCAGGTCACCGTTAAGAGCGATGGACAGGATTTAAGTGCCCAGGCCACCTTTAAGCTCAAGGTGCCTTCGGCCGACACGGTGACCGACGACCAGATCGATGCCGCCGCCAAGTACGCCGAAGAAGGCGGCGCGAGCTCTGCCGCCGCGGCAAAGATACTCCAGCAGGCGGCAATTACGCGCCGCGATGCCGCCGCCAACGCCGTAAGCGCAAGCGAGGCTCAGTCCGCCCGCGATGCCGACGCTCGGCACAAGGCGACGAACCTGTATCAGCTCGATATTCCCGTCGAGTGGTACGGCAAGGTCGCAACTTGGCAAAACGGCAGCACGCTATGCATCTATCTGGGCGACGACGCCAATACGCCGCTCGTGACGCTCGTCGCCGTGCGCGATGGCGAGACCTTTACGCCCGATGACGGCGATACGGTTTTGGGCACGGTCAGCCTGGGCAACGGTTATACCGTCTATGCCAGCGGCCCCGTCTATCCGTACGTGGTGCCCCAGACTATCAACGGGCGCACCCAGAATCCCGTGTCGACCTACCCCATGGACACGGCCATTGAGCTTGTCGAGCTGACGACCGGCAACCGCTATACGTATAGCCAGATCAAGAACGACCTGGTTGGCAAAGACGGCAACGCAGACGCCGCGACCAAACTCGAGACCGACTACCTCGCGCAGATCCTGCTGCCGAGTATCAAAGCCCAGGACTAGCCTGGCGCAGCAAGGTGCTCCCCAACCGTGATGAAGGAGCCAGGAGGTCCTGACCCCACAGGCCCATAGATGATTAGGCAAGGAGCCACTTCCATGCGGGCATAACGTGTACCACACCGTGCTCGCATGGAATATCGGTCTGTTCATCCATGGTAACGATTGCCGACTCGCCAAGATCAAACTGGGCCATCGAGGCATCAAGCGCGGCAATTTCGCGCTCGCGCGTTTTCTCACTTGCCATATCCGCACTCACCTGAATCAGGCTATAAGCCCGCATGAGAAGCGCGTCCCCAGCCACAAAGTCTACCTCATGGCTTTTGCTCTTCTCTTTGATTAGCAGGCGGCAGACCGAGCCGGTCCTCACCGCGGGAGTCCTTCTTCTTAGCGCATTGAACACTGCGGTCTCGAGCCTCTGGCCCTGGTCCAATGCCGATGCGGGAGAGAATGCTCCAAACATCGCAGGGTCGACAGCGTAGACCTTAGACGCAGACCGCATGTTATTTGCCAGTGAACGCGTGAACTCCGGCACAGAAAATAACAGGTAGGCGTCCTCATAATACTCAAGTAAATCGCTGAGCGAATTACGACTGACGGGTATCTGTCTGCTCTTGAACTCGTTGTACACTTTGTTCACTGACAGCTCTCGTCCCGAAGATGCCATACACCGCGTCAAGAACAGCGATGCCAGGCGAGGGTTCTTGACGTCGTAACGTTCAACGACGTCCATGGCGACCGTTCGCGAAGCATATTCCTGTAGCAGCTGAATCGCGTCTGCAGGCGTCTGCTCAAGTGTCGCGATGAATCCCCCTTGTTCAAGATACCCGATCAGATGATGTCGAAGCAGCGCTGCATCGCTCGGGGAAAAGGTCGCATCTGGCTCGGGAACGCTCCCCGTTTTATATCGAACGTATTCCGAAAAACTCAACGGAAAAAGCTCTCGCACAAGAGAACGACCCCTGAACTCGCTCTTAAGTTCTGAGGACAGCATCTTAGAAGAAGATCCCGTCACATAGACGGTCGCTTTCTCCGTATCGACTACACGCCGCAGAAACGCACCCCATTCGGGAATTTCCTGGATCTCGTCAAAGAAAATGTAAGCGCCCTCGGTTCGAGCAACAGGATACAGCGCATAGAACGTGTCGAGCACGTCCGCCAGCAGCGATGGCTCATACGGGCGCAAGCGCTCATCCTCAAAATTGAAGTAAAGCATCCGGTCAAGCTCGACGCCCCGGCTCTGAAGCCGCCGCATCTCCTGATACAGGCGATACGTCTTTCCACAACGGCGGGCCCCCACAATCACATTTACGATGTTGTCGCGCTTTGGCTCCTGTGGGTTTCCTAGATCAAGGTCTCGCTCAAAGACCTGCGGAACCCCCTGCTGTTCAAAGTCCTTTATTTTCTGGGCGATCAAGTCGTTGAATGCCATGATTCTCCAATCTTGCTCTCTATCTAATCAAAATTATAGCGATTCTTGATTAATTAGAGAGCAAGATTATGTCTGACTTGATTAACACTTAAGCAAGTTTTTTCACTATTACTGCTCGAAGGATGCCGAGTGGCTGAGAGGACAACCAAGCTCGAATGCGACTCCCTGGACAGTCGATTTGGGACGGGGCTTTTTTGACTACCCTCCCCCTGTAGAAAAATCCCTAACGCAGTTGCGGTGAAATAGGGGCTGTTTTTGCTGGTCAAACCGCAAAACAATCCCTATTTCACCGCAACTTATTGGTGGCCTTTTGGGTGGCACTCAGCGCCACGGATCGGCTTCGAACATCGGCTCGCGCTCGGGGCGTCGGTCGCTGTAGGGATCGTAGCCGTCATCGTCCTCGTTCTCGGCACGGATGTAGGGGTCGCGCGGCTTGGGTGCCGGTTTCGGCGCGGGCTTTGGTGCGGCGGACGCTATCTCAGCCGCCGGTGCGTTCGTCTTGTTCTCGTCTTTCATCTGCATAGCTCCTTGCATCGCATCCGCTCAACATCATCGATTGTCGCACGAAAAAGGGCGGCGGACCCGATTGGATCCACCGCCCTTGGCGTTTAGAGACGACTGGCAGATTTTAAGGCATTGCCCAAAATCTACTCGGCGTCGGGAACCTCGTAGGTGGCCGCCGGCGTGTTATCGCACACGACGGTAAAGCCGCCGTCCTTGTCGACATCGACCGTCACCTGATCGCCCTCGCGCACCGTGCCGTCGATGATGGCCGCTGCGATGGCATCGACAACCTCACGCTGCACCAGACGCTTGAGCGGACGGGCACCAAAGACCGGGTCCAAGCCGCCCACGGCGAGCAGCTGCTTGGCCGCCGGGGTGATGGCAAGCGTCATGCGTTCCTTGGCCAGACGCGCGCGGACGTCGGCGAGCTGAATGTCGACGATCTTCTCGATCTGCGCCATGCCAAGCGGATGGAACACCACGATATCATCGATACGGTTGAGGAACTCGGGGCGGAAGGTCTGAGCCATGGCCGCGTCGACCTGATGGCGCATCTCCTCCTCGTCCTTGCCGGAAAGCTCAGCGATAGCCTTGGAGCCCACGTTAGACGTCATGATGATGATCGTGTTCTTGAAGGATACCTGGCGACCCTGACCGTCGGTCAGACGGCCGTCGTCAAGCACCTGCAGCAGCACGTTGAAGACATCCGGGTGAGCCTTCTCCATCTCGTCGAGCAAGATCACGGAATACGGACGACGGCGCACGGCCTCGGTGAGCTGGCCGCCCTCGTCGTATCCCACGTATCCCGGGGGCGCACCGATCAGACGCTGGACGCTGAACTTCTCCATGTACTCGGACATGTCGATACGCACGAGCGCGCGCTCGTCGTCGAACAGGCACTCGGCAAGCGCCTTGGCGAGCTCGGTCTTGCCCACGCCGGTGGGGCCCAGGAAGAAGAAGCTGCCAATGGGCTTGTCCGGATCGGAAAGGCCCGCACGGCTGCGACGCACGGCCGCGGCCACGGCGGAGACGGCCTCGTCTTGGCCGATGACGCGCTTATGCAGCTCGCCCTCCAAGCCCTTCAGCTTGTCGAGCTCGCCCTGCATCATCTTGGACACGGGCACGCCGGTCCAGGCACTCACGACCTCGGCGATCTCATCGGAGGTCACCTGCTCGTTGAGGCCCTCGCCGTCCTGCTGCTTTTGCGCCTCGAGCGCAGCCTCAGAATCCTGAATCTGCTGCTGCAGACCCGGAATCACGGAGTAGCGTAGCTCGGACGCACGGCCCAGGTCGCCGTTGCGCGTCGCGCGCTCCTCTTCGCTCTTGGCCTCGTCGAGCTGGCCCTTAAGCTCCTGCACGTGGTCGATGGCGTTCTTCTGGTTGAGCCAGCCGGCCTTTTGCACGTTGAGCTTTTCCTGGACCTCGGCAATCTCTTGGCGCAGGGCCTCCAGACGCTCCTTGGAGGCGTCATCGGTCTCCTTCATGAGCGCCTGTTCCTCGATCTGCAGCTGGGTGAGCTGACGCGTGGTGGCGTCGATCTCGACCGGCATGCTGTCGAGCTCCATGCGCAGACGGCTTGCCGCCTCGTCGACCAGGTCGATGGCCTTGTCGGGCAGGAAGCGGTCGGCGATATAGCGATCGGAGAGGTCGGCGGCGGCCACGAGCGCGCTATCGGTGATGTGCACGCCGTGGAAGATCTCGTACTTCTCCTTGAGGCCACGCAGGATTGAGATGGTGTCCTCGACGGTAGGCTCGCTCACCATAACGGTCTGGAAACGACGGGCGAGCGCCGCGTCCTTCTCGATGTACTTGCGGTATTCGTCGAGCGTGGTCGCGCCGATCGCATGCAGATCGCCGCGGGCGAGCGCCGGCTTGAGGATGTTGCCGGCGTCCATGGAGCCCTCGGTGGCACCCGCGCCCACGATGGTGTGGAGCTCATCGATGAACAGGATGACCTTGCCCTCGGATTTTTGCACTTCTTTGAGTACGGCCTTCAAGCGGTCCTCGAACTCGCCGCGGTACTTAGCGCCGGCGACCAGCGCGCTCATGTCGAGCTCGATAAGGTCGCGGTCGCGCAGCGTACTCGGCACGTCGCCGGCCACGATACGCTGGGCGATGCCCTCGACGATAGCAGTTTTGCCGACGCCCGGCTCGCCGATGAGCACGGGGTTGTTCTTGGTGCGGCGGGACAGGACCTGAATGGTACGGCGGATCTCGTCGGTACGGCCGATGACCGGGTCAAGCTTGCCGGCGCGGGCAAGGTCGCAGATATTGCGACCGTACTGCTCCAGCGCCTCAAACTGGGTCTTGTCCTCGGCAGACGTCACGCGGTCATCGCCGCGCAGCTCCTCGTAGACCTGCTCGATGCGCTCCTTGGTGACGCCGGCGTCGCGCAGCACACGACCGGCCTCGCCCTTGTCCTCGGCAAGCGCCATCAGCAAATGTTCAGTCACCACAAAGCTGTCGCCCATCTTGGTGGCCTTCTTCTCGGCCTTCTCGATAACGCGGACGAGCTCGTTGGAAAGACCCATCTGCTGACCCTCGCCGGAAACCTTGGGCGCGTGGTCAATGGCATCCTGCGTGGAGCGTGCAAGCTGAGCCGGGTCGGCACCGATGCGCTCGATGATCACGGAGATATTGCGCTCGCCGGCACCGAGCAGGGCGGACAGCAGGTGAATCGGCTCCACCGCGCCGGCCTGCGCGTCGGCAGCCGTGCTCATGGCGGTCTGCAGCGCCTCGCGCGACGTCATTGCTAGCTTATCGATTCTCATGGAATCACCTCTCTTGGGGTGGCCGCCCTACGGGGCGGCTTCACGTTGTTCGAGAAGTATTGTTGCCAGCTTTGCGCGATCTTATACACAAATCTAAGTCTCTATATATAAGATTTTCTGAGTGTTCCCACGACATACAAACCACCACAAAGGGGACAGGCACCTTTGTGGTGGTTGCAGCCTCTATTTACTTGCCGAGCCTGTGCTTCCCGATTCGACGGTCCAGAGCATCTCATCCTCGAACAGCCATGTACGGGCAGACCCACTATCGCGTGCAGTCTGCGGGTCAGGCAAGCAGGTCTGTTTATAGGCATCTTGGATACACTGACCCATAAAATCGTTGAGCTCGGCCTGGTCGCCCTCCATGACATAGGCTGCATCGCCGGCCATGATGTAAATACCCGGACCCTCATTGCCCTCGTAACCCGGATCGTACGAGACATCACATAACTTTGCGCCGTTTGCAGTGTCCAGCTCGATGGAAGAGTGACATCCGCCAACCATGTCGTTCGCTTTTGCCCGATAGGACGCATATCCGTACCAACGCTTAAATGTTTTGCCCTTGAGTAGCTCGGACGCCCTATCGATCAGGCTTGTATCCGTGGTATAGCGCATGGCCCCAAGCTGAATACTCGGATAATTGCTAATACCCAGCACAGCCGGCTGCTCATCAAAATCAACGGCAATGGTCTCGGGCTTGTCGTCGCCGGTCAGAAGTTCGACAGATTGAGCCACAGGCTTGACCAACGGCTCCGTCACCGCAGCAGGTAGAAATGCCATACCGACAGCGCCCGCGCCAACCACAGCGATCGCAAGCGCCAAGACAATCAATCCAATACGGGCAGAACGGCTCACGGCAAAACACCCCACAATGCAAACCTTCGCCACCTGCACTAATGATACCGCCAGCTAACACTATTACCAAAAGAAGCCGCGCGCTCCTCACCACCACAAAGGGGACAGGCACCTTTGTGGTGGTTTTCGACGCTAACGGTCGACTATCTCGCGCCATGAGATTAAACTTGAATTGTTCTCTGAACATATCCATTTCTGCCTATCCTCAACAGATCTTTGTCTCGAGGAGCGCATATGAAGCCGCCTCATTCCACCGGTCGCAACGTCATCGCCATTCTCGCCATACCCATCGTGATGCTCTTCCTTATCGTCATCACGCCCTTTTCTTTTGGTATCGCCTCGCCCTTCGATCTTTGCGGGATGATCGACGCCGGCTCGCGTGCCACCTCGCTCTCCTTTGTCTGCCGTGGCGTGTTCTACGAATATGCAATTCCCACCGGACTTTGGCAGTCCAAGTTACCGTTGCTCGGTCAGATCGACGGATGCTCCCCCTATTTCTGCCTTGGACCTCAGGCGCTAAACTATCTAATCGACGACCAGCCACTCGACTCCATCGGCCTTGCCTACGACTACGCACCAAACACCGATGAGCGCCACATGAACCAAGTCCTCGACAAGATGCTTGGACAGTGCGGGCTCACCGAGGAGGCCGGTCGAACCATCTATAGCAACCAGAAATTAAAGCGAACAGAACTCCGCCGTGTCGGAAAAATCAAAGGGCGAAACAGGGCCGCCTACTGGGATGCCTGGGCAACACGCGACAAGGGCGAATTCGGACACAGCACCTATATGGTCACCGTCTACACCAAAGACGGAATTAAGGACAATGTTGACGATTTCGCGTCATCCAAACTCGGCATCCCCAAAACAACCAAACCCGCCAGCCCAGATGAAATTCTGTAGAGACGCTCATTAGAATGTCGTTCAACGAGCACGGCAACATCGAGCTCGCCCCCCACCACCACAAAGGGGACAGGCACCTTTGTGGTGGTTTTCGAAAAAAAGAAACCGCCCCAATAAAAAGAGGCGGCATCAAGCAAGTCTATTTATTAGCGTCCCTCAAGGCCCAACGAGAACGCAAAAATGTAGCCCGGGGCTTGCCCTTTCCCGAACGCGACCCTCGCGAAGCGCGTGAGCGGGCGGGAAAGGGTAAGCCCCGGGCGGACAATTAAGTGCGCTACTCGGTAGCGGCCTTGAACTTGTTGTAGTTGATCAGGCAACCGGCCTTGACGATGGCACGCTCCTCGGCAGTCATATCGGCAATATAGAGCTCAATCTGCTCGACCGCACCATCGGCACGCACCACGTAGGCGGCGATGTTCTTCAAATCGCCATCGAGCGCGATGCGGATACCCGGCACAAAGACGTAGTCGCCCACCTCAAAGTTGGGCTCGGCCTCCATCTGGAAGGGCACCATGCCCCAGTTCATCACATTGGAGCGATAGCGCTTGGTGGCGTACTCGTGGACGATGTTTGCCAGACCGCCAATTACGCGCTGGCAGCTCGCAGCCTGCTCGCGGGCAGAACCGTCACCGGGCTTCTTGGCATAGAGCATAGAGCCGTACTCGGTCGCCTTGGCATCGGCCGCGACACCCGCGCCGGCCAGCGCCTCAAACACGCCCGCAAGCTCGACATCGAGCGCCGCCAGGTCGCCCG
>ULSB01029821.1_pt1 | contig 11396 bp, 5 predicted proteins | sample 1955741 | NCBI WGS metagenome assembly ULSB01 (sample SAMEA4835691, study PRJEB28245) | human gut metagenome | biome: gut microbiome; material: fecal sample | place: Denmark | collected 2008
TAGCGAGACTGAGAGGTTATGACCTATAACAAAAGCCAGCGCACATTTCTCGTACGCTGGCTTTTCTGCATTTTACAGCTTACTGGATGCCGGTGACCTTGTAGTCCTGTGCCTCGACGGCGTTCTTGAGCACGTCGTCGGCGACCTCGGCGTTCAGAGTGACGATGGCGGTGCCGGCCTCGTGGCTCACGACAGCCTCGTCCACCTCGGGCAGGGCTTCCAGAGCCTTCTTCACGCGGGCTTCGCAGTGGCCGCACATCATGCCTTCCACTTTCAGGGTCTTCTTCATGGTATTATCCTCCGTTTTGACTTCGGGCGCTTCGGCGTCCGATTTTTTGTTATTTTCAGCCGCAGACTGCACCGGGGCAGCAGCGGGAGAAGCGGTTTTGTGGTCGTGCCTGGTGCTGTGCAAATCGAACAGGTTCAGTCGCAGGGCGTTGCTCACGACGCAGAAGCTGGACAGGCTCATGGCAGCAGCACCGAACATGGGATTCAGCGTCAGGCCGAAGGGGATGAACAGACCAGCCGCCAGCGGGATGCCGATGATATTGTAGATGAACGCCCAGAACAGGTTCTCGTGGATGTTCCGCAGGGTGGCGCGGCTGAGGCGGATGGCCGCAGGCACGTCCGAGAGCTTCGAGTTCATCAGCACGACGTCGGCGGCGTCAATGGCCACGTCGGTGCCTGCGCCGATGGCAATGCCGGTGTCGGCACGGGTGAGGGCGGGAGCGTCGTTGATGCCGTCACCCACCATGGCCACCTTGCCGCTGGCCTGTAGCTGGCGGATGACGGTCTCCTTGCCGTCGGGCAGGACGCCCGCGATGACCTCGTCCACGCCCGCCTGCCTGCCGATGGCGTCGGCGGTGCGCTGGTTGTCGCCGGTGAGCATCACGACCCGGATGCCCATGTCCTGCAGCTGACGGATGGCTTCGGGGCTGTCCTCCTTGATGGTGTCGGCCACGGCGATAACGCCCAGCAGACGGCCTGCGCCGCCGAAGAAGAGGGGAGTCTTGCCCTCAGAGGCCAGCTTTTCAGCCTGCTGTGCCAGTGCGGCGGGCAGGGTGAGCTTGGTCTGGATGAAGGCGGCATTGCCGGCATAGATGTCCATGCCATCCAGCTTGGCCGCCAGACCATTGCCCGGCAGGGCTGCGAAGTCAGTGACTTCCGGGGGAGTGATGGCCTTTGCCTCGGCGTCGGCCAGAACTGCCTTTGCCAGAGGGTGCTCGCTGCGGCTTTCCAGCGCTGCGGCCAGCGTCAGAAGCTCCGTCTCGGAGACACCCTCAGCGGGCAGCAGGTCGGTGACGCGGGGTGCGCCCTCGGTGATGGTGCCGGTCTTGTCCAGCGCCACGATCTGGGTGCGGCCTGCGGCTTCCAGCGAGGCGGCAGTCTTGAAGAGGATGCCGTTTTTTGCGCCGAGACCATTGCCGACCATAATAGCCACAGGTGTTGCAAGGCCCAGTGCGCAGGGGCAGCTGATGACCAGAACGGAGATGCCGCGTGCCAGCGCATAGCCCAGCTCATGGCCCAGCAGCAGCCAGACGATGGTGGTCACGACGGCAATGGAGATGACCGCCGGGACGAAGAAGCCCGACACGGTGTCAGCGATTTTGGCGATAGGAGCTTTGGTGGCGGCGGCATCGCTGACCATCTTGATGATCTGAGCCAGCGTGGTATCCTCGCCCACGCGGGTAGCCTCACAGCGGAGGAAGCCCGACTGATTGGTGGTGGCGGCGCTGACTTTGTCGCCGACGGCCTTGTCCACCGGGATGCTCTCGCCGGTCAGGGCGCTCTCGTTGACTGCGCTGGTGCCTTCCAGCACTACGCCGTCCACCGGGATATTCTCGCCGGGGCGGACCACAAAGACGTTGCCCTTCTGCACGTCGGCGATGGCCACGGTCACTTCCGCGCCGTCCCGCACCAGCGTGGCGGTCTTGGGGGCCAGCTTCATCAGGCTCTTGAGGGCGTCGGTGGTCTTGCCCTTGGAGCGGGCTTCCAGCATCTTGCCCACCGTGATGAGGGTCAGGATCATGGCGGCAGACTCGAAGTAGAACTCCATCATATAGTGCATGACGAGCTCGTCGTTGCCATCCACCTGGGCACGGGTCATGGCGAAGAGGGCGTAAGTGCTCCACACGAAGCTTGCCATGGAGCCGAGGGCCACCAGCGTATCCATGTTGGGTGCGCCGTGGATGAGGCCCTTGAAGCCGTTGATGAAGAACTTCTGGTTGATGACCATGACGATGCCCGCCAGCAGCAGCTGGACAAGGCCCATGGCGACGTGGTTGCCGTCGAACCAGTGGGGCAGGGGCCAGCCCCACATCATGTGGCCCATGGAGAAGTACATCAGCACCAGCAGGAAGCCCAGCGAGGCGATGAGACGGCGCTTGAGCTTCGGTGTCTCGTGGTCAGCCAGTGCATCGAGGTCGGCGCTGGCGTCCGAAGTCTTACTGGCAGAGGCATTCTTCGGGCTTGCGCCGTAGCCTGCCTCCTGCACAGCCGAGAGGATGGCGGCAGGGGAGGCTGTGCCTTCCACGCCCATGGAGTTTGTCAGAAGGCTCACCGAGCAGCTCGTGACGCCCGGCACCTTCTTCACGGCCTTTTCTACCCGAGCAGAGCAGGCCGCGCAGCTCATGCCCGTGACATTGTATTGTTCCATTGCGGATTCCTTTCCCTCTTATAGGATGCCCGGAACGGGGTCATTTCATGAGCCGGGGCAGCAGCTGCAGCAGTTCGTCCAGCTTCTGTGTCTCGCCGGCTTTCAAATCGTCGGCCACGCAGGTGCGGATGTGCTGGCCCAGCAGCTCTTTGGAAAAGCCGTTCAGTGCAGCGTTCACCGCAGCCACCTGCACCAGAATATCGGCGCAGTAGACGTCCTTGTCCAGCATCGCGCGGATGCCGCGCACCTGGCCCTCAATGCGGCTCAGCCGGTTGGCAAGGGCGCGGTACTCCTCAGGGGTACGGTCCTTGTGGCGGCAGCAGGAGGGGGCAGTGTCCTTTTCGGCAGGCTCAGTGGCGCAGCAGCAGGGCTTTTTTTCAGCATCGGTCATAGCAGATAACTCCTTTCCGGGTGTATCGGTGTGAAGAGGAAATGTACCCTGTGGGGGTAAATCTCCCGACACTCTGATTTTACCACTTGGGGGTATCTGTTTCAAGTGGGTAGGAAATGCTAACTGTGAAAACTTTGTGAAAATAAAAGCCCCGAAATGCAGAAACGGGAGCCTCCCGGTGAAGGAAAGCTCCCGTTTCTGTTTAGGATAGGAAAGAGAATGTCATAAATAAGGGAGAGGGTCACAGATTGGTGTAACCCATCAGATAGCGGTCCACCTCGGCGGCGCAGTCGCGGCCCTCCCGCAGGCCCCAGACCACGAGGCTCTGGCCCCGGCGCATATCGCCGCAGACAAAGACCTTGTCTACATTGGTGCGGAAGCCATGGTCGGCCACATTGCCCCGAGCGTTCCGCTCCACGCCGAACGCCTCGGCTACATAGTCCTCGCAGCCCACAAAACCGGCGGCGATAAAGGCCAGCTGGCAGTCGTAGGTGAACTCTTCGCCGGTGGGTACCATGCTGGTACGGCCGGTGTCGGGGTCACGCTGGGGCTTGAGATAGGAGATGACCGCGCCGGTCAGGTTGCCGGCGTCGTCCTTCAGAAACTCTTTGACGGTGGTCTGGTAGACGCGGGGGTCTTTGCCGAACTTGGCAAGACACTCAGTCTGGCCGTAGTCCACCTTCAGCACCTTGGGCCACTCGGGCCAGGGGTTATTCGCGGCCCGCTCTTTCGGGGGCTGGGGCATCATTTCCAGTGCCACGAGGTCGGTGCAGCCCTGCCGCAGGGCGGTACCCTGACAGTCGTTGCCGGTGTCGCCACCGCCGATGACGAGGACATTCCTGCCTGCCGCGTTGATGGCCCTGCCGTCGGCAAACTTGCTGTCCAGCAGACTCCTGGTCACGCTGGTGAGGTAGTCCACTGCGAGGTACACGCCCTTCGCGTCGCGGCCGGGGACGTTTAAATCGCGGGCTTTCTTGGCACCGCAGCAGAGCACGATGGCGTCATAGCTGTTCAAAATCTCAGCGGCATCCACAGCCCCGCCCACATCAATGTTGGTGCGGAACTCGACGCCCTCAGCCTGCATGATCTTGATGCGGCGCTCGATGACGGATTTGTCCAGCTTCATGTTGGGGATGCCGTACATCAGCAGACCGCCCACACGGTCAGCACGCTCGAAGACGGTGACGGCATGGCCCCGGATGTTGAGGTATTCGGCCACCGACAGGCCCGAAGGGCCGCTGCCGATGACGGCCACGCTCTTGCCGGTGCGGGCCGGAGGCGGGGCGGCATGGAGCCAGCCCTTGGCGTAGCCCGTCTCCACGATGGCGTGTTCGTTCTCCCGGACAGTGACGCTGCTGCTGGTGACGTCGCCGCAGGTGCAGGCGGCCTCACACAGGGCAGGGCAGACCCGGCTCGTGAACTCCGGGAAACGGTTGGTGGTGCGCAGGCGGCGGAGCGCCAGTTCCCACTTGCCCTGATAGACCAAATCGTTCCACTCGGGGATGAGGTTGTTCAGCGGGCAGCCGGAGGCCATGCCGCCGATCATCATGCCCGCCTGGCAGAAGGGGACGCCGCAGTCCATGCAGCGCGCTGCCTGGGTCTGCTGCTCCTCCCGGGAGAGCCAGATGTGAAATTCGTTAAAGTTTTCAATGCGCTCCAGCGGCGGAACATCCGTGCTGGTCTTGCGCGTGTAATCCATAAAACCAGTGAGTTTTGCCATGATGTTCCCCTCCTTACTTGTTCTTCTGCACGGCGTAGAATGCTTCGATCTGCGCCTGCTCGCCGTCGAGTCCGCGCTCTTCCATGGAGGCGATGACCCGCAGCATATGGTCGTAATCGTAGGGGAGGACTTTCTTAAATTTGGGCAGGAACTCGCTGAAATTGTCCAGGATCTCCTTGCCGCGGGGCGAGCCGGTCAGCTCGACGTGCTCCCGGATGAGCTCTTTCAGGGTGGCGACGTCGTACTTGTGCTCCACCGGCTCGAGGCTGACGGTCTCCTTGTTCACTCGCTGGTAGAAGTCCCAGTTCTCATCCAGCACATAGGCGATGCCGCCGGTCATGCCGGCTGCAAAGTTCTTGCCAGTCTGGCCCAGAACGACGACGGTACCGCCGGTCATGTACTCGCAGCCGTGGTCGCCCACGCCCTCGACGACGGCCACAGCGCCCGAGTTGCGGACGCAGAAGCGCTCACCGGCCACACCGGAAACAAAGGCTTTGCCGCTGGTGGCACCGTAGAGTGCCACGTTGCCGATGATGATGTTCTCTTCGGGTTTGAAGGTGATGCCCTCGGGCGGGCGGACGACGAGCTTGCCGCCGGAGAGGCCCTTGCCCATGTAGTCGTTGCAGTCGCCGGTCAGCTCCAGCGTCAGACCCTTGGGAATAAATGCGCCGAAGCTCTGGCCGCCTGCACCGGTGCAGTGGACGGTGTAGACGTCATCGGGCAGGTCGCTGCCGTACTTGCGGGTGATCTCGCTGCCGAAGATGGCACCAAAGGCGCGGTCGGTGTTGGAGACATCCAGCTTCACGCTCTGAGGGGTCTTGCTGCTGAGCTTGAATTTCTTCATCAGCACCTTCATGTCCAGAGTGTCTTCCAGATGGAAGTCGTAGGTGTCTTCCTTCTGGAAGTGGACATTGCTGTTGACGATGGCGGGGTTGTGCAGGATGCAGTCGAGGTCCATCTTGGACATCCGGCTGCTGGCAGGGGCAGACTTGACATGGAGCAGGTCGGTGCGGCCCACCAGCTCGTCGATGGTACGGATGCCCAGCTTTGCCATGTATTCGCGCAGCTCCTGCGCCACGAAGGTCAGGTAGTTGATGATATACTCGGGCTTGCCGCGGAAGTGCTTGCGCAGCTCGGGGTTCTGGGTGCAGATGCCCATGGGGCAGGTGTCGAGGTTGCAGACACGCATCATGACGCAGCCCATGGTCATCAGCAGAGAGGTGCCGAAGCCGAACTCCTCAGCGCCCAGCATACAGCTGATGGCCACATCGCGGCCGGAGAGCAGCTTGGAATCGCTCTCGATGCGCACACGGGTGCGCAGGCCATTGAGGATAAGGGTCTGGTGGGTCTCGGCGATGCCAAGCTCCCAGGGCAGACCGGCATCTTTGATGGAGTTGCGGGGCGCTGCGCCCGTGCCGCCGTCGTAGCCGGAAACAAGGATGACCTGTGCGCCGCCCTTGGCGACACCGGCAGCGATCGTGCCGACGCCGGCCTCACTGACCAGCTTGACGTTGATGTTGGCGTGGCGGTTGGCATTCTTGAGGTCGTAGATAAGCTCTGCAAGGTCTTCGATGGAGTAGATGTCGTGGTGCGGCGGGGGAGAGATGAGGCCGACACCGGTAGTGCTGTGACGGGTCTTGGCGATCCACGGGTACACTTTTGCGCCGGGCAGATTGCCGCCCTCGCCGGGCTTTGCGCCCTGTGCCAGCTTGATTTGGATCTCCTCTGCCGAGACAAGATACTTGCTGGTGACGCCGAAGCGGGCAGAAGCCACCTGCTTTATCTTGGAATTGCTCTCGCTGTGGTAGCGCTCTTCGGGCTCACCGCCCTCGCCGGTATTGCTCCGGCCACCGAGGCGGTTCAGCGCGATGGCGATGGTCTCGTGGGCCTCGCTGCTCAGTGCGCCGTAGCTCATGGCAGCGGCCTTAAACCGCTTGACGATGGAGCTCACCGGCTCTACCTCGTCCAGCGGGATGCCGCCGTCGGGGGCATAGTTGAAGTCCAGCAGACTGCGCAGATGGACGCCGTTCTGGCCCATGTTGTCCACGGTGTGGGTGAACTGCTTGAAGGTGTCGTAGTCACCGGTGAAGCAGGCTTTCTGGAACAGGTGGATGGTCTGGGGGTTGAAGAGGTGCTCTTCCTTGCCGCTGCGGAACTTGTGGGCGCCGCCGTCTTCCAGCTGCATGTTGATGTCAAGGCCCAGCGGGTCGAAGGCTGCGTTGTGCAGGGCCTCCACGTCAGCCTGAATGTCCTCGAGGCCGATGCCGCCCACACGGCTCACCGTGCCGGTGAAATACTTGTCGATGACGTCCCTGGAGATGCCGACGGCCTCGAAGATCTGGCTGCTCTGGTAGCTCTGGATGGTGGAGATGCCCATCTTGGAGGCAATCTTCACGATGCCGCCCAGCACAGCCTTGTTGTAGTCGTCCACGGCGGCGTAATAATCTTTGTCCAGCAGGCCGTCGTCGATGAGTTGGCCGATGGTCTCATGGGCCAGATAGGGGTTGACGGCACAGGCACCGTAGCCCAGCAGAGCGGCAAAGTGATGCACTTCATGAGGCTCTGCGCTCTCGAGGATGAGGGCCAGCGCGGTGCTCTTCTTGGTGCGGATGAGGTACTGGGACACGGCAGAAACCGCCAGCAGGCTGGGGATGGCCACATGGTACTCGTCAATGTCCCGGTCGGACAGGATGATGATGTTCGCACCCTCTTTATAAGCGCGGTCTACCTCCAGGAAAACGCGGTCGATGGCCTTTTCGAGGCTGGTGTTCTTGTAGTAGTTGATGGAGACAGTGGAGACTTTGAAGCCCGGGACGTTCATGTACTTGATGCGGAGAAGGTCAGTGGACGTGAGGATGGGATTGTTGACCTTGAGCACCTTGCAGTTTTCGGGCTTGTCTTCCAGCAGGTTGCCGTGTGCGCCCACATAGACGCTGGTGGAGGTGACGATCTTCTCGCGGATGGCGTCGATGGGCGGATTCGTGACCTGTGCAAAACGCTGCTTGAAATAATTGAAGAGCGGCGGGTGCTGGCCGCTGAGGACGGCAAGCGGGGTATCGGTACCCATTGCGCCGGAAGGCTCTGCGCCCTGACGTGCCATGGGCAGGATGAGGGTGCTGATGTCCTCATACTTGTAGCCGAACACCTTCTGCAGGCGCAGCAGGTCGTCGCCGGTGTAGCTGGGGGTCTTGATGTTGGGGATCTTGAGGTCCTTCAGCTGGACGAGGTTGCGGTCTATCCACTCGCCGTACGGCTCACGGCTGGCGTAGTATTCCTTCAGATTCTCGTCGTCCATGACTTCGCCCTTGACGGTGTCCACCAGCAGCATTTTGCCGGGGCGGAGACGGTCTTTGACCAGAATCTTCTCCGGCTCACAGGGCAGCACGCCCACCTCGGAGGAGAGGATCATCCTGCCGTCTTTGGTGATGTAGTAGCGGCTGGGGCGCAGACCGTTGCGGTCCAGCACAGCGCCCACCACGTCGCCATCGGAGAAGAGGATGGCGGCAGGGCCGTCCCAGGGTTCCAGCATGGTGGCGTAATACTGGTAGAAGTCCCGCTTTTTCTGGCTGATCTTCTTGTTGTTCTCCCAGGGTTCCGGGATGGTGATCATGACAGCCAGCGGCAGGTCCATGCCGTTCATCACCATGAACTCGAGGGCGTTGTCCAGCATGGCGGAGTCGGAGCCGGAGGTGTTGATGATGGGCAGGATCTTGTTCATGTCCTCCTTCATGATGGGGGAGGAGATAGTCTCTTCACGGGCCAGCATGGCGTCGGTGTTGCCCTTGATGGTGTTGATCTCGCCGTTGTGCAGGATGAACCGGTTGGGGTGGGCACGCATCCAGCTGGGGTTGGTGTTGGTGGAGAAGCGGCTGTGGACCATGCCGATGGCGGATTCATAGTCCTCGTCCTGCAGATCGAGGTAGAACTGGCGCAGGTCGTGGACGAGGAACATGCCCTTGTACACGATGGTGCGGCTGGACAGGCTGGGGACATAGGTGCCGTTGCTGGCCTGCTCGAAGACCCGGCGGACGATGTAGAGCTTGCGGTCAAAGTCGATGCCCTTGCTCACCTTGGCGGGCTTTTTGATGAAGCACTGCCAGATGGCGGGCATACAGTCGCGGGCTTTCTGGCCCACGGCGTCGGGGTCTACAGGCACTTCGCGCCATGCCAGAAACTCGAGGCCCTCTTTGCGGGTGACAAGCTCAAAAAGCTTCATGGCCTGGGCGCGCAGGTGTTCGTTTTGAGGAAAGAAGAACATACCTACGCCATATTCGCGCTCGTTACCAAGGCTGATGTTCAGCTCGTCGGCTACCTTGGCAAAGAAGCGGTGGCTGATCTGCAGCATGATGCCCACGCCGTCGCCGGTCTTGCCCTCGGCGTCCTTGCCGGCGCGGTGCTCAAGGCGCTCCACGATGGACAGCGCGTCGCTGACGGTCTGGTGGCTCTTGCGGCCCTTGATGTCCACGACGGCACCGATGCCGCAGGCGTCGTGCTCGAACTGGGGGTCATAGAGGCCCAGAGGCCCTTTTTGCTCCGTGAAATTTTCCATAGACTTTCCCATCCTTTTTTCGATTTTCCGGAGAATATCCTGGCAATGCTGCGGCACATTCCGCAGAGTCCCTCTTAATGCCGGTAAAAAGAAAAGGCGTCCCAGATGGGTCGGCGAAGACTCATCTGGAACGCCCTTGTTCCGGATAACAAGAATATTATACAAAGGTGCTGAAAAAGATTCAAGTGACAGCTGCACCAAATGTGGGTACACGGTGACGGTTCTTCTTGTGAAAAACAGACACGCAGAATAGGAAATAGTATGCCTTTTCCGGCTCAGTGCCGGCCCAGACAGGCGGCAAGATCGTCCTCCGGCGTGGTGATGGGCCGGAGGTCATACTTCTCCTGCAAAACAGCGGCCACCCCGGGGGAGAGGAAGGCGGGCAGGGTGGGGCTGAGACGGATGCCCCGGATGCCCAGCGCCAGCAGGGCCATCAGCACACAGACCGCCTTCTGCTCGAACCAGCAGAGGATGATGGAGAGGGGCAGCTCGTTGACCGAGCAGTCAAAAGCTTCGGCCAGACCCAGCGCGATCCGGATGGCACTGTAGGCGTCGTTGCACTGGCCCACGTCGAGGATGCGGGGCAGACCCGCCACCGTACCCAGCGGCAGGTCGTTGAGCCGGAACTTGCCGCAGGCCAGCGTCAGGATGACGGTGTCGGGCGGGGTCAGCTTGGCAAAATCCGTGTAGTACCGGCGGGAGGGGCGGGTGCCGTCGCCGCCGCCGATGAGGAAAAAGTGCCGGATGGCACCCTCGTGGACGGCTTGGACGATCTCCTCCGCATGGCTCAGTACGGCATGGTGGGCAAAGCCGGTGGCGACCACACTGCCGCCGTTCATGCCCGGGATGAGGGTGTCCTCCGGGTAGCCGCCCAGCTCAAGAGCCTTGGCGATGACCGGCGAAAAATCCCGGTCCTCCCCGATGTGGGTGACGCCGGGATAGGAGACGACAGAGGTGGTGAATACCCGGTCGGCATAGCTGGGCCGGAGGGGCATGATGCAGTTGGTGGTGAAGAGCACCGGTGCAGGGATGTCCTCAAACTCCCGCTGCTGGTTCTGCCATGCGGTGCCAAAGTTGCCTTTCAGATGAGGGAAGCGCTTTTTCAGCTCCGGGTAGCCGTGGGCAGGCAGCATCTCGGAGTGGGTGTAGACATTGATGCCCTTGCCCTCGGTCTGCTCCAACAGGCACTTGGCGTCGTAGAGGTCGTGGCCGGAGATGACGATGAAAGGCCCTTTCTCGATGGTCAGGGACACCTCCACCGGCTCCGGGTCGCCAAACGCGCCGGTGTTGGCCTTGTCCAGCTCAGCCATGACCCGGTAGGCCATCCGCCCGGTGTCCTCCACCAGCTGGAAGAGCTTGTCCTTGTCCCGCTCCTGTGCGATGGCCCGCAGCGCCGTGCAGAAAAACAGGTCGATCTCGCCATCGGTATAGCCCAGCACCCGCGCGTGGTAGGAGTAAGCTGCCATGCCGCGCAGCCCAAAGAGGACAAAGGAGCACAGGCTCTTCCGGTCGGGGTCCGGCTCCTGCCACAGCTTCTGCATATCGTAGTCGGACACTGGTGCAGGTGCAGGGCTGGCCGAGGCAAAGGCTTCCTGCTTGGCCTTCCAGACCTTATCGGTCAGCTGCGCCACCGTCTGGGGGTCGAAATCAACATTGGTGATGGTGGTGAACAATCCTTCCGTCAGCAGGAGTGCCTGCGGGGGCTGGATGGGTCTGCCGATGTCCAGCAGCAGGGTGGCAAAGCCGATGAGTGCCCCGGTGAGCTTGTCCTGCGCGTCGGCTGTCTCGGCTGATTTGCCGCAGACACCCGCTTTTCCGGTGCAGGCCGTGCAGTTTGCCGCCTGCTCGCATTGATAACAGAACATCATTTCGTCCATGCAAAAACCTCTTTTCGTTTGATGAAAGGAGTATGAGCGGGGCGGCAGACGGTTATGCAGGCAGGCGGGGCAAACCAAAAAAAGCCGCACCCTCGCGGATGCGGCCCTTGCAGATCAGGAAAAGCTTAGTAGGTGATGCCCTGAGCCATCATGGCAGTAGCGACCTTCAGGAAGCCAGCGCAGTTTGCACCGACCATCAGGTT
>ULSB01021720.1_pt1 | contig 11314 bp, 8 predicted proteins | sample 1955741 | NCBI WGS metagenome assembly ULSB01 (sample SAMEA4835691, study PRJEB28245) | human gut metagenome | biome: gut microbiome; material: fecal sample | place: Denmark | collected 2008
GTTACGTAGCTAACGATTTCCTTAACTTAATAGCATTACCCTAGAGAAAGCTGCGATACAAGAATACCATCTTCTAAAAAAAGGCGGCAAAGCTGCCACGAGAGCCCTGAACCTTGAACCCTGAAACAAATGAAAGCAAAGTAAAAAGAGGCTGTGAAGAAATGGGGATTCATTTCTTCACAGCCTCTTTTGCATTTCATTCTTAGATCCTTAGAATACTTCTTTGATGACGATGGTCTGTTCACGGTTCGGGCCGACGGATACGATGCCGATCGGTACGCCGATGAGCTTGGAGATGCCTTCGAGGTATTCCTTGCAGAGAGCCGGAAGCTCATCATAGCTTCTGATATCGGAGATCTTCTGTTTCCAGCCTTTGAAGGTCTTGTAGACCGGGGTGATCTTTTCAAGGAATTTCAGGTCAGCCGGATATTCTTCGACTTCCTTGCCTTCATATTCATAGCCGGTGCAGACTTTGATTTCTTCCATATCATCCAGAATATCCAGACGGGTGATCGCGAGGTAATCGAAAGAATTCAGCTCTGCCGCATAACGGACAGCGCGGGTATCGAGCCAGCCGATACGACGCGGACGGCCGGTGACTGTGCCGAATTCATGCGCAGTATTTCTGAGGTAGTCGCCTGTCTCATCGAGCAGCTCGGTCGGGAACGGGCCCTGACCGACACGGGTACTGTACGCCTTCACGACGCCGAAGATATTCTGCATGTTGTGCGGTCCGATGCCAGCGCCGATGCACGCACCGCCAGCCGTCGGATGAGAAGAAGTGACGAATGGGTAAGTCCCATTATCACAGTCAAGCATGGATGCCTGCGCGCCTTCGAAGAGGACATTCTTGCCTTCCTTCACCAGCTTCTGCACGGTGTAGTTCGTATCCTTGACATAAGGACGGAGCTTTTCCGCATAGCCGAGGTAGTCAGCGAGCATCTGCTCATAGTCGAAGCCTTCCATACCGTAGAGCTTTTCGAGAAGCATATTCTTCTGATCGACATTGTATTTCAGTTTTTCCGCAAAAGTTTCCTTATCCATCAGGTCACAGATGCGGATGCCGATACGGTTGATCTTGTCGGCATAGCACGGTCCGATGCCATTCTTCGTGGTGCCGATCTTGCGGCTGCCTTTTCTGGACTCCTCCGCTTCATCGAGACGGATGTGGTATGGGAAGACCACCTGTGCACGAGTGGAAATCTGCAGATGCTTCGCATCGATCCCCTGCTTTTCCAGATTTTCCATTTCCTCCAAAAGACTCTTCGGGTCGACAACGACGCCGGTGCCTACGATGCAGATGGTACCGGGATACATGATGCCGCTCGGCATGAGACGCAGCGGATACGCTTTGCCCCCGGTCACGACCGTGTGACCCGCATTATTTCCGCCCTGGGAACGGACGACTACATCTGCTTTCGCCGCAAGATAGTCTACGATCTTGCCTTTACCTTCATCGCCCCACTGGGCACCAATTACCATTGCTGTTGCCATGATTCATTCTTCCTTCCTGTGACGGAATTTTTTCCTCAGACAGATGAGAGAGGAAATCAAAATCTGTACGTTTTACATTTTTTCGCACAAGTACATTTTTATTATATCATATAGGGGAAGAAATGAGGAATGAGGAATTAGAAGTGGCTGGTGGCTGGTGACTGAAATGCCACCTCACACTCTCGCCCCTTCCTCTGGAAGGGGCTGCCTGGCGTAGCGAGACGGGGTTGGCTCCCCCGTATGTTGAAAATACATTTCCCCGTATCGTCATCCCGAAAGTTTGAAAGCAGGAATGAGTAGCTAGGGATTAGGGATTGGGGATTAGAAATCTCAAGTGACTAGTGACTTGAATACCACTTTCAGGCACCACCATTTCTCATTTCTCATTCGCGCCGAGCCTTCATCCGCCATCAAGAAGCACGCCCCACGGGCGTACCGCATCCCACCTTGAACCCATCATGCGTTATCTGTTACAATAGATAAGATAAATTGATAATAAAAATGTTGCTGAAGAAGGCTCCCTCCGGTTTGACATTTTGAAAAACGCCTATGCGCATCACGCCTTGCCCCCGATGGAAAACGTCGCTTGTCAGGCTGTATTTGCCAGAACAAATGGGGCATTCGCCCTCGATTTATGCGCCGTACCCCCATTTCTCCTTCAGGCAGAGCTTTCATTCGCCATCAAAGGGCTGCACGGCCCAAGGGCTAACCATAGCCACCATTCCCCGTGACTAGTCACCAGCCACTAGCCACCAGTCACATTTCACACACAGAAAGGTCCCCCCTATGTTCCTACATGAAATCATGAAAGGCGCCGATCCATCCCATCTGGCCTTCACCGGTGATATCGACGTCACCTACGGCGCACTCGAAGACGCCATCCACCGCTATCGGAATGCCATTTACGCACTGGGCGTCCGCGAAGGCGAGCGCGTCAGCCTCTACTCCGCGAACTGTGCCGAATTCGTCTACGCCTTCATGGCCGTCGTAAGCCTCGGCGCGATCATCGTCCCCGTGAACAACTCCCTCGTAGACCGCGAAGTCGACTACATCCTGAAAGACTCCGGAAGCACCCTCCTCATCACAGACACCCCCATGGACGTCTCCGTCCCTTCGATTTCCATCGAAGAACTGGATGAGAAATCGCACGAACCGCTCCCCGAAGCCCCTGCTTTCCCGAAAGCCCTCACCGAAGACGACGTATGCGCCCTGATCTACACCTCCGGCACCACCGGCAGCCCCAAAGGCGCCATGCTGACACACAAAAACCTCGTCAGAAACGTAGAACAATTCACCGCGCGCATCATCTTCAAACCGGAAGACAAAGTCCTCTGCGTCCTGCCGATGTTCCACTGCTACGGCATGACCACCATCGTCCACGGCAGCCTCTACGCCCACTCGACCATCGTCATCCTGCGCTCGCGCACACCCTCGGAAATCATCAATACCATCGTGAAATACGACGTCACCATCGCCATCATGGTCCCCCCGATGTACAACCTCCTCGCGCGCAAAGGCGACTCCTCCCTCATGAAGACCGTCCACACCTTCATCTCCGGCGGCGCCTCCATCCCGCAGCCCGTCGCGCAGGCCTTCTTCATGCGCTACAAACACCCCGTACAGGAAGGCTACGGCCTCACCGAAGCCTCCCCCGTCGTCTGCGTCCTGCCGACCGCCAAACCCAAGTACCTGACCAGCGGCCCCACCATCCCCGGCGTCGAAGCCATGATCTCCGTAGAAATGAACGGCCCCTACATCCCCGGCACCGTCGGTGAGCTCCTCGTCCGCGGCGACAACGTCATGAAAGGCTACTGGAACAAGCCCGAAGAAACCAAGAAAGTCCTCACCGAAGACGGCTGGCTCCACACCGGCGACCTCGCCTACATGGACGAAGACCGCTACATCTACATCGTCGACCGCCTGAAAGACCTCATCATCGTGAACGGCGAAAACATCTACCCCGGTGAAGTCGAAGACTGCATCTACGAAGTCGAAGGCGTCGGAGAATGCGCCGTCGTCGGCCAGCCCGATGCCCTCCGCGGCCAAGTCGTCTGGGCCTACGTCGTCATGAAAGAAGGCTACACCTTCGACGAAAACAAAATCCGCAAATACATGATGAAAAACATCGCCAGCTACAAGATCCCAAAACGCTTCATCCCCATGGACGCACTTCCGAAAAATGCCACCGGCAAGATCCTGAAACGCGCCCTCCGCGACAGCTAGGGAAACGCCTCCGCTTTTGCGGGGGCGTTTTTGATAGGCAAAAACATCGGGTGACTAGGGATGAGTAGCTAGGGATTAGACTAGAAGACATCAGACATCAGACATCTGACTCCTATCCTCCATCCTTCGGGCATCGCCCCGTTTCGTCATCCTGAGCGGAGAGAAACGTCGTATGTGAGATAACGAGTGCCAGAACAGCTATGACCCGAGCCATCGATCGCGGCGAAGCCGCCACAACAACCCCGAACCTTAAACCTTAAAAGCAGGGATGGGATTTACGGAACTCCTCCCCCCCTGAGCAGCCCCTTAGAGAAGGGGCGCGCCAAAGGCGCAGGATGGATCCTCGCGGCGGTTTGAAAACCAATGTGAGTATCCATCCCTCACGCATGTCATCCCGAGCGCAGCCCTTGATCTTTGCTGCACTGCGGTTAGCATCACTCATTCACCTCTACGGAAACAACGCCTTGGTGCTGCCTTTCCCCGCTTTCAAGCACACATCGTTGATCCGTCTGCAAAGAGGATTTCTCGACTTCGCTCGAAATGACGATACACCATTCGAGCAGAGCTTTCATCCACAATCAAGGGACGGCACACCCATGGGCTACCCCCCTCATCTATGCTACAATAGAGAAAACCATCCATTCCCTGAAAGGAGCCCCCCCATGATCCACGATTTCATCTACCATACCCCCACCAAAGTCTACTTCGGAAACGGCATGCTCACCCACCTCTCCGAAGAAATCAGCCGCCTCGGCAGCCGCGTGCTCCTCGTCACCGGCGGCAGCTCCGCCAGAAAGAGCGGCCTCTTCGACAAAGTCCTCGCAGAAATCAGCAAAGCCAATGTCGACTGCTACGGCCTCTCCGGCGTCAAGCCGAATCCCGAGATCGGCCTCGTCCGCGAAGGCGTCCGCCTCGCATGCGAAAAACACCTGGACCTCATCCTCGCCCTGGGCGGAGGCTCCGTCCTCGACACCGCCAAAGCCATCGCAGGCAGCGCCCCCTACGACGCCGACCCATGGGACCTCATCCAGCACCGCGCCCAGATCGATACCGCCCTCCCCCTCATCACCATCCCCACCATCGCCGCGACCGGCTCCGAAATGAATGCCAGCGCCGTCATCACCAACCCCGAGACCGAAGAAAAATACGGCTGGACCGCCCAAGCCTTCCGCCCCTCCGTCTCCTTCCTCTGCCCCGAAAACACCTACACCGTCCCCGCCTATCAGACCGCCTGCGGCTCCGCCGACATCCTCTCCCACATCATGGAAGTCTACTTCCAGAAAGAAGAAACATTCCCCGCCACCGAAGCCTACATGGAAGCCATGATGCGCTCCGTCATGAAAGACGCCCCCATCGCCATGGCCGACCCCGCCAATGAAGACGCCCGCGCAAACCTCCTCTGGACCGCCTCCTGGGCCATCAACGACTTCATCGACAGCGGCCACGCCGTCTCCTGGACCTGCCACGGCATTGAGCACGAACTCTCCGCCCACTACGACATCACCCACGGCCTCGGCCTTGCCATCCTCACCCCCGCCTTCCTCACCTACGTCCTGGACGAAACCACCGCCCCCCGCATCGCCCGCTTCGCCGTAAGCGTCATGGGCGTCTCCCCCAAAGGCAAGGACACCATCAAAATCGCGAAGAAAGGCATCAAACGCCTGCGGAAATACTTCAAGAAACAGCTCCGCCTCCCGACCACCCTCACAGAGATCGGCATCGACGACACCCGCTTTGCCGAAATGGCCCAGAAAACCATCGCATGGAAAGGCGCCAAAGACGGCCTCCTCCACGGCTTCGTCGACCTCTCCGCCAAAGACCTCGAAGAAATCTACCGCCTCGCCCTGTGAGTGCCCACCGCCGGTAAATCACACCGCCCATAAAGCCCCGACCAAAGGGATCACACCAAAGGAGAAAACAAGCCATCAAAAAAAGCCCCTGCCAAAGGGGCTTTTTTGAAATACATCCGCCATCATCGCATTCCCGTAAAATATACAAAAAGAGCCCTTACCCTCCGTGTCAATGGCGATACTGCCATAAACAAACCGAGAGCGGGCTCTTTTCCCTTATTCCATTAAATGCTGCACGCCACCGCAAAAGTCCGGTCAATACCAGATCGGTATTTTAGTATCAGTTTACCTATATCCAACATTGAGCTAAAACCGCATGATTAGTGGTAAGGGCAACGTAGCGGTATCAGTTTACCTATATCCAACATTGAGCTAAAACCAGTTAATCGACGACTATTTTCGATGTCCTGTATCAGTTTACCTATATCCAACATTGAGCTAAAACCTTAAACTCATTATACCCCATTATTTCCTACAGCACCAACATTTCCTGACAGCCAATCTCTTTCTCTGCGATGGTCGGCTTTCCGAGAAGGATCTGCATCGCAGCATACTGCTTTTCTGTCACCATGAGAGCGCGCACCTGCCCTTTGCCGGGCAGGTGCCGTTTCACGATGCCCAACATATGCTGGGCATCGTCCCGACTGCCGGCGATACGGACATAGACGGAATACTGGAGCATATCATAACCGGCATGGAGCAGATATTTCCGAAACTGCATATATGCCTTCCGTTCGACAGGTGTGCCCGTAGGCAGGTCAAAAAAGATGATGACTCTCATGATTCGTGACATTCTGCTTTTATCGCCTCAAAAAGTGTCGCGGTAATGGTCGGTATCCGAAGCAGCTCCACCGATTCCTTTTCGATCGCCGAGGTATACTGCTTCACATAGCGAGCCATCACATTTCTGATCTTCATCCGGCACCCGTCATAGTCCATCTCCTGATTCAGCAGATTCACCAGACTTCTCCGCTGCTGGCTGGTGAGATCGTCCAAAAGCTCTTCATGATGCAAGTCGACCCACATATCCACCACGGGACGGAAAGGCTCCATCAGATCATCGCCCAGATTGAAAGCATTCCCATAGCCAATATGGTGAATCCCGATGAGCGGATAGTACCCGAAGGTGTACAGCGTCTTGATCATGGCTGTGCGAAGGATCGTGTAACCGTAGTTCATCGCATGATTGATCCCGTCATCTTCCATTCGCACGAAGCCATCCCCGAAGAAGTGCCGGAAATAGAGCTTGGCGCCGATGCCCTCTCGATTCCCCGCATCCCCCTCTTCCACTTCGTCAGCCAATTCCATCAGACGATGATACGCATCCATGTCCCCTGTACAAAGGCGGAGCGCTTCTGCCTGATTGATCAGCTTCCCTTTCACGATGATATCCCAGAGAGCATCCTTCCATCCTTGCGTCATCCCCATCTGTTTTGTCACCACGCGATACGGCGCATAATGGATCAGCTCCGGATAAATCACAGCGGACGGCAAATGCTTTTCGTTGCAGATCACGATATGGGCCCCCGCCGTACATAACGCATTGATGGCCGCCGTCGTGACCACCGCCTTGAGATTATCTAAAACCATGCAGTAGATGTCATCGATGGGGACAGGGATCCTTCGCCCCTGTTTCTCGATCTGCAACACCTGATGCGCGACGCTCAGTCGTTCTCCTTCTTCGATAAGCAGTGTGCGAAACACGGGTATCCCGCCTCCCCTTCTTGGACTTCTCCAGACTTGCACCCATTTAAAGTGATTGTATATTTGAAAACTTCAATTTTATTCCCAATCCTAATGGGTTTTAAGGCATTGGTATTCTTGACCTTTATACGCAATCGCCCTTCATTGATGGCGTATACATTTTGATAAATCCCTTCATAAACAATCTTCCCATTCTTTGCGACTTCGATATATTCTCCAGGGAACAGATACATCACATGCCTTGCGTAGTCTGCCGGACGCACGCCATCCTTCAGATAAAGCTTTCTTTCATAAGAAACCATATCGACGAAGCGTAGCCCCCAGATTTTTGTCTGTCCCTTATCATTCGTATATACTTCGACGCAGTAATACTTCGGCACGCCAAGGATACTATAATTTGTCTCATTGATTCTCTTCTTATAGTAATTGGATACCGGCATCCCTTTGATCGATACTTTCCGCACCGGCTGTCCATTCGTTGTCCGGAATACATCCAAATGCTTTTTCTCCATGTAGTCTTTGACGGTTTTTACGTCCTTATTCTCAAATGCTTTTTCCAGTGCTTCGATCAGATACCCATCTGACGTATACAGCTTGGACAGTTGCTCTCGTTTCAGCTCTTCCACTTTCGAACGACTTATTTTATACTGGATTCCATTTTCTTCCACGAGCCGGATTGGATTCGAGTCAGCGATTTCCCCACGAAATTTCCTTTCCACTTTCATGGATACATAAGGGAGATGAGGTTTCACCACAAACGCAGCGCCTTCATAGTACATCTCCGTCTCTGTTCTATACTCTTCTTCGCTCCGTGTTTCTCCTTCCGGATTTCCCAGACGCAAATCAACTTCTCTTCCCAGATTCGGCACGTAAGACGGTGTACATTTGCTTTCTACCAGCTGCTTTCTGATCGCTTCTTCTGTGATCGGGTAAAAGGCTGCAATGCGTTGCGCAGCATTTTTCAGAAAATGGTCATACTGGATGCTCGTTTCTCCATAATGGCGCCGGATCTGCCGCAGTTTTTCATAGTCCATTGCGATTTCCACGTCCATCTTGGACAGATTCGCCAGCACGATGGCATCGGCGGCATGATTCAGGTAGTTTGTGCGGCACTTCTCCTCCGAGCCCCAGGTATTCTTCCCCAGCCATTCTTTTCTGAAACGGCTGGTAATGTGTCCTCGGATACCAAATACTCTGGCCTTTTCCCCGGCAAACTGCAGATGGTTCTTGATGAGCCCCACTACATACTTTGTGATATAGCGGGTATCATTGATATTTCTGGACTTCCACCCCGTAAGGATTTCCTTTGCTTCCTTTCCGTACAATGTCGCAAGCATCAGATAATCATATTTTTTGTTGCTGATAGGGTGACTTGCTCTTTTCTTTTCTGCTTTGACACGTTCGATAAACGCCTCTTTCTTTTCTCCTTTCAGATACATGAGCGGTATCTGCTGTCCTTTCGCCTGATTTTCGTTTCCGCAGACAAGGGCTTTATTCGCAAGCGTATTATCCAGGATCAAAGAATAGGGAATGATGTGATCCACTTCATACGCATGGCTCTGCGTGTCCAGCACCATTTCGAGATCCAGTTCACGCCCGCTGTACAAGCACTTCCCTTCCTGCTCCATGTACAGCTTGTATCGTTCGATCTGGATTCCTTTGACTTCCGATTCTGCGCAATGCAAGATCTCTGCGATCTTCTTTTTGATAGCATCTCTTGTTTTTTCATGATCCCGCTGCATCTTCTGAATGCGTTTTCGTTCCAGATAGCTGCAGGCTACATCATCAGCCACTTCCACATGGATTTCAGCAGGAGAGCCATAGAGCCGGATCAGACAATTCAGCACCTTTCTCGTCTCATTGATCGAGCGAAGAACGACAGGGTTATCTTTCACATCCTCATCTTGCATCAGTATTTTGGCGGAAAGCAGCCTTTCTCTCTGCGATTCTTGTTTTTCGTCCAGCTGTTTCTGCTTGTTCCACTGGAAATTGCCGTAAATATCTCCTTTCAGAAACGCTTCGATGGCATCTGCCATATGACGATAAGAAACGCTGGAAGTCCCGCTAAACCTATGTCTTTTCAGCGCATTCCAAAAAGCCGGCGGGAGATGTACGTGTTCCCATTTGGCGTGGAGCTTCTTCAGCTCCTCTTCCTTTCTATGCGGTGTCTGGTACATCGAGCATACCGTCCCGAGCTGGTTCAGCAGCGACGTCTTGCCTTCTTCATACTCGGTCAGATCTGTCTCTGACAAAAGTGACTCCCATGACACCTGACATTTTTCTGCTATTTTCTTCATTTCTTTCAGGAAGCGGAATGACTTCGCCAATGTCTTGTCGACATCCTTGCTTCCATAGATCGCTATCCCCAAAGGCTTTAAGAGCTTGGCCGCCTGCGTGCGCGTCAGGCTGCCCTGCTTCATAATGTAAGAAACCATCTTCGCTGCCGCTTCTTGGGTCAGCTTCGCCTCTCCGGTATCTGTATGCACATAGCGATACTGCGACAATGCATTGATGGCGGCATATACATCGCCCAATGCGGTGTTTCTGAAGCCTCTCCGCGCCTCGGGATAAAAGCGGCAATACCCAAGGCTCTCTAAAAAGCCTGTCTATCTGCGATACTTGTCCGAAGCATCCCCCGGCCCATCTTCAAAATCTCTCTGCGAGAAGATCACCCCCATGATTTTCTCGATCTTCTGGTCGGTCAGTTCAGGATACCATTCCCTCTGCTTCTTCAGGATCGTGCAGACCTCGTTTTCCACATGTTTTCTTCGGATGATCATGCGGTTCTCATTTTTGTAGAATCGATTGCGATAATCGATCCGGTCTGTCCCGGGGATGGTACAGTACCGGCAGATGTATTCAGAAATGGTGCGGCAATGGCTTTCCTCGAACGATCGATCCAGCCGATCGGCTGCCGCCTGATTGATCTTTTCATCCTCTTCTTCCTGGCTTTCGGCCTCATCGGTCTCCGTGACTTCATAAAAATCCTTATATCCACGGTGATTGCAGGCATGGAGAAGAGCCTGCAGAAGTTCCGCTTTTGAAAGCTTTTCATCGAGCCCTTTGACCTTCGTCAATAGGACCTTGTCGGCAGGGCTCTCGCAGGCGCACCGGATCTCATAATCACTCATAAACTGGATATAACGAATATAGTTTTTCAGAAGCTCTTTCCGATGTTTCCGACGGCGCAGCACTCGCCTTACGCCGCGAAAGCCTCTGCGTTCCTGACTTTTCCTATCTTTGCCTTCTTTCATTTCACCAGAATCAAAAATTCGGGAACCCGCATCCTCGATTCTCCTGTTTCCCGTCTCATTTTCAGAAACCACGGCCCATCCACAAGATCCGATGCCGATATCAAAAGCAAAACGATACTGTCTCTTTTCCATAGTTCCTCCTATTGGGGTATTGTTAAAAACTTGCGTTTTATAAGATTCATTGCTATAATGAAATCAACCTTAGAGGGTTGGTGTCAGCTTACCTATGTCCAACATTGAAACCAAGCTGAATGTATCAGTTTACCTATATCCAACATGTTCTAAGATAAGGCACTATGCCGTGGGGTATAGCAGTAACCGACAAGCAATCTGCTCTGGAAAGGCTGTATGAAGATCTTCTTTATACAGCCTTTTTTGTTGTTTTAGATGACAATTTATAATTTCATTATACCATTTTAAAAAATATCTGACAGACCCTCTATGGATCCTCTCTCTTTCACACTGCCAAACTGTTTTTCTTTAGTATAGCACATGCTTTATGACAAAAAACGCCCTAAGAGAGTCCGATCGCTCATTTTTCGCAAGAACCCCTCTTGCATTTTACGCACCTTCTTATACTAGGGGTAACCGGTGACTAAAAAGCCACTTTCGGGCATCGCTTCAATAAAAAAGCGGCGAAGCCGCTACCATACAAGCCTTCCCCGCATGGGGAAGGGGGACCGCGTCAGCGGTGCTCGGCTGCTTTCGTTAGCAGCACAAATGCGCCTCTCTTTCTCCTATACTACCAGCTGTCTTTCATACCATGTCTGCCCTATCCGCCCCTGCGGG
>ULSB01038667.1_pt1 | contig 11254 bp, 8 predicted proteins | sample 1955741 | NCBI WGS metagenome assembly ULSB01 (sample SAMEA4835691, study PRJEB28245) | human gut metagenome | biome: gut microbiome; material: fecal sample | place: Denmark | collected 2008
TTCAGCTCAAGAGCAGCCTCCGGGCACAGGCAGCACGCTATTCCCGCCAGATGGGCCAGTGGATCTACTATGGCGACCCCATCGGCAATTTCGGCACCGCCTACGACTACCGGACGATGGTCGCCCTGATGGGCCTCGGGGCCAACACCACCGACATCGCCATCTACCCGCGCACCTCCACCGACAGCGCCGGGGCCGACCTTACGGGCCAAAAGACCTACACGCTCCACTTCGACGCCCTCCCGCCCACAGTGGGCAACGGCTTCTGGTCGGTGACGGCCTACGGCGAGGACAACTTCCTCATCGACAACCCCATCAGCCGCTACTGCGTGAACGATCGTTCCGGCCTCCATCGGAACGCCGACGGCTCGGTGGACGTCACCCTCTCCAAGGACGCGCCCGAGGACACTACCAACTGGCTCCCCGTCTCGGACGAAAAATTCCACCTTTTCCTCCGCATCTATAAGCCCGACTGGACGGCGCTGGACAGCTTCCCGCCGCCGGTCATCTCTGTGAAGTAGCAAAAACGCCATCTGCGTCTCGGCGCAGATGGCGTTTTCATCGTTACAGTGTTTTACAGGGTGCTCAGCAGGCGGTGGCCGCCGTTCTGGTCGGCGGCATAGCGGGTGGTGCGGTTGACCTGATTGTCCAGCGGCAGGCCCTCAGCGTAGCGCTTGAGGTTGTGGATGAAGATGTCCACGATGTTGTCCAGCGTCTTGGGCAGGCTGAACTTGCCGGAGTTGTGGGGCGTGATGATAGCGCCCGGCTCACCCCACAGCGGGTGGTCGGCAGGCAGAGGCTCCGGGTCGGTGACGTCGAGGCCCGCGCCAAAAATTTTGCCGCTGCGCAGGGCCTCCACGAGGGCGTCGCTGTCCACGGTGGTGCCGCGGCCCACGTTGATGAGGATGGCCCCGTCCTTGCAGCGGGCGAAGCGCTCGGCGTTGAACAGCTTGTTGGTCTCAGGGGTGCCGGGCAGGCTCAGGGCGATGAGGTCGGCCTCGGGCAGCTCCTCGTCCAGCTGGCTCTGGGCCACCACACGCAGGCAGTAGTCCGGGCAGGGCGTGTCGGGGTGGACCGTGCGGCGGACGCCCACCACCTCAGCGCCCAGCATATGGGCGCGGCGGGCGAAGTTGGAGCCGATGTCGCCCATGCCGACGCAGAGCACCCGCGCCCCGGTGATGCCCCTCACGGGGCGGTCAATGGGAGCCCACTGGCGCTGATTCTGGCGGTCGCGGTAGAGGAACATATCCTTCTGGATGCCCAGCCACATGGCCAGCATCCACTCGCTGATGGCCAGACCGTAGGCACCGGTGGCGTTAGTCACCATGCAGTTTTCGGGCAGGACGCCGGGTTTCAGATAGGCGTCGGGGCCGGCGGAGTTGGACTGGAACCACTCGATGTGCTTGTTCTGGCTGATCATCGACACCGGTGCGTTGCCCAGCACGACATCGGCCCAGAGCACATCTTCGGCGTGGACGTCGTCCAGCGCGTTGAAACGGAATTCAAATTCCGGCACGGATGCCTCCAGCGCGGCGCGGTGGGCGTCGTTCAGGGGCAGACATACCAAAACTTTTTTGTGCATAAGGATACCCTCACTTCCTGTGTATTCTTTTATAAGAATACTCTCCCCCGCCCCGCTCCGCAAGAGGCAAAATGGCCGCTTTCTTAAGAATTCCTTAGGATTTTATCCCACAAATCCCAAGAAGGATGTGATAAGCTGTCCACAATGCAGAAAATCTGCTATACTGACACTATGCAATACAGGAAAGGAATCATAGACTATGCAGACCATCATGATCGTAGAGGATGACCCGGACATCCGGGACGGCGTGCGCATCCTTCTGTCCGGGGAGGGCTACCGCATCCTCGAAGCCGAAAACGGCCCCCGCGCCCTCAGCCTGCTCACACCGGAAGTCGATCTGGTCATCCTCGACATCATGATGCCCGGCATGAGCGGCCTGCGGGTCTGCGAGGAGATACGGAAGACCTCCACCGTCCCCATCCTCTTTCTCACCGCAAAATCGCAGGAATCCGATAAGCTTCTGGGCCTGACGGCGGGCGGCGACGACTATCTGGCCAAGCCCTTCTCCTTCGCGGAGCTGAGCGCCCGGGTCAAGGCTCTGCTGCGGCGCTACTGCGTCTATCAGGGCAAAGACCAGGCCGAACCTCACCACCCCAGGCCCGACGCTCAGATGCTGGAGCTCCACGGCGTGCGCATCGCGCTGGACTGCAACCGGGTCTGGGTGGACGAGCAGGAGGCCGACCTGACCGAGACCGAGTACAAGATCCTCAAGCTGCTGATGCAGAGCCCCCAGCGCATCTTCCCGGTGCAGGTCATCTACGAGACCGTGTGGGGCGAGCCGTATTTCTACGTCTCCAACGGCACCGTCATGGTGCATATCCGCAATCTGCGGATGAAAGTAGAGCATAACCCTCAGAATCCTCAGCGCATCTGCACTGTCTGGGGCAAAGGCTACCGCTTTGCGGCGCAGGAGGACGGCAATGGCAGCACCTGAAAAGCACGGTCTGGCGAAACAGTTCACCCGGCTCATCATCCTGTCGGGACTGGCAAGCTTTCTGCTGCTGGGCTTTCTGCAGGTGGTGCTGAACAAGGGCCTCCGTCTTTATTTCGACCAGCCCGAGGTTCAGACCAAAGCTTCCCAGTATCAGGTCAACGAGCTGCAGAACTATATCACCGAAAATTCCCTTTCCAGCACAGACATCAAAAAGCTCACCGACTGGACGCGGAGCCATCGCTATAACCTGTTGGAGCTTTACCGCGACCAGAAGCTCATCTATTCGTCCTACGCCCCCCGCCACTACTACAAGAACAACGACCCGGAGGCCCCTGAGCTGACCGACAGTCACCAGCACGGCCCCTTCTACGACTGGTCGCCCGTCTACACCCTGAACTTCTCGGACGGTGAGATCACGGCCCTGCTCTACTACAACGGTTTCGACGCCTGTTACAGCACCGGCTGTGATCTCCTGCTCATCATCTGCCTCGCATCCTTCCCCCTCTTTTTCCTCTGGGGGAGCCGGGGCATTGTGAAGTACATCGTCCAGCTCAGCGAAGAGATCCAGGCCATGGAGGGCGGCGACCTCGACCACCCCATCACGGTGCAGGGCAGCGACGAGCTGACGACGCTGGCGTCCAGCCTCGACTCCATGCGTCTCACCCTCCGCCAGCAGCACGAGGACGAGGCGGCCGCCGCCGCCAAGGTGAAAAACCTTATCACCGAGATGAGCCACGACCTCCGTACGCCCCTGACCACCCTGCTGCTCTACACCGAGATCCTTCGCCACCGCAAATATGAGACGACGGCGCAGGCCGAAGATTACCTTGCCAAGATAGACACCAAAGCCCGCCAGCTCAAGCAGCTGTCGGACAACCTCTTCGAATACGCCCTCGTCACCCGGGATACCGTGGCCGTCCTCGACCCGCCGGCCCGCTTCTCCCAGATATTCGAGGAGCCGCTGACCGAGATGGTGGGCGAGCTGCAGGAGCGGGGCTTTGCCTGCGCCCTCGAGCTGGGCGAGGAGGACGACACCCTCACCGTAAAAGAGCAGTACGTCCGCCGCATCCTCGACAACATCACCTCGAACCTGCTCAAATACGCCGATCCGGCGCAGGACATTTCCGTCCGCTTCGTCAAAGAGAACGGCAAAGCCGGGCTTGCCTTTGAAAATGCCGTCCTCCCCGGCCAGCACCGCACCGACAGCACCAAGGTCGGCCTCACCAGCATCGAGACCATGATGGAAAAGATGCACGCAGTATGCCGCATCAAGCAGAGCGGCGAACGCTTTTGCATCACGCTGCTGTTTCCCATCGAGAAATAACCTCTCCGTCAGCGCTGACGCGCTGCCACCTCCCCTAACGAGGGGAGGCCTTGGCATACCGGAAAACTTAATCTCTTCGCCAGAGGCTCCCCTCGGTAGGGGAGCTGGCTGCCGAAGGCAGACTGAGAGGTTTACATTGTACAAAAACAGCGCAGCTTGTGGAAAACCCACAGGCTGCGCTGTTTTTTCATAAAAACTTCATCCCTCTTAAGCGCATCTTAATAAATTTCTCGAGCATTTCCTAAGATTTGGAATGTATACTTCTCCCTGTCAGATGGGGAGAAGTGCTCCCCGCGAAATCTCTTAGGAGGGGCAAATCACCATGCTATCAAAAAAGAAACCACAGGACAAGGTCGATCCGGAATATCTCGTCGGCCTTGACACGGCCTCTGCCCAGCCGGCTCCGGCGGGCGTGAAGCCCTTTATCCAAAAGCACTGGAAGCCCATCATCGCCGTCGTCTGCGCGGCAGCGGTGGCCGCAGCCGTGCTTGTCCCGAAGAACAGTGCAAAGCCCGCTGCCGCCAGCGCCCAGTATGTTGAGACGAGACCCGAAAAGCGGAACATCGCCAACAGCTACAGCGCCGACGGCACCATCACCGCCGCTGACACCTACACCGTCAAGCCGATGGTCAAGGGTACTGTCCTGACCGCCGACTTCGAGGTGGGCGACACGGTCAACAAGGGCGATGTGCTCTACACCATCGACAGCTCCGACATGGCCAGCAGCGTGGAGAAAGCCCAGCTTTCTCTCGACCAGGCCCAGAGCAGCTACGACGACGCCGTGGATGCCCAGTACATCCGCAGCTCTGTCCGGGGCACAGTCTCTTCCCTGAAGGTCAAGGCGGGCGACGTCGTCTCTGCCGGGCAGGAAGTGGCCGTCGTCCGGGATGACTCCACCCTGCTGCTGACGCTGGACTTCCCCGCCGCCGACGCCGCCACTTATTTTGTCGGCCAGAGCGTGGATGTGACCATCGACGGCACCTTTGAGACGACCACCGGCACCATCCAGTCCATCTCCGGTGCCGACAGCCTTTCCAGCGGCAATCTCGCCGTCCGCTCGGTGGTCATCGCCGTGCAGAACCCCGGCACCCTGAACACCACCATGTCCGGCACTGCCTCCATCAGCGGCGTCAGCGCCATGAGCTCGGCACACTTCACCTGCCAGTATGAGCAGACCATCACTGCCGCTGCCAGCGGCACCGTGGCCGCCCTCTGCGTGAAGGAAGGCAGCACTGTCGGCGTGGACACCGCCCTCATCCAGCTTTCCAGCTCTTCCCTCTCCAAGCAGATGAAGTCGGCTTCCAACAGCCTGCGCAGCGCCGAGATTTCTCTTGACGACACCCAGCGCTCTATGGAGGACTATACCATCACCTCCCCCATCAGCGGCACCATCATCGCAAAAGACGTCAAGGTCGGCGACACCGTAGGCTCCAGCTCCTCCACCACCGAGACCATGTGCGTCATCTACGATTTGAGCTACCTCGAGATGACGCTGGACGTCGATGAGCTGGACATTCTCGACATTCAGGTGGGCCAGAAGGCCGAGATCACCGCCGACGCCATCAGCGACCGCACCTTTGAGGGCGTCGTCACCAGCATCTCCTCCGCAGGCACCACCAGCGGCGGCACCACCACTTACCCCGTCACCATCCGCATCGACGACACCGGCAGCCTCATGCCCGGCATGAATGCCACTGCCGTCATCGACATTGCCAGCGCCGAGGATGCCCTTTCGGTCCCCAACGCGGCCATCGTCCGGGGCAATTACGTCCTCGTCACCGAGTCTTCCCCCTCTGCCGCCAACGCTGATCCCAGCATGAAGACCCCCGACGGCTATGTCTACGTCAAGGTGACCACCGGCGTCAGCGACGACGACTACATTGCCGTCACCAGCGGCCTCGAGGAGGGCGACACCATCGCCTACGATTCCAGTACGGCCTCCCAGTCCAGCAGCGATGACCAGAACGGCTTCCCGGGCGGCGGGATGCCCGGAGGCGGGGGTATGTCTGGCGGCAGAGGCGGCGGAGCGCCGGGAGGTGGCTTCTGATGAGCGCACTCATTGAGTTCGACTCCGTCTGCAAATATTACCAGATGGGCGACACCCTCGTGAAAGCCGCCGACCACGTTTCTTTCCAAATCAACAAGGGCGAGTTCGTCGCCATCGTGGGCCAGTCCGGCTCGGGCAAGTCCACCTGCATGAACATCATCGGCTGTCTGGACGTCCCCACCGAGGGTACTTATCTTCTGGATGGCCGCGACGTCGGCAAGATGAGCCGCCGGGAGCTGGCAAGCATCCGGAACGAGAAGCTGGGCTTCATCTTCCAGCAGTACAATCTGCTGCCGAAGCTCACCCTTCTCGAGAACGTGGAAGTCCCCCTCGTCTACGCCGGCATCCCCGCCGCTCAGCGCCACGCGAAAGCGAAAGCTGCCCTCGAGCGGGTGGGCCTCGGCACCAAGCTCAAGAATAAGCCCAATCAGCTTTCCGGTGGTCAGCAGCAGCGCGTGTCCATCGCCCGTGCGCTGGCCCGGGACCCGGCGGTCATCCTCGCCGACGAACCCACCGGCGCTCTGGACAGCCACACCAGCCGCGAAGTTCTGGGGATGCTCCAGAACCTGCACAAACAGGGCAACACCGTCGTCCTCATCACCCATGACAACTCCATCGCCGTGCAGGCGGAGCGCATCATCCGGCTGGAAGATGGCTGTGTCGTCTATGACGGCGACGCCCATTCCCCTGACGCCGTGGTCCAGCCCACCCTCACCTTCACGAAACAGGAGGCGGCCACATGATATACGAGACCGTCCGTCAGGCGTTCCAGAACATCTGGAGCAATAAATTCCGCACCTTCCTCACCATGCTGGGCATCATCATCGGCGTCATGGCCGTCATCGTCATCGTCGGCCTCGGCAACGGCATGACTCAGAGCATCAAGGACAGCTTCGCCGATATGGGTACCAACATCCTGAGCGTTCAGATCATGGGCCGCGGCTCCCGCAATGTGTCGGTGGATGCGGTGTACGACATCGTGGAGTCCCACCCCGACCTCTTCGCGTCCGTCTCCCCCACCGGCACCGTCAGCGGCACCGTCAAGGTCGGCACCGACAGCTACTCCAACACCACCGTCAAGGGCGTCAGCGAGGTCTATTTTAATATGCTGGGCTACACCATCGACGAGGGGCGTCTTCTCAACTATGTAGACCTCGAAAACAACAAAAAGGTCTGCGTCGTGGGTGCCTACATCAACCGCGTCGCCTATGGCGGCAACGCCGTGGGCCAGACCATCAAGATCGGTTCTACCCGCTACACCATCGTCGGCGTGCTGGAAGCCAGGGTCACCGACCCGGAAAATCAGGAAGGCAGCAACGATGATATGATATTCGTGCCTTACACCACAGCGCTGCGGGTCGCCAGGTCCAGCACCGTCAGCTCCTATTCCGTCACCATCGCCGACGAATCGAAGCTCTCCGAGGGCAAGACCATCTTTGAAGATGCTCTGAAGAGCCTTCTCCACTCGGACAGCGGCTATATGGTCACCAGCCTCAGTGAGATGCTGGACACCATGACCTCCATGGTCAACATGGTCGTCACCATCCTGACCGCCATCGCGGCCATCTCCCTGCTCGTGGGCGGCATCGGCATCATGAACATCATGATGGTATCGGTGACGGAGCGCACCCGTGAGATCGGCATCCGCAAAGCCCTCGGCGCACAGGAGAGCACCATTCTCGGCCTCTTCGTCACCGAAGCCGCCGCCACCTCCGCGCTGGGCGGCGTGCTGGGCATCGGGCTGGGTTACCTACTCTCTGCCGTGGCGAACCGCATCCTTCCGATGGTCCTCACCGATATGACCCTCACCGTCTCCCCCTCCATCGGCTCTGTGGCCGTGGCCTTCAGCATTTCGGTGGGCATCGGCGTGCTCTTCGGCTTCCTGCCCGCCCGCCGCGCCGCACGGCTGAACCCGATCGAGGCGTTGAGGTACGACTGACCTCTCCGACTGCGCCCTTGGCGCGGCGTCAGCCGTGACTGAGAGGTTTCACATCTTATTTAAGGAGTAACACCATGAAAAAACGATTCCTCGCGTTTTTGCTGGCGGTCAGCATCGCGGTGTCCATGTTGGTGATGCCCGCGTCTGCGGCTGGCTCCAACGCCGCCGTTCAGGCCGCTGTGGCTCTGGGCGGCATGACCACCGAGCAGTCTGCTCAGCTCGATCTTCCCCTCACCCGCGGCCAGCTGGCCCGGCTGCTCACGGCCTTCTCGTCTTACCGCGAAAGCGTGGCCGCACAGGGCAGCACCGGCACCCTCTTCTCGGACGTCAACGGCGCTTCTGCCTACGGCCCCTACATCCGGGTGGCCGTCCAGCAGAGCTGGCTCAGCGGCTATCTGGACGGCAGCTTCCGCCCCGACAACGCCGTGACCCTTGAAGAAGCCTGCACCGCCGTGCTCAAGCTTCTGGGCTATGACGTCACTGCCCTCAGCGGCACGTTCCCCGCCGCACAGCTCAACAAGGCTTCCTCTCTGGGCCTGCGCAGCAACATTTCTGCCTCTCAGGGCAGCACCCTCACCCTTGCTGAGGGCGCGCAGCTGGTCTACAACGCTCTGACGGCTTCCACGAGTGACGGTCAGGTCTACGGCAGCACCATCGGCTTCACCGTCACCGACGGCCAGATAGACGTTTCCTCTATCGTGATGGTCGATCTTCAGGGTCCCTTCGTGGCCGATGCGGACACCGTTCTGCCCTTTGTCCCTGCCTCCATCTACCGCAACGACTCCGTCGTTTCGTCGGCTGACCTCTCCGCCTGCGACATCTACTACTACAGTGAGAGCGCCCGCACCCTCTGGGTCTACTCCCGCAAAGCCGCTGGCCGCATCACGGCCGTCTCGCCCACGGCCAGCGCTCCCACGGCTGTGACCGTGGCCGGCACCACCTACACCATCGGCAGTTCCTCCGCTGCTGCTGCCCTCTCCTCCCTCAACGGCGGCGGCGTGGGCCAGGTGGTCACTCTGCTGCTGGGCATGAACGATGAGGTCGTCTCCGTCCTCACCGGAGACGAGGCCGACGCCCTGTTCTACGGCGTGGTCCAGTCCTCATCCCGCAGCCTGACCGAGGAAAATGGCGCAGACGTCCAGCAGGAAGTCTCCGTCATGTGTACTGACGGCACCGCCCGCACGGTCCATGTGGACAAGAGCCTCAACTATGTGGCTGGCACCCTCGTCGAGGTGTCCGTGACCGCCGACGGTGAGTCCGTCGAAAAGCTGGAGAGCCGCTCCACCAGCGGCACCATCAGCGACGATGCATCCGCCTTGGGCAGCACTCCGTTGGCCGAGAATGCAGAAATTCTGGATACGACTTCGGAGGGTGTGGCTGGGACTGTTGTTCCCAGCCGACTATCGGGGGTAACTCTTTCGAACTCTGACGTCCGCTACTACACCACCAACGAGAACGGCCAGATCGACCGCCTCATCCTCTCCAATGTCACCGGCGACCTCTACACCTACGGTGTGCTGGACGACGTGAAAAACCTCACCACCACCGTGGGCGACAAGGTCGATTCCAAGGTGAAGTCCTCCCTCACCGATTCCGACAACTCCACCACCACGACCACTACCAGCAAGTCGGACGGCCAGATCGTCTCCGATGTGAAGGACATCGTCCTCCCCACCACCAGCGAGATCTTGTGGGGCATCGTGGACGGCAGCATCGGCTCTACCCTCTGGCAGAGCCTGACGTCCAGCACCGGAAGCCTCGCCAGCTATGTGCTCAACCTCGCCGCTGACAACACCAGCGGCGCCGTGAGCAGCGTGCTGAGCTGGGTGGCCAAGGGTGCCGCCTACAGCTGCTATGTCGATGGCAAGGCTGTCAGCTACCAGACCTCGGTGAAGTACCCGGTCCTGGCCGGCGGCATCGCCGTCAGCACCAGCCCCTCCGGCACCGTGAAGTCGATGGTGCAGCTGGTCCCCATCAACATCGACAAGCTGGGCGCGGCCTCGGCCATGAGCGGCTCCAAGTGCTATGAGCTTGCCGACGATATGCAGGTGTACCTGTGGTACAAGGGCCAGTATTACGCCACCACCCTCTCGCAGGTCAACGTCGAAGATTACCACCTTATCGGCTGGTACGACAGCCTCGGCTGTGCAGCAGGCGGCAAGCTCCGCGTGCTCATCGCCGTGAAGAACGGCTAAAAAAGCAGAAGACGCCCTTTCCATCGGGGAAGAGCGTCTTCTGCTTTTATCTTACGATTTACTGCATCAGGCTGGAGCGGCATCAGCACCGACATCAAATCCACCGGCGGCAGCGGGATGGCTCAGATGGCTGCGCTCAGCGTGGAGGCGAAGAGCATGGCCGTGAAAAAGTTCAGAGCTGCTCTGCACATAGCAGTCTTTTCTTTTATCAGGCAGGCCTCTTAGCGTCCAAAGATTTAACTTCGTCAACCGTTAACCCGGAGAACAACGCAATATCCTCGTAGCTCAATTTCTTAGAAGCCAACATTGTCTTTGCAATTTCAATATTCCGTTCCCGGACAGTTTCATTTCGCATTTCTTCCATTGCTCTGCACATAGTTGCCACTCCTTTCGCATCTTGCTTAAAGTATTGTACCCGATTTGCAAGCACCGAATAGAACATATCCTTTGCATCGGTACAGAAAAAGTCGTGCATCAGCTTTCCAAGAGCAGTCTCATCCTTGATCTGAGAGTTCACATAGATGATATGTGACTGGTCATTGAAAACTGTACCTGTTTCTTCCACCATGCGATAAATATGGTAGATCGGTAATCCAGCCTTTAATACATCGTTTTCGGTGATGAAGATAACATACGTCTCGTTCAGAGCATCATAGCTGCTGCCCGAGCTGGTAAGGTTCGCATCCAGCAGGCTGCTATTGTAGCGGGCGCGCTTTTCGCTTGCACCCCGGTCGCTGCGCTGCACCTCGATATTATATGCACGGTTCTGCTCGTCAACAGCCAGAATATCTAGCCGAACGGAACGTCCCTGCAAATTTTTGATGCCATATTGGCCGTGAACCTCACGAACCTTCAAATCTTTTCGCTTGAGAATAATTTGGAGCAAAAATTCTGCACAAGCAGTATCTTCAAAAACCGCTGCCATAAAATCATCGTCGATAAGACGCAGACCTCTCAGGCGCTGCAAGTCCTGTTCATGCTTGCGCTCAAAGTCCAGTTCCTGCTGAGTTTTACTTTCGGACATAGGTTCACCTTCTCCCCACTTTCAAGAACATAGTACCATATTTCAAGTTTTTTTACAAGGCGACGTACATTAAAGAACAGAATGCTTTCTGGATGGTGTAATTCAACCACCTGCAAAAACCTGAAAACGGTGCAGGTGAAGCAATGCCCCCCAATTTTGACTCAGACAAAAAAGAAAAGCACCATACTTCCTACGAAGTACAGTGCTTT
>ULSB01049639.1_pt1 | contig 11243 bp, 9 predicted proteins | sample 1955741 | NCBI WGS metagenome assembly ULSB01 (sample SAMEA4835691, study PRJEB28245) | human gut metagenome | biome: gut microbiome; material: fecal sample | place: Denmark | collected 2008
ACGCCTTTTATACATACACTCAATGGCATGCCAACCACCTTCGACAAATGCGTCAATATAGAGCTGTCTGTCTTTTGGAAGGGTGCTCGGGCGGCGGAGCTGATCGTTGCCTTTAGCGATATCGTCAAATTCGACAGGGTACAAGTCCAGAGCGTTGCTGGATTCAATAAACTCCCTGCCGCGGTCGTTATTCACCAGCAAGCAGGAGACACCTTTCATCTGATTAAACTTCTCAGCATCTTTCAAAACGTCGGGCCTATTAACGTCGACGCCCCAAAAATCACCGATGGAAAGATCGCCGGCGCGAAATCTCCCTGCATAGGGGCACCTATAGCAGCTATCGCGAAGAGTCTTGAGGTTCAGGAACATGTCGTAGTAGGGGGATTTCGCCGCAGGAATGGTGACCTCTCTTCCGTCCTCAAGAAGAAGAAATAGAAGAAGAGAGTTGTCCCACCCCTCGCGCTTGCACCTAAACCGGAAATCAACCACGGGAGACCCAAGCTGTCTGCCATAGCCCTCAACGCAATCCGCGAACATGCGGCCGGAAGGGACGCCGTGGCAGACCAGGTCAACGGTTGTCAGGTTCTCATAATCGCCTCCGAGAAAGCCCCTAAGGCCGGCGACTTGGCAAGGCGTACCGCAGAAAAGAACCCGCCTCCCCTCGCGAAGGTCCGCCTTCACGTCGGCAAAACAAGCTCCGGCATCACTCTGCACATATTTTGAGTTAAGCAGTGGACGAAGCCCGTCAACGCTCGCCGCGCGACGGTGCCGCACCCGAAGGATGCTCCCCTCGCGCTCATAGGCAGCGCCATATGCGACCCCACCAGAAGCAATAAGCTCACGCGCAAATGCACCAAAAACGCCACCGGAGGCGGACTCCGAGACATCGTCCCTACCGGCGGCGGCAAAGAACGGTCCGGCGGAATTAAAGCCTATCCCTCGGTTAAGACCGCACGCCTTAATGCACGCGCCGCAGCCAATGCAAAGATCACCATCAATTACAGGAAGAACGAACCCATCCTTACCCTCGGACATGGTAACGGCGCCTCTAGGGCAACTAGCGGCACACGCTCCACAACCGCAGCAATGCGATGGCGACTCAAACAGCGTGGGAATTTCTCCCCTTTTCACAGTAGACATGCAGTTACCCCCCCCCTATTTATGAACCGAAAGCAACTTGCGCAGAATGTCCGCATTCATATAACCGAAAAAAGCCAACGCAATTGCAAGACAGGCAATAGCGCTCAAAAAGCCAGCACCGTAGGCTGACAGATAATAAAAGGCGAACACTCCAAGAATTGAAACCAAAGTTAGAATCTGCTCAGCCCGGTCTTCGACAAGCTTCGCAAACTTAGCGACTTTAATCCTGCGGTACTCATTCACCACGATCATCGCCAAGAGGGTTGCAAAAGACGCTCCATATAGACCAAAGCGTGGAATCAACAAGACACACAGCAGGGCGCAAAGAGCAGCAGACACCGCAGTAGTGGTTCCCATAATTCCAGTCTCTTTATGTGCGGTGAAGATACCGCCATAAAAACCGGAAATATTGCTGAAGTACGTCGCCAAGAGCAATATCGGTACATACAACATGCCCTCGCCGAATGAACCCTTAATCAGGACGCCATACACAAGAGGCATAAGCGCGGACATAAGCAGAACGACGCTCATCATGAAACGCCTTAGCGCCCGATACACAGAGTTATAGAAAGCCGACTCATCCTCATCAGAGTTTAGGGCTCGAGCTGAACTCTCCTTCCAAGACTGATAGAAAAAGCCATACACCTGATCCATGATACCGGGGAACTTGTACGACACTGCATACACGCCGGCAGCAGAAGGCCCAAGCGTACTCATGATAATGAGCCTGTCCAGCAAGTTATTAATAGTCCAGGAAACCTTATTAGGGATGAGCGGAAATGAATACCGTAGAAGGTTTAAAGCATAGGAGATAGAGAGAGCCGACGGATCGATATAACGCCAGAGCCTCCGCATTACCATGAACACGAGAGCAACACCGCCCTGCGCAATGACCGTTGCAGATAGCATACCCACAACGCCCCAGCGAAGAACGGCGATAAAGAGAACATTGAGCAAAATGGTAAAAGCACTCGCGGCAAAGTTCATGACGGAATATCCCACGGTATCCCCGAAACCACGAAGGACAGCAGAAGCCATCTGCAGAAGCGCGCCAGCAACAACAAGTCCCACGACCCAGCCAAGATTTTCAGGCTCAAAAAGCAACCATACCAGAATCGCCATGACTGCAAAGCATACGCATCCGGCAAGAAGTACAGCGCATGACGCTGTCACGGCTGTAGACCGATCCTCATCGGTACGGCAGTCAATGAGAAACCGAAACAGCGCTTCATCCATAAGCAGCGAAACCGCAGGAACGCAAAATAAAGCAATAGTATTGATGTAGTCTACGGTGCCGTAATCAGCAGTGGAAAGAACCGATGTATAGAGCGGAAGCAGAAGAAACGACACGAGCTTTGTTGCCATGCCGCCAACTGCGATAATGCCGGTATTTTTGATAAGTCGGCTTGTCTCTCCCATTACGAAAGCGCCTTTCTAAGATAAGCCCACGAATGCTCACGCAGAGAATCAAGAAGAGAGTCCACATCACCCCAGTCACAAGGAGGAACATCGTCGGCACACATAACGTTGACGCAACGGTCAGACAGCCCGATATTGCCCAGCAAGTCGCGCATACGCGCACCAGACTTATCTGTTGCATATACGCGGAAGGGCTTATGGAAGAGAACAGAGAATACAGTTGCATGAAAGGAATTGGTAACGATGAGGTCTGCGTGTGCGATAAGAGAAACGAACTCTTCAGGGCCAACGCCAAACAGGTTAATTGAATTTGGGATATCTAGATTATTCTCAGATATATAAGCCACCTTCATGCCTGTTGCCTCCGTCATCGCGACGGTGCTCTCGATAAGCTCAGGACATTCACGCAAAATATACATGAAAATATATTCACCTTGCAAGACATCTTTAGATGCCATGTCGGTATAGTCATCGGATTCCAACAAAAGTGTGGGATCTAAAACAACGTCGATAGGCGTATCGACAAGTGGCTGAAATAGCGGAACCGTCTCCTCCTCGCGAACAGACAAAAAATCAAACCTTGAAAGTAAATCGGATACAAGTTGCTCATCAAAATTCTCCGGTCTAAAGAAAGTATGAGCAAGACTGGGAGCGTAAGCAACTCGTCGACTATCTCCGGCAAATGAAAGGAAATAGGGGCCAACAACACCTTGTGTGCAATCGAGATTCCAAATTTGATCGCTTCCGCAAATAAAACAATCAAACTGCTCAGCGAGTTCGTACATATCACTTTCTTTTTTCCAGAAATACGGTCTCTTTGTAAGCCTGAAATACTTTTTAGAAAATTCCGCGAATGCAGCCTTTCTAGACGACTGCTTACGCCAACAGCGCATTGCGTGCAGCGTCATCTTCGGGTGGCGAGGTTGGAAAAACCTATATTGCTCATAGTCACGAGAACGATAGTCGATTATTCGCACCTCATGCCCCATGCCTTTCAAGACTTCTTGAAGCGCATAAGACTGAAGTGCAGACCCGAAATTTAAAGCACCGTGGAAAGTAATCGTTCCAATCTTCATTATTTATCTGTTCCTGTTCACCCAAATATGAATAGCATCTGAAAGGCTGAGTCCAGTTACCCCATCAGCAGCTAGAGAAAGCGATGCGAGAAGATAGCGGCTGTAATCCGAAGTGCGCAGAGCCTTCTCAATATCCTTCCATCTACCATTCATCGAAGTACTCACCCTGCTGAACTCATCAATTGAATTGAACGTGTCACAACAACAAGCAAATAAAATCTTACGAGCGCAGTTGTCCAGAGCGACAGTTCTCCCAAGCAAGAGCGGTCCGAACAAAGGAAAAATGCGATTGAAGTCTTCCTGACTATAATTAATCCCCAGCTCTGCACGTAAAGAAATCAACTCATCAAGAACCCAATACGAATCAAGCCCTTTAACATTCGTAGGGGTAGACTGCATTATGGATCCAGGACGGATTCGGTAATAATAGCCACTCAAATCATAACAAGGTTCATCGTTAAAGCGACAATCTATCCATACCGGATGAATCAGATCTTCGTACCATGCACCAACGGGAAAACCTAGTCGATTCCAGACTTCACGACGATATAGTCTGCCCCACGGCACCATCCAACTAGCTCTATCGTTCTCTATCTTGCCAAGCAAACCATCATCAGACATATATCTAAAAGTCGATGTAACGAAATCCGCAGATGTTTCATCGAGTCTGCTCCGCATATCCTCAAGATACCCTGGCCCGATCATGTCATCAGAATCCACGAACATGATGTACTTACCGCGAGAAACTCTAAGACCCGCATTACGTGCTGCGGAAAGGCCGCCGTTTATTTGGTGAATTACAAGAACATTAGGCATTAGTCCATACGAATCGGCTATAACGCCAGAATCATCTTTAGACCCGTCATCTACAATAATAACCTCAAACTTGCCAGAAAACTCCTGTGTCACAATGGAATCAAGGCAAGGTTTGAGGTATTTTTCAACGTTGTATACAGGCACAATAATAGAAATGTCGTAAGATATGCCTTCCTTAAAAACAATAGGCATGAACATATTGGATGGTCTCTTGGAAACCATGCTAAGCTTCGCCTTAGACGCATAGGATATAGAATCGGAACGACGACATAACCTAAGTAAGCCATCATAAATAGGGCTAGAAAGTAGAAGTTTTATAGCCTTCTTAATTAAATTAAGAATATGCAACAATTGACTCCTCCCATCTTCAAAGTCGAATAAATATGCGCTTCCATCAATTCGGACATTTAAGTTATGATGCCCCAACATGCAATCAACAAGACCAATCGCAGACGGCACCCCATAGAGGAATAGACTACAAACAATAAATCACAAACGAAAGCGTCTATTGACTCACCCAGACCATGGGGGCGTTGGAGAACTTCTTTGAAAAAACGTGCAAAGACCAGCTTCTAAGCATCGACCGAAATAACTAAAGCCCAAGGAATGAATACACCGCACGACAAGACTGAACCTTTGATATCGGTTCAATCGTAAATTCTTGTCACTTAATTGAAAGCTAAGGACAAGCTCGGTCAGGACTAATAATGCTCCAACTAAATATATTAGAAAAAAGCAATAATGACCTGCATTATACAAATAGACGACGGAGACATTTAAAGCAGCTTAGTAAGTGCCGAGCAGAAAAAGAAACGATACTGCAATTTGACAAAACAAGACTATGAACTAAGTCCGGACAATTGCTGATTCGACTCTGATACTCGCTTTTAATTGTTTTATCAAATTGCCTTTTCACCTCTTTATCCACTTCACAATGCCAAAGAACTTCATCAAGATCACAATAGTGTCGACAGATACCCCTTTTGGCATTTTTTACTGAATCGCTCGACCATTCACTCGCATAACGAATCAACTCGTCGCTTACAAAGCTCCAATCAGTTATCTGATCCTCTTTAAACTGCTTCGTACTATTAGCGCCATGCTGACGATAGTAGTAAAGCGGCTCGTCAATGTGAAATAAACTCTTTGCAATATCGAAAACAGGAAGAAGTTGACAAAGATCCTCACCGTGCATAAGGCCAACTCGTTTCGAGTACCACTCATCACTGGCAAACAAATCTCTCCGAATGACCTTATTCCAAACGCTATTGAAATCGCATCCGCACAACAGGTTTTTAACAGCATCAAAAGATTCGCCCGTATGCATACCAGAACAGATATCAACTTTTAACGAGGGTTTAATAGGCATCAATCCCATGGTAAAGTCAAATGAAATGATATCAGCACCAGTCGAGGCAATTACATCGCATACCTTTTTGATGCAGCCTTCAAGAAGAGCGTCATCGGAGTCGAGCGAAAGAATATAACGCCCACTCGCCTTACGAAGACCGTCTCGACGTGCAGCGAGAAGACCTTCGTTGTCCTTATGAATAACGAAGGCTCTCTCACGCTTATCGCAATAAGCATCGCAAATCTCGGGAGATCCATCGGTGGAACCATCATCCACAAGAATCACCTCAAAAGAGCCGGTCCCTTGAATATCAATAGATTCCAGACATGCGGGAAGAAAACGCTCGGTGTTATATACCGGTACAACAATACTGATGTCAGGCGTTTCGTCATGCATAAATAACTCCTAATAGCGCCGACGAATACGGAAAAAGATCGCAGCTGCCGCCATATACAAACGTAATGACAAAATAAAACACGAAAAATAAAAAGCCCAGAGTTCCAGTTAGAAACCGCTCTCTACCAAGGTTTTCAGATAAAAAGGGGTAAACCAAACCTGAAATGAAAAGAAAAGGGAAACTGAGTCGAATTAGCTCAGGACTGATGCTCGCAAATTGAGCGAATAAAGAAGAAATTATGCCACAGCTCGTATAAAAATTAAGTGTCCATCGATCAATGCTCGTGGTCAAACCCTTACTACCCAACATCCATATAGCAAGGCAAAATAGAAAATAAATAAGCATTGTGATATTAAATGAGCCCATTCCAGCGTGTTTGATCTGAAAGCTATATGACGACGTAAATAGAGACACGAGTTCCATTACATCCGGTCCAATCATAATCACACAAATAGCAAAAATGATAACGCCAACGCATGCAAGAAGTGCAACGGTCTTGTATGAACGTTCTTGTCTGCGGTTGAAGCATGAAATATAAATAATCCAAATTAAAAGTCCTATGATAGACATTTTGTGAAAGCCAACTGCAAGAGCCAAATAAACAATAGCGGGGACACGCTTCTCACGGAACAGCTCATAGAGCATCATGACGAGCATACTAGTAGCAAGACATTGCCTAATTATGTTTAACGTATAACCGAACACAACGAAACAAAGAAAGAAACCTACGACAGGATACCCGCGAGGATACAACTTCCTAACAACTAAAATATAGGGAAGGAGAACGATGGCTTCACAAAGAAAAAGAACAGCGTGGAAATCACCAGTCAGTCTCCCCAGGATCCAGAAGAGAATTACGAATAGCGGCTCTTGATCTGAGCAAGCACCCATAGCACCTGTGAGCGAATAATACTGCGAGGCGTAAAAACACCTGAGAGGATATGCCGAGGTATCGGTACCGACAGATGCATCGCGCAGCCCCGCCACCAAACAAAGGGGGAGAACCGCGATAACCGCTAGAAGAAAACTGACGCGCTTATTAGGTATCTTTACCGAAAAATATAGCAATGCAATATGGGACACAAAGGCAATGAAATAGATTGGCATCTCTACACCTGCTTTGCATATCGTTTGTAAACCGTCGATTTACCTCCGGTCGAAACCACGTCGAAAACACCAACACAGCAGTTAAACACATCTTGAAAATAGATGTTATACAAAAAGCTGCCATGGCATTCAGTAACGTTAAACAGATGCGCGCTAATAGAAAAACTCACCTTATCAACCTTTTATCACAGGAGTTACCCGATAGCCTTACCAGAAATTGCAGCATATAACGCATAGAAAGCGTTATGAACCCTAGGAGAGATAGAAAAGAGAGCACAGCGTAACCTCCATTTTGAACAAGCATATGGGTTCCTCGACGCCCTCCAGGCAAGCCCTCGAGCATTCCTCAAATATTTCTGGGCGTCAGCCTTACTATCAAATCCGTCCGGATCAACCCTCATTGCAACGCGAAGCGTACAGAATGATTGAAAACACTCAAACTCGCCCTGAAATACAGACCCGGCAAATCGTCGAACAGTCTCAATAGTCCTGTCCATGTCTTTAGCATGCTTGGAACCCTGCTTTCTGAGCGTTGTAATGGAACCAGGTCTCGTCACGTATGCATAAAAGCACGCATCAGAGAATGCAACCTTTTGAATTTTGGAACAAATTTTAGCAATTACGCCCATGTCTTCGAAGAGCTGCCCCTCAGGAAAGACAAGGTCGTTAACAAGAGATCGTTCAAAGAGCTTTCCGCACGCAGAGCCGCTCTCACCGCTTAATAAAAGTAATTTTCGTAAATGCTCAATTCCAGATTCAACATGGAATTCTACATTCTGCCCCATCTTATAGTTATCAAGAACAGGCGTCTTCGCAAAGGAGCCGATAACGAGCGAAACTTGATACTTGTCAGCCGCTTCGACCATCAACTCAACAGTTCGCGAATCAATCAAATCGTCCCCATCAACATACATGACATAATCGCCGTGGCACCTTTGAGTACCAAAGTTACGAGCAGAAGAAAGACCGCCGTTTTCCTTATGCAAAATCTTAAATCGCGTGTCTGATCCAACGGCATCTTCAATAAGATCAATAGTATTATCAGTACATCCATCATCCACAATAATATATTCGATATTCGAATAAGTCTGACCAAGCAATGAGTTTACGCAAGGAAGCGCGAACATACCCACGTTGTACATGGGGACAATGACACTAACCAGAGGCTTAGCAACATCAGAAGCCATATATCTAAGACCTCCTGAGAACAAAACGATATATCAACGCTCTAACGGAATTTGGCATCAGACAGACGACGGCATGCGGTAAATAAGAACAGATATAATCGCATTTTGTGAAATAGCCACGCTCAACTTGAGCACGCTTAAATGCTTTAGCGTACTTAAGATACTGCGAGCCCCCCCTGCGAGCATAGAAATCCCCACTAACGCGCATCGCAACAAGCGGTTCCTTCAGGTTATCCGCCTTGCAGCCACATGCGAGCATCCTGTTAAAAAGGTCCCAATCCTCAAAGTAGAGAAAATCGGAACTGTAGTTACCAGCCTCCATGACTTTCGACTTTCTAAACGTCATAGGAGGATGACGAAAGGGATTTCGCCTTTTGGAATAAGAACGTATAGCGTCGATGCCCTTGGGAAGATCTGTGGACGCAACAGGTTCATTGGGAGTCGTGACGAATTCGATAACATCGCTTCCGACCATATCGAGACCACTATCAATAGCGGCAAGCTGTTTCTCCATACGATCCGGACGAGCTATATCATCAGTGTCCATGCGTGCAACAATTTCGTTAGAGCAAGCAAGGATGCCTTGGCGCAGTGCATACCCAAGTCCATGGTTTTTTTCATACGAAACAAAATTGAACAGTCCGGGATGCAGGAAGTCATAATCTTGGAGCACGTCTTCAAGCTCATGCGTAAGCGGACCATCCTTGACCATGACGATCTCGGCAGGAGAAACCGTTTGATTCAGCATGCTGTCTAAAGCTTGAATTAAAAAGGCAGGATTTTCTTTTTTGTAAATGCTCATCAACACACTGTAAGAAGAAGAAAAGTTTGTCTGCATCTATCGTCCCGTTCTCTTCTTTCCAAACATGGCACCAAAAGTGCCAGTAAAACACTTCCAATCCATCGCAAAACAACGGTTTTGGACATAGCGAAGCTCAATCTTCTGGCGCAGGCCGCTCTCGAAGGTTGCCTCATTACGATCGGTTGCCTGCCAAAGACCAGTAATACCGGGCTGAACAGAGAGCAGCTCAGCCTTTTCCTCGTCGGAAAAGTGCTGTTCAAGCTCATCCCTTGTAATGGGACGCGGTCCAATAACGGAAAGATCGCCGTTAAGCACGTTCAGGAACTGAGGCATCTCGTCGATAGAGCACTTACGAATAAACTGACCAATCTTGGTAATACGAGGGTCATCGTCAACCTTGCGTTCGACTTCCCACTGATGTAGCTGCTCGGGACTCAGATACTTCTGTACATCGCCAGCATCGGCGACCATACTACGAAGCTTAAAAATCTTGATAGTCCTTCCGCCTCTGCCGACGCGCTCTTGCGTATACATGGGGCTGCCGGGCGATTCGAGACTAATGAGCACGCACACGATGGCGATAGGAATAAGCAGCAGTACGCTCATCAAAAGACTGAACACCAGATCAAACAGCCTCTTAATAAAGCGGTAACCAAGCGTACCGCTCGGCTTAATCTCTTTAATAGCTAGTGCATCCCCCATTGATGCACAGCTCTCTGTCATTTCCTTAGCAGCCACAGTCAAACTTACGTCTCCGTTCCCCAGGGATCCCCCAATTGGTAAATTCAAAAAAGCGTACGAACAGCCGGTACAACGTCTCCCTTTACGTTTTGCTGGGAACGTCAAGCGGTAGCAGCTCCCTAAAAGCGGAGTCGCCTTCGCCCACGTCCACCAGGCACCAGCGATTATGACGGTCGATCTTCTTTACACGGGCCTCTTGCCCCACTAAGGGCCCTTGCTCTATGTGCAGCACGCCGTCTTCTATGCGCGCGACGCTGTTGCGCACCACGCCGTCATCGTCCAGTATGCTGCGGTACCAGTCCTGTGCATCGTCCGGCATGGGCATGTACGCCCGCTCCCTACTGCCGGCGATGCGACAGCCAAAGCTCAGCTGGGCCAAAGCCCTATCAAGCGCGGCGGCATCGTGCGTAGCGACGAAGAAATATTCCTTGTACATGGGTTTGGTCTGGAGCGACCAGGCACCGTCCCGCTTAAACCAGAACTCCTTTTGCATTACAAAGGCGTCTTTCATAAGCTCGTGCGGGATAATGCAGCGGACCTTTTCGCAGGTCTCGCGCTCTTTTCCATTGGGGGTGTGAACCAGATACCAGCGGACGCGACCGTGCTGGCTGTTGGTAGTGACGCCGTTAAATGCGCCTGGCAGCCGCTCTTGGCGCCGTGCCGTCTGTTCCATGCTCTCGCCCCCCCCTCTTTTGGCTTTGCGATGCACACGAAATGCAGGGGCGTTTAGAACAGGCTTCTCGCTCGCAGCTAGACGCAGTCGCAAAAGTACAGGTTTTTGCATCTTTCGACAGATGACATTATACGAGCAATTAATCAGCGTTTTCCCAGATTACGCAAAATGTACAGCCAGTAGGTGCATCTCCATACCCCTCTACAAAAACCTGTACCTTTTTGTGCAACAAAAAAAGCCGCTCAACCAGCGGCTTTTCTTATTTCGGCATGAAAAAAGGCGACCGCCCTTTGTGGACGGTCGCCTTTGTTAATTGTTGTGAAGTTTGCCTTAGGCGCGAGTCTTAATCTCCTCGAGCACCTTGGCAACAAACTCGTCAACGCTCATCTGAACAGTCTCGTTGGAGCGATCGCGGACGGAAATGTTGCCGGCCTCGACCTCCTTCTCGCCCAGGATGAGCATGTAGGGCACGCGATCGATGCTGCGGGCCTCGCGGATCTTGTAGCCGATCTTCTCGTCACGGTCGTCGCAGAC
>ULSB01038638.1_pt1 | contig 11202 bp, 9 predicted proteins | sample 1955741 | NCBI WGS metagenome assembly ULSB01 (sample SAMEA4835691, study PRJEB28245) | human gut metagenome | biome: gut microbiome; material: fecal sample | place: Denmark | collected 2008
AAAGAAAAGAGGGTGAATCGCGTATTACGACACACCCTCATCTTTTTTATCTCTTTATTCTTTATCTTTCAAAGCGTTGAAAATAAGTCCTTCCAACTCTTCTGCAAGTTCCGGATTGTCCTGAATGCATTGTTTGGCAGCATCGCGGCCTTGTCCCAGTTTGGTATCGTTGTAACTGTACCAGGAACCGCTCTTCTTGATGATGCCCAGTTCAGCACCCAGATCGATGATTTCGCCGCTGCGGGAAACACCTTCACCAAACATGATGTCGAATTCAGCTTTGCGGAAAGGAGGAGCAACTTTGTTCTTTACTACTTTCACGCGTACCTGGTTACCGATCACTTCTTCTCCGTCTTTCAGCTGGTTGGCACGCCGGATGTCCAGACGTACGGAAGCATAGAATTTCAGGGCGTTACCGCCGGTGGTTGTTTCCGGATTGCCGAACATGACACCGATTTTCTCACGCAACTGATTGATGAAGATACAGGTGGTATTGGTTTTGCTGATGGCCGAAGTCAGTTTACGAAGAGCTTGCGACATCAGTCTCGCCTGTAAACCTACTCTGTTGTCACCCATGTCGCCTTCGATTTCAGCTTTCGGAGTCAGTGCGGCTACCGAGTCAATCACGATAATGTCGATAGCCGATGAACGGATCAGCTGTTCTGCGATTTCCAGAGCCTGTTCTCCGTTATCCGGCTGTGAGATCCAGAGATTGTCGATATCTACTCCCAGTTTGGCCGCATAGAAACGGTCGAAAGCATGTTCTGCATCAATGAATGCGGCGATACCTCCGGCTTTTTGAGCTTCCGCAATGGCATGAATGGCCAGTGTGGTTTTACCGGATGATTCCGGACCATAGATTTCAATGATACGTCCTTTGGGATATCCTCCAACTCCCAGTGCTGCATTCAATGCAATGGAACCGGTGGGGATCACTTCCACTTCCTGCACATGATCGTCTCCCATTTTCATGATAGAGCCTTTTCCGAAACTTTTCTCTATCTTGTCCATGGCAGCCTGCAGTGCTTTCAGCTTTTCGCTGTTATTGGGTTTCGGAGTGCTGCTTTCCACTCCTCCTTCAAATTCGAGTTCGTCTTTTTTTGCCATTGTCTGTAGTCTTTTAATTTATATTTCTTATTTCAGAATCTGTGCGGCATGATCCTTGGTCTTGATTTCCTTAGGCAAAATGATCCGTTCAATGATTCCTTCTTCGTTGATAATAAAGGTTGTACGGAAGGTGCCCATGTACTTTCTTCCATACATGCTCTTTTCGCCCCATACGCCAAATTCCTGTACCAGTTTCTGTTCGGTATCGGCAATGAGTGTAAACGGCAATGAATTTTTCTCGATAAATTTCTGATGCGATTTCTGGTCATTGATGCTGACACCAATTACTTCGTATCCCTGTTTACGTAATTCTTCGTAATTGTCGCGCAGGTTACATGCCTGGGCTGTACATCCTGAGGTCATGTCTTTCGGATAGAAGTAAAGTACGATTTTCCGTCCTTTATAGTTGCTCAGACGGATTTCTTCTCCTTTTTCGTTGAGTCCTAAAAACTCAGGTGCTTTGTCTCCTATATTCATAAGTAAAAATGATGGGGAACTCTATAAAAAAGGAAATTGAGAGCCGAAAAAGAGAATCCTGACTTCCTTTTCCGGTTCCTAATTTCCAGATGTCTATTGATGAATTACAGTTCGAGATCGCCGTCGAACACTTCGTGCCATGGCAATCCGTTCTTGTTCAGTTCGTCCATGAATGGATCCGGATCGAATTCTTCCACATTCCATACACCCGGACGTTTCCAAAGGCCTTTCAGATACATCATGGCTCCGATCATGGCCGGAACACCGGTTGTATAGCTTACGCCCTGCATACCGGTTTCCTGGTAAGCGGCCTGGTGAGAACAGTTGTTATAAACATAATAAGTACGTTCTTTTCCGTCCTTGATACCCCGGATACGGCAACCGATGGAAGTTTCTCCTTCGTAGTTTTCACCCAGATCCTGCGGATTAGGCAATACGGCTTTCAGGAACTGAAGCGGAACGATTTCCATACCATTATAGTTGATCGGTTCGATGCTGGCCATACCGATGTTCTGGATCACACGCAGGTGAGTCAGGTATTCTTGTCCGAAAGTCATCCAGAAGCGTGCACGCTTGATAGTCGGATAGTTCTTGACAAGTGATTCCAGTTCTTCGTGATACAGCAGGTAAGAGTCGCGCGGACCGATATTCGGATAGGTCAGAGCCTTATGGAACTCCAGCGGCTGGGTTGTAATCCACTGGCCGTTTTCATAATAACGTCCGTTCTGTGTAATCTCACGGATGTTGATTTCCGGATTGAAGTTGGTTGCAAAAGCTTTATGGTGGTTACCAGCATTGCAGTCTACAATGTCGAGATATTGAATTTCGTCGAAATGATGTTTTGCTGCATATGCGGTATATACTCCGCTTACTCCCGGGTCGAATCCACATCCCAGAATGGCTGTCAGTCCGGCTTCTTCGAAGCGTTTCTTATAGGCCCACTGCCAGCTGTATTCAAAGTGAGCTTCATCTTTCGGCTCATAATTGGCTGTATCCAGATAATTCACTCCCGCTTTCAGACAGGCTTCCATGATTGTCAGGTCCTGATAAGGAAGTGCTACGTTGATAACGATTTCAGGTTTAAAACTGTTGAATAAAGTCACCAGTTCATCCACATTGTCTGCATCAACTTTAGCGGTCTTGATGTTCGGGTTGCCGATTGCTTTCACAATCGCGTCACATTTTGACTGGGTACGGCTGGCAATCATCACCTCAGTGAATACTTCAGGATGTTGAGCCACTTTGTGTGCAACAACGGTACCTACACCGCCTGCACCGATAATCAATACTTTACTCATTTATTTAGTTGAACTTTTTATGCCCGGTAAACGTTACCGTTCAGTATGCAAAGATAAGAAATTTTTCCAAACCTGATGCAGTAAATGGAATATCTCTGTATTTTTGCAAAGGAAAGTATAATCAAAACGAAAGTTATATGAAGAAAATGTTTTCAAGTGTGGCAGTGGTTTGTGCTGCCCTGATGATGGCTAGTTGTGGTTCTGGAAAGAATGCAGTTGCCGTCGATCTTTCTGGAGAATGGAGTATTGTGGAAGTGAATGGTCAGCAACTTTCTGGAGATTCGGATCCGTTTATTGGTTTTGATATGGAAGGAAAACGCATTTATGGTAATGCCGGATGCAACCGGATGATGGGTGCTTTTGAACTGGATTCTGTAAATGCTGGTAAAATCAAATTGACCCAGATGGGTATGACCCGTATGATGTGTCCGGATATGGAAACGGAACGTGTAGTAACGGAAGCCTTGAACAAAGTAGCCGGATATACCGGAACCGAAGCCGGAGTTGCGTTAACCGATGCTGAAGGTAAGGAACTGGTGATCTTGCAGAAACGTGAGCAAAAGGCATTGTCACTGGCTGATCTGGCAGGTGAATGGAAGATTGCTACAGTGGATGGTGCAGAGGTTGTTGTAGGCAAGGAAGATAAAGTTCCTTTCCTGGCCTTTGACACAGCAGAAATGCGGGTACACGGAAATGCCGGATGCAATCTCATTAACGGCGGCTTCTCACAGGAAGAAGGCCAGCCTGCTTCTTTGCGCTTTTCACAGATGATTTCAACCATGATGGCTGGTCCGAACATGGAACTGGAAGGAAAGATTCTGAAAGCCATTGATCAGGTGAGAAGTTTTGCGGCAGGTGAGAACGGGGTTATCATCTTGCAGGATGCTGAAGGCAATGCCGTATTGACACTTGTAAAGAATACAGAAGGAAAGTTGTCTGAATAATTATGGGAAAGACACAGAAACGGAAGATGTGAACCGAAATATCGTTTCTGTGTCTTTTTTTATTATTTGTTCAGCCAAAGTTTGAGCAAAGGAACCTTGTCCCGGCTGATGTAGACGGGATCCTGGGGAGAAGGCTCTATGCGGATGACGGCTTTCCCGTTGAAGTGGTTCTGGATACTTCTGATGGAATCGGCAGAAAGAATATATTGCCTGTTTGCCCGAAAGAAGGTCTGAGGATCCAGTTGGTCTTCCAGCTTGTTTAGCGGAAAATCCAGGACATGTGACTTGTGGTCTCTGGTAACGGCAAATGTAACTTTCTCTTCTGAATAGAAATAGGCGATATCTGTAACCTGAATGAGATAACATTGTTTATTTCCGGAGATCAGAAAACGGGTACGGTATTGTTTCTCTTTTTTCTCCATGAAAGATTTTAAAAGCTGTTCGATGTTGTAGTTCTGGCTCTCCGGAGCAGAGGGCGACAGACGTTCGAATTTGCAGATGGAATCCAGCAGTCTTTCTTCATGAATCGGTTTTAATAAATAATCAATGCTGTTCACCGTAAAGGCACGTACGGCATATTCGTCGTAAGCAGTAGTGAAGACGATCATGCTTTTAGGCTGAGCCTGCTCGATGAAAAGAAAGGAAATGCCGTCATTTAATTGTATGTCCAGGAATATGATGTCCGGATGCGGATTCTCCTTGAACCAGCTGACAGCTCCTTCTATGGTGCCGGGAAGTACGGTAACCTCCCATTCCGGCCGCACTTTCTGGATCATTCTGTTCAGCAGACGGGCTGCCGGGAATTCGTCTTCTATAATTACAGCTTTTATTTTATTCATATAGCAAAGGTACTTTTATAATAAATTTATCCTCGTCGTTTTCGATAATAAGTTCTCTGTTGCACAATAATTTATAGCGTTGGGAAAGATTCATGAGGCCTTTTCCCGGAGAGATGACTCCCTGTTTAAGTTTTATCGGATTGGAAACACTGAGCCAGATTTCATTATTAAGCATTTCTGTTGTCAGGCAGACCTTCATCGGTTTACTGATGCTGATTACATTGTGCTTGATGACGTTTTCTATCAGCAGTTGCAGAGTTAAAGGCGGAATAGGTACATCCCAATATTTGTCGTCAATCCGGTTGTCGATAGCGAGGCAATCCCCCAAACGTACTTTCTGAAGCAGAATGTAAGTATTAAGGAAGTCAAGTTCTTCTTTCAATGGGATGGTATGTTTATCCTGACAATAAAGAATGTATCTGTATGTATCGGCTAGGTTTCGGGTGAATTCTATGGCGTTCATCGGGTTATATTCTATTTCAGAAATAAGTGTATTCAGACTGTTGAACAGGAAATGAGGATTTAACTGGTTTTGTAAAGCCATATATCTGGCTTGTGCTGTTTTTTCTTCCAGCTCTTCTGCGCGTTTGTATAACTTTACCAGGTCTACATAAAAGCGGTTTAACATGAACTGCCCTACAATAATCAGTTCTACGAACCATACGGCAAGCATGACATACAGTCCTTTGTCTTTCAGAATGAAAGGATGAGGGGAGTCTATCAGCAATTTGGTAGAAATGAGCAGCAGATAGTTGGATATGAAAAGAATAATTGCAGCTGTTATTAATCCAACGGACAACATGCGGTGGTTTTTCAGAAAATACTGATAGTACATCATCAGCCTTTCATTGATGTATTTTACGCTGAGTCCTACTCCGTTGAACAATACCACAACGGCTGCAAAGGCTTGAAAAGTCATCAGTCGGTCTTGATACTGGGAGGGAATGTCGGCATAATATACCAGAAGGAAATAGGAGAAGCATCCTATTCCGAGAATAAAAATACATCCCATAAATACCGCTTGATGTTTTTCAGTTTTCTTTTCATATGATATTATTATTGAGTTATGGTGTCTATTCGGCCGACCGCTCTGTCCAATCCGCTTTTTGCAATCTGTGCATTTAGTTTAGACTGAATGTAGTTGACTTTGGCATCCTGGTGGTATAGCTGGGCATTTATCACTTCGACAATGGAAATATTACCTTCTTTATATTTGTCCATAGCCATTCTTTCATTGTCTGCAGCTTTTGACAGAGAGCTTTCGGTTAATTTTACTTTGTCTATGGCTTGTGAGTAGTTGTAAAAGGCTGTTTCTATCTCCAGACGGATGTTATCCGTTACTTTCTGATGATTCTCAACAGCAATGTTTACACTGTATTTGCCTGATTTTTTTGGTATGCCTGCGCTTTCTCCACTCAAATATGGGTACAGATAATTTGGCATATACGGCATAATTGGGATCCAGATCAGACTTGAAGTCATAGCCCGGAGATGAATAGCTGCCGTCGATGCCGACTGACAGTTTAGGCAGATACTGTGCGTTGGCTATTTTGGATGCAGCTTTCTGAATATCAATTTTATGGCTGGCGATTTGCAGCTCCGGTCGGGTGGCCATTGCTGTGTTTAAAGTTTCGGAGTAGTCTTGTACATCCGTCAATGGCATAACGACGGAATCAGTTTCAATAAATTCATTGAAAGGAATTCCGGAGAAAGAATTCATTGACAAGCGTGCCACTTCGGCATCATTGCGCGATTGGATCAGACGGTATTCAGCATCATTGAGTTTTACTTCGGCCATGAGCAGGTCATTTCGGTCTGAATATTCTTCATCGACACGGTCTTTGACTACTTTGACCAAAGTGGATACTGATTCTTTCAATTCTTCAGCAACTGTAACCATTTTCTGGCGTGCCACTTTATTCCAGTAGTATACATCCGCATCGTAAATAATGTTGTTGGTGATACGTATTTGCTCATAATGTGACAATTCACTTTCTTTTTTAGCTTTATCGTATCCGGCTTTTATTGCACCTCCCGCATAAATGGGCTGTGCCAGAGTCAGTGATGCTCCATATTTGGAGTTCCGTCCCTGAAAACTTACCGGTTCATTAAGCGAAGGAATATCAACGGAAAGCTCTGCCGGATTGCCGGTATAGTTGAAATTGGCATTACCGGACAAAGAGGGAAGGAAATCAGCCTTGGCTGATTTCTCTTTTTCCTTTTGTATGGAAACGGCATATCCTGCAGTTTTTATGTCTTGATTGTATTCTTTCACTTTGGCACGATATTCTTGTAAAAAATTGCTCTGCTGTGCCTGGGTCTGGATAGAAATACCTGCCAGGCACAGGAAAATCCATTTGTTCATTCTCTGGATCGTTGGTAAAGTTAAGAAAAAGTTCCACATAAAATTCGATATAAAGCTATAGACATTATATTTTGTAAAAAATGGCATATAAGGCTGGGGTTACAAAGAGAGTAAGCAATGTCGCGAACGACAAACCGAATACAATCGTTGCTGCCATGCCGCCAAATATGACGTCAAATAAGAGAGGGATGCTTCCGAACACGGTTGTCAGGGCTGCCATCAATATCGGACGTACTCTGGAAACGGTAGCTTCGATGACAGCAGTGTAGGGGGCAATACCTGCCCGTCGCTGTACATTGACTTCATCCAGCAGGACAATTACATTTTTAATGATCATACCCAATAGTCCCAGCCAGCCGGCGATGCAAAAGAAACCAAACTGGAATCCGGTAAGCAACAGGCCGAATACCATTCCGATGAGTGATAACGGCAAAATAAGAAAGATAATAAGCGGTTGCCGGAAATTTCCGAAAAGCATGACCAGAATAACTGTCAGCATGATGATAGCCAGCGGGAAATATTTGGTCAAGGCCGCCATTGCTTCTTTCTGGTCTTTATATTGTGAATCCCAGAAGAAACTGTATCCTTCAGGAAGTTTGATGTTTTCAATTTCTTCCCGTATTTTGGAATGTACTTCTTTCATGGTATGTCCGCGTTTCACATCACATTGGGCAGCCATGGAAAGTTGGCGATTATATGTACGGACAAGCGGATATTCCCATGCCAGGTTGAGGCCGTCAGTTACCTGGCCAAGTGGTGCTGAGTTTGTTCCGTTCCATATTTGCAGATCTTCCAGCCCTTCTGTATTCCAGGAGGAATTCGTTTCAGTACGCAATAAGACAGGAACTTTCTTGTCGTTATCCCGATAAACTCCTATGGCTGTTCCATCGTTTACTGATTTCACGGCATTCATAATGTCACTGCGTCCGATGTTCAGCCTTCCTGCTTTTACCGGATCATAACCGGCCTTTATCATCATGGCCATGTTTCCCCATTCATTGCGTGCATTCAGCACTTTCGGGTTCTTGCGCATGATTCCAATAGCTATATTTGTCAGGGAGTCCAATACGGCAGGATCATTGCCGCAGAAACGGGCTTCAATCAAGGCCTGGGGGATGCTGTTTATTTCAAAGCTGTTGACGCGTATAAGTGCATCCTGAAATCTTTCGGGCAGTTCATGATATAATATTTCTTGTAACTCTCGTGATTTTTCAGGGCTTTCCGCTTCTATCAGACATTGAGCATAATTAGGTTGCGGACCGTAAGCAGCATTAGCCAGATAATATCTTGGTGGCGTTTGTCCGATATAAGTAGACACTTTTTTGATGCCATCGAAGGTTTGCAGAAACTCTGTCAGTTGTGCTGCCTGTCTTTCACTTTCTTCGATACGTGTTCCTTCCGGTAGCCACATGTCAATGGAGAAGTACTGCTTGTTTAATAATGGCATAAACTGTTGGGGAATATATTTGAATCCCCATCCTGCTATTGCCAGCAGTACAACCATGCATCCGATGACTGTATATCTTTTCTTAATTGTAAAGCTTAATGCCTTGCGGAAGAAGTCATATATACGGCCGCTGAACAATTCGTTTTTCAATTCTTCCGGTCGTGGACATCTTACAAATTCTTGAACGAAAAATACGTTTTGTGTGATGGCCAGAATCCAGCTGAGCAGCAGAGAAACGGCTATCACGATGAATAATGAAGAAAGGATTTCTCCTGTAATATGGGGTGAAAGATACACCGGCAGAAAGGTGAGGACTGCAATCAGAGTAGCTCCGAGGAGTGGCATGGCAGTGCTTGATACAGCATTTAGGATAGCTATGCGTTTTCTCATGCCGCGCTGCATGTTAACCAATGCAGCATCGTATACAACAATTGCGTTATCTACCAGCATTCCCATGGCAATGATTATGGCAGCCAGTGACATTCGCTGCAGGGCAATACCTGTTGCCTGCATGTAGATCAAGGTCCCGAAAATGGAGAATATAAGTCCGCTGCCTATCAGAAAACCATTCTTAAATCCGATGAAGAATAGTAATACAGCTACTACGGTTAATACGGAAACGATCAGATTCATGATAAATCCATCGTTGGCTACGGCTGATTCATATCCTTGGTCGTAGATAATGTCCAGTTTGTATCCCTCGGGCATTTCTGCTTTCATCTTATTGATTTGTTGGGATACCAGCTCTGCCATTTCAACGACATTTCCATCGGAAACCGTAGATATGGCTATACCTACAGCTGGAATATTACCGATTCTCATCAGGTTTCTTGCAGGACGTGAGTAGCTTTCTTGAATGTCTGCTATCTCTCCCAAACGGAAATATTCGCCTTTGCGCGAAACAATTGTCAGATTTTCTATTTCTTCCAGATTGGTAAAACTTCCTGTCGCTTCTATTCGGAGACGGTTGGTTGAGGTTTCAATGGCTCCGGCATCAACAACTTTGTTTTGTCTTTCAAAAGCAGAAGAGATGTCACTCATCATCACACCACTTTGGGACAGTAATGACGGATTGACTGTAACTTCAATCGTTCGGTTCTGGATACCGAACAGTTCTACTTTGGCTACATCTTTTACATCTAATAATTCGTTTTTTATATCTTTGGCACAATCTTCCAGTTCACGGTATGTATGCGTTTCACTGCTTAGACCATAAAAAACTCCCAAGACGTCGCCAAAATCATCATTGACAACAGAAGGACCGGCTCCGGCTGGTAGTTTGTTTTGTACATCATTGACTTTTCGGCGGAGCTTATCCCAAAGTTGCTGCATATCTTTGGCACGAATTTCTTTCTTTACATATACGGTAATTTTAGAGAGTCCTGTCCGGTTTTCTGTTTTCAGATAATACAATTCTCCCAATGACTGGATTGCTTCTTCCAGAACATCGGTTACTTGTTGCTGTACTTCCATGGGGGAAGCACCCGGATAAGAAGTGGTGACGAGGGCCTGTTTGATGGTAAATGGTGCATCTTCGAGCTTTCCCATGTTGTTATATGCGAATATGCCTCCACCCAACATCAATATTAGCATCAGCCAGCTTAAGGCCTTGTTGGTCAGGAAAAATTTTGCTAAACTTTTCATTGGTTTCCTTATTCTTGAATAGTTATTTCTTGGTTTTCTGATAAGTAGGTAAGCCGTGTAACAGCTATTCTTTCTCCGGCAGAAAGTCCGGAAAGAATTTCTATCTGATTGTTTTTAATTAATTTCCCGGTTTTTACAGGTGTCTTGACAACCAGGTTCTGATCTGTAACTCTCCAGACAAAAGATCCTTCTTCATTGGTGTGACAGACAGCAGTTTGGGGGATAGCGACACTCTGGTGTAAAGATGAAGATGAGCTGGGAGTCGGGATTGATAGAGAGCCGGGCATCCCCCCCCTAATAAACTGTTGTCTGAGTTATTGATGATTGCAGTGAATAAATAAGAGATATTATTGTCTGTTGCACTTTGTGTGACAAAAGTCTTTTCCGGAACAAACGTTTTTCCTTTCAGATTATTGAAGACAATATTGCAGGCGTCTGCAGATATCTTTCGGGCATTTACGGCCATATCTTCTGGTATGTAAGCTTCTGTTTTGATTTAGGATAAATCAATGAATGACACAATCGGATAAGAAGTTTTGACTTCCTGATAACGTTCAATATTGACATTTTGAATGTATCCGTCGAAAGGAGCATATAGCTTTGTATCTTTTAATTCATTGGCAGCAGTTGTAAAGTCTGCCTGGGCTTTCTCATAATCGGCCTTGGCTTTTTCGTAGTTGGTTCCTGATATATTACCTTTTTCATATAGATTTGAGATTCGTCTGTAGTCGGCTTCAGCCTGTTTGAAAACAGCTTCGGCGCGTTGTTTCCGAATCTGAAAGTCACGGTCGTCAATGGCGGCAATCAAATCTCCTTTTCGGTAAAACTGTCCGCTTTGTGCTTCGAATGTATATATAGGGCCACCTACCCGGGAAGAGAGCTCCGTAGTCCTATAGGGTTGTGAAATGAATGAATAACTGCGTTCAGGAGATGCTTCCAGTTTTTCTGCATGGATAATTTTTACATTAGGGGCTTTTTCCTCTTTAGGAGACTGGTTGTTGCATGATATGAGGCAATACGTACATGCAAGGAATAAAAGTACTTTTTTCATACGTAAATATTAAGCGTCCTACACATAAAG
>ULSB01050283.1_pt1 | contig 11200 bp, 6 predicted proteins | sample 1955741 | NCBI WGS metagenome assembly ULSB01 (sample SAMEA4835691, study PRJEB28245) | human gut metagenome | biome: gut microbiome; material: fecal sample | place: Denmark | collected 2008
TCCTATACCATATATATCTCCATCTGCCTCATCTACATCTCTCACAAATTCATTAAGCTTTTTTGATATTTCCCTGAAGGATTCTCCCAGTATACTCTGATATGTATGAACAGCATCCTCGTACACTTCCAGCTTATCGTGCAATTCACCGCTTATAACTGCATTTGTGTTTATAATATCAAGTATCATCTGATATTCGTTCATCTGTCTATCTGCAATCTTTGCAAGTTCTGAGTATAAACGCACAAGTTCTGTAAATTCCTCCTGCTCAAACCTTAAATTGTACTGTCCCATTACTTACTCTCCATTCTTCTTTTTTTCATTCTCAGCTGCTCTATATTGTCCTCATATGTACACAGCTGCTGATTTATTTCATATATCCTGTCATTTCTGCTCCCGATTGCATTCTCTACATCTCTCAGCATTGAATCTATAGCATTCATCGCATTGGCTACATACGATTTTCCGTCGTTTAATGAATTAATACTCTTAAGCCTGCCCTTCAGATTTGTTATATTACGACTGCTATATCTGTCCATGCCGGCTATATTATCAACTCTGCATTTAAACCGGTTTTGCGCCTGCCATTTATATTCCTTTATTTTCAATGCTTCCTGATCCAAAGCATCTATTTCATTAAGCAGCCTGTTTTTCTCAAGCTGCAGATTTTCTACATTTGCCCGGTACCTTGATATTCTGCGACTTAATTCTTTTAGTTCCATAATAGTATTATTCTCCTCACCTTTTATATTTAAAGCTATTCATTAAATATAAATTCCTCATTAGCTAACATCAGACAGTCTCCCGGTAATATCTCTGTTTCCTGCCCCGCCTTTATTATCCTTCCATTGATAAATGTGCCATTGGTAGAATTTTGGTCCATTACATAATAACGTCCGTTTCGCGTGGTTATCACTGCATGCACCCTGCTGATATTCGTATTGTCTGCTACCGCATAATCTGACTTTTCCAGATTCTTTCCCAGCACAAACGATGGTTTGCCAAGCTCTATCTTTTCACCTGTTACCTGCCTTGTAAGACTTGCAAAATGATAGTTCACCGGTTGCATCTGCTGTATCTGCTGTACGGATATGCCATCATCTGACAACACTGTAGTTCCATCCATGCTGCCCTGCATTACCTGCTGCATTATCTGTTGCTGCATTGTCTGTTGCTGCATTGTCTGTTGCTGCATTATCTGTTGCTGCATTGTCTGCTGCATTGTCACTGCTTTGTTTTTCAGCACGTTCACAACTGCACGCTCTTCGCGTGAGATATATTTTTCTATTGCATTGCCGTTGAAGCCATGGAAGCTTCTGACATAATACATAAATCTGGATATATAATTCGTATCCTCATTGATAACAGGTGTCATTGTATAAATTATGTTTTCTATAAACCCGACAATATCTGCACTTTCCTGTCCTCCTACTATCGGAAAATATATAAAGTACATCTCTTTTGTCATCTCGTTTATGTATACGTCATCCATATTAAAACGAACACTGTTTACGTTCAGTCCGTTATTGTATACATCCTCAACCATTATTACTATCTGCTCAATCATGAAAAAGAAATCATATTTGCTTATGGCTTTTTTCAATCTATCGGTAAGATTTATATTTGCAGGGCACGTATATATGACACTGTCTTTTTTTGTTTTTGTCACATGCATGATTCCACATGGTTTTATTCTGGCTAGCTGGCTTAGTTCGGTTTCATTTATTCTTTCCTTTCGTCCTGCCTTCATCATGGCAGTAACGGTCGATTTTTTTATGCTTACTTTTAATTTAGACATTCGCTATTTTCCATTCCTTATGAGATACATTCTGTCGTATGTAAAAATTCTATTTTCTTTGTTACTTCGAACCTGATATTGGTTTTCTGCAGCTTTTCGGTTATATCTTCCAATACTGTGGTTTCATCCTGCAATACTTCTGTCGGTGCATCCAGCACAGTAGTTTCATCTATATTTTGTGTATATCCCGGCTTTTTCTTATTCTCCCCTGCCAGGTTATATGACGGTGCTATCGGACCGGACGATGTTATGTCAATATGTCCCGCTGTCTGCTTTTGTACAATTGCTGCAATTCCTTTCCGGGCAGATTTTCCGGTAAGTGTACCTATGACCTTAGGTATTTCAAGCACTATAAGTATGACTATTGAAGCTATAAGCATTATGGCAAATGCGGTGAAGGATACGTAAAATATCATCCTGTACTGATTATAAGTCATCTTTGTTTTCCTCCTTCACGCTCTGTGCCTTCTCAATTGTTTTGTCTATATTATCCTGCAATCCTGTTATTTGCTCGCGCATTATGGATTTATCCAGCTTTTCTGTTTTGTCCTTTATTGTCTGTAATAAATCCATAACTTTATCCTTATCTGTCACTGCTATAAATGATGTGATATTTGTGTCAACTATATCATCTATCTCATTCCATACCTGAATCTTTGCGTCTAAGCTGTCAAAATCCTCTGATTTTGCATATAGCTCATTTATTTGCTTCCATAGCTTTTTGTATTCTTCATATGTTTTTTCTGTCTGTTTTATCTTTGCTCCATCATACTGGCTAATCAATGTCAGACAATCTGATATCTCACAGTATATTCCTGCCTCCGGATGATTCTCCTTCGCTTCCTTGAACCACTGCGCCGCACTGGAGTATCTGTCTTTTTCCACATTGATTTCGTAGTAGAATAAAAAGCTTTCACCAATCTTATAGCATACATCCTCATATCCCTTTGGATTTTTTCCTTTCAGCTTTGCCATGACATCATATGTATGCACCCGGCCATTGTGGTCCTTGCAATCTATACCTACCATCAGCCTGTTCAATATCTGCGCCTCATCCCTGTCCAGCACAAAATCGTCTGTCAGTTTGTCATTCAGCTTAAGATATGCCTCCGTCCTTGTCGGGTCGGTGACTATAGCCGTGTAATATCCATTGTCATAATTGTCATAGGTATCCGCTTCTTTTAATATGCTATTATAGTTTTCATTTTTTTTGTGTTCTACCGCACAATAGCTTAATACTGTGCTTGTTCCAAGCAGCATCGTCAAAACTGATGTGGTGATAAATACCGCAAGCTTTCTCTTTAGATTCTTCCTATACATGTCATCAATCTCTGTATAGTGCTCAAGGTCATACATCAGCTCAGCTGCGCTCTGATATCTGTTGTTTGGATCCGGCTGTGTACACTTTGTAATAATACGTTCAAGACCACCTGACAATGTTGGGTCAATTTCTCTGATCGGCCTTATTTCGTAAGGTGGCTCACAGGGATTCATTCCCGTAACAAGATGATACATTGTGGCTCCCAGACAATATATATCTGTTCTCGCGTCTGTCTGCCCCATTCCACCAAACTGTTCCGGTGCAGCATATCCCATCGTGCCAAGACATGTTGTATCCTCTATGTTATTTTCCTTATATTCCCTTGCTGTTCCAAAATCTATAAGCACCACATTTCCATCAGGCTTTAGCATTATGTTTGCCGGCTTCATATCACGATATATGATTGGCGGGTTCTGTGAGTGCAGATATCCAAGAACATCGCATAGCTGTTTGGCCCACTTTATCACATTTTTCTGCGACTGGACTCCATACTCCTGCAATGCTGTCTTGAGAGAATTTCCCTCTATATAATCCATTACGATAAGGAATCTGTCATCCTCATCTATGACATCGACAATATCAGGAAGACTGGGATGGCTCAGTTTTTTGAGCATATTGGTCTCCGCAACAAGACTTTGCTTTACCACCTCAAAATCCTTTACTCCATCCTTTCTGACCTCTTTTATTGCCCACTGTTTGTTTGCCCTTTCATTCATAGCCAGGTACACAACGCTCATTCCGCCGTGTCCAACTTCGTTTAGTATCTTGTATTTTCCGTCAATTAAAGAGCCTATTTCAAGCATCTGTTCCTCCTACTGTGCCTTTATGAGCGCTGCTGTTATATTATCGCGCTCTCCTCTTTGCATGCTTAGTCTGATGAGCTGCTCCAGTCTGTCGTGCATATTCTGCCCATCTACAGTTGCTGCCGTTTTCAGCATCTCATAGATTTCCTGTTCTGATACCTCATGCCTGAAGCCATCTGAACAAAGCAGAAGTGACATTCCATTTTTCATTGCCCCGGTCCTGTACTCCGGCTTTACTTCTGCTGATGCCCCGACACACTGCAGCAGTACATTCCTTCGCGGATCTCTCATAGCCTGCTCCTGTGTCATATTTCCATTCATAATTTCCCGCTGTACATATGTCTGGTCTGTCGTAAGCCTTTCTATATGGTCTGAAAGGCTATATATTCTGGAATCGCCCACGTTTATAATGTAGTAGGCTTTTTGCGTGACAAGCAGCGCTACCACTGTTGTTCCCATGTTTACTGCATGTGCTTTGCCATATGCTTTTATTTTTTCGTTCTGCTGCTGTATTACTTCATCCCACTGTCTTTCCAGAATCAGACTGTCAATATCCGGGTTCGACGATTTGCAAAGCTCAGGCAGCTGCTCGTCACTCCATCTGTCAAATGCTCTGACTACAGTGGCACTGGCCAGCTCACCCTTCGATAAACCGCCCATGCCGTCACATAATACTGCAAATGCCATGTCTCCTTTGCATGTTGAGAAGCACTTTACCAGCAGACTATCCTGATTAGTTTCTTTTACGATTCCTCTGTCCGTGTCAGCTGCTATTTCAAATCTCATACTCACTCCTCCCAGAATTCAAAATCTTCGTTGCCAAGTCTGCCTTGAAGGGCATGCGCTTTCGCGCATGCCACAGACATTGTTGTTTTTCCCACACCACCACATGGTGATGTAAATACATAGGTAATTATCTTATTGCTCATCATTGTCTTTCTTTTCTTTCATCTTTTTTCTCATATAATAAACGATTATCAATATCGCAATTATAAGTACAAATAATAATATTGCTCCAATTATATATACTGCCTTATCATTGTTTGTTTCTACTGATTTGACATCTGACGAATTTGATTCCATAGGTACATCATCTTCGGCAATCTCTGTATCTGCTTCTGTATCCTTACCATATATTTTTTTCACTTTATTGGTCTTTCCACCTTCGTCAACAGAACAGTCTGCACACTCTACCATAAGCCTTGAATCACCGTCTTTTGCAGAGAGCACCTCCTTAGGTACTTCAAACTCTATCTTTCCGTCATGCTTGTCCAGATAGTCAAGCATATCGTCTCCCGACATTTCCTTGATAACCTTTTTTTCTTTGTCATCCGAGCCCACTACAGTAATCTTTACACGTCCAAGCTTTCCGCCATCATCCTTCGGCATCAATACTGCATTCTTTGAGCCAATATAGTTTTCATTGTTTTTATCTACACCTGTCAATGTATATGTAGGTGCTGTCTTGTCCACAATAAATTCAATATTTACACTCTTCACATCACTGTAGGCAACTGAATCTGCTTTGTCCTTTGTCTCCACAACGATATTGTACTGACCCTCTTTTTCAAATACCGCATTTGATATCACATATTCGTACTTATGCCAGCCATCGCTTTCACTTACATTATTCACACTGAAGTCTGTTCCCTGCTTAAGTGCTTTTCCATTTACTTTGACAGTACAGCTGGTAACTTCATCCGGATTTATCTCTCTGACTACCACATCATGGTATACCTTCTGCACATAGTAATCCTTTACAAGCTTCATCGTATTGTCATCCAGCGAGAAGATTGAACCGCCTTTGTTTATGGAGAAATCCATCAATTTTTCTCCCTGCCCTGCAGTCTCTGTCACCTGCTTTCCGCCTGCATCTATAATATTGACTGTTTCATAAGAATTTCCGGCCTTATCCTGTGCATGGCATGTCAGTGAATACACTCCATCCTCATTGAGATTTCTAAACTCTACACGTTGTCCGTTTGTAATTGATATCACATTTCCGGTAATCGTTTTTCTTACGAATCTGCTATTTTCATATACCTCAACTGTAAGCACCGGTGAAAAGTATTCAAGATTAGTATCTGTGCACTCTATTACAAATGACATATTTCCTGAATTATTGTTTACTGAGCCCGGGGTTACTCCGTTGATTGTTACAACAGGCTTTGTCGTATCTATGCAGAACTCCTGCTTTGCAAGGTCTTTTGCCTTATTGCCGGCTTTGTCTGTATATGCAAGTGACCATGTATATGTGGCATCCGCATCAAAGCTTAATGTTGCCGTATGTATATCACCATTATCTGACCAGCTTCCAAATGCCGGTGCTGCTACTGATTTTCCTGCATCCTGCGCAGTCATGCTCAGTGCTATTCTGCTTGTATCAAAATTGTGCTCTGTGATTGTCACAGTTGCTGTTCTCTTGTTATTATAATAGTTTCCGTTTGATGCACTGTTGTTATCATATGCTACCGAAATAACAGGTGCTGTCGTATCAATTGTAAATTTTGTCGGTGCAAGCGAATTTGCATAATCCACTCCTGCTGCGGCATTTCCCGCAATGTCTTTTACTCCGATTCCAAATGTGTAATCGTCATCATGTCCGTAATATATTGTGGCAACATGTACTGTATCATCACCGTTACCGCTTCCACCTTCTGTGCTCCAGTTTGAAAGAGCAGGCGCCTTACCTGCTGCGGCTTTTATTTCCGCTGCTACCTTTGATGCATCAAAGTTACGCTCTGTTACTTTTACGGTTGCTGTTCGCGGTGCTTTGAAGTATGCTGTGTCTCCAAATGATGTATCTGCACTGTTATTGTCATAGCTTACCTGCACTGTTGGTGCTGTTGTATCTATTTTTATGTATTTTGTTACTGTGTATGCCGTTCCTGCATTGTCTGTTGCGGTAACATCTATACGCACTTCATTACTGTTGTTTGAAGCCGCGCTTATGTCAAATTGCTCTGTTACATGATTTTCCAGATCTTTTAAGCCCGCTGCTGTCTTATCATAGCTATATAATGTTCCATCCTGTGTCGTCTGTCCCATATTTGTTACCGTATAGTTTACGCTCTTTATTCCTGATGCAACTCCTGTGGCATTCTCATCTGATACCTCTATACTTACCGGCACATCTGCACTGTACACTCCTGATGCTGTCTCAGGTGTGATGACTGATATTGCCGGTGCGCATGTATCAACTACCAATCCATTTGTGCTGATATATGAAACATTACCGCTTAAATCTGTAACCCTGACATATACCACGCAGTTTTTGTTCTCGCATTCTATCGGTTCACTGAAGGTGCCATCCTCATTAAGGCTGTCAAGTGTCTTCCAGTCAGCCTCCTGAATACTGTCTACGTCAATTATTGCATCCTCTGCTGAAACGAAATACTCTGCTGACTTGATGCCGCCATGCTCATCTCCAAGCTGTCCGGCAATATTGACCTTCTTGGCAGCAAATCTTGAAATCTCATATTTGTCTTTTGGCAGCAATAAATCCCACACGGTATCCATGCCTGTTGAAAGTCCGTCAAACCTGATATTTCCTGTCGGCGACTGTACGTCAATTACAAACTCTGCTGATTTGTCTCCTTCTATCTCAAATCCATTATCTGAATTACCACACAAATCTTTTGCACTGACACTCAGCTCATACTTGTGTCCTGCATTGAATACAAGCTGCTTACTGTAAACAGCTTCTGCTCCCTCGCCTGTCTTTACCCAGTATGACTTTTCAGACCACGCATCTGACTGTGTCTGTTCATTTCCATCAACCTTTACATTGATTTTTGTTTCATCTGGGTCAAAGAAAAGCTCATTCTCTTTTACCGAAATGGTTGCAATCCTGTTTTCCCTGTAATACTCAGTGCCTTTTACACTGCTGATGCACTGTGGATCCGGCTGCTCAGGTGTACCATATGTCACTGTTATTGCAGGCGCTGTCTTGTGAATATAAAATGGCTGGCTGCCGCTTGCTGTCAAATCCACTACAGTCACGTTTCCTGCCTCATCAACAGCTTTAACATATACATCTGTCTTTTTATCCAGATAAGCCTCAGCCGATACATTTATGATTCCTGATTCATCAATCTCATTCCATGCACCTTCATCATCCGATACTGACTGATCATCTGTCACTATCTGGTATTTTGCTGATACAACACCTGAAATGCTGTCAGCTACACTTGTTTTTATACGGACATCGTCATTGAAATATTTTCTGTTTTTGCCCGCTTCCGGCTCTATACTGACATCAGGTGACTGACTGTCCATGCTGAACTTGAAGCTGTCACCTTTAACCTCTGTCTTAAGACCGGCATAATCAGTTGCCTTTACTGAAAGCATCAGATCAATTCCGTTAAACTGCTCTGTTGCCGGAATGGTTATCCTTCCTTCCCCGCTTGCGTCAAGCTCAACAGTCTGTCCTGATACAATTTTCCTTTTCCCATCAAATACAGTGTATTCAACACTCTTAATTCCTGATAAGCTGTCATCAGCCTTAACGATATAGCTTATATCATCCTTATGCCAGCCTTTTTCATCGGCTGCTGTCATGGTATCCTGGGACACTGTAAGCTCCGGTGGCAGGGTATCAACAACCAGCTTCGATGTGGAGAAAAATGCTGTCTCGCCATTACAATTGTCCTGAGCCTTTACATATACGTTATATGAAGTATCCTTCAGATCAGATGTATTAATCTTGTACTTATATCGTGCATCATATGTATCCTCAATAAGCTCTAACGGCTTCCATGCTGAATCATCAAGCGCTTTTACCTGCTCATCATTTAAAATACTGCCACTTTCATCTGATTTATTCACATAGTAGAATGCCTGCTTTATTCCGCTGATATCCTCCAGCTGTCCATATACATTTGATGCCTGCTGACTGACCATATTCTGCTCGTCTATTAAATCAGCATCATATCCAATAGTACCTGAAGGCGCTTTTCTATCCACATAAAACGGCTGCTCTATTGAGCTTGTATCATTACACTCATGCTCCGCCTGATCCTTCGCATACATTCCGATTATCTGATATTTGTGTTCCTCATCCGCTTTTGTACCAAATGTGATGCAGCTGCTATAATCAGCCCCTGTCACGATCCACTCACTATACTCTATTCCTGCATCAATCAGCTTCTGGGCATTATCGACATCAAATACATCGAATTCTTCCCGGTCATCAACCTTTACCCAAAGCTGTGTGGAACCATCATCCAAAGAGACATCGTGGATATTCATGTCTACTTTTCTGACATTTCCATAATAATCCACAGCATCCTTTGTGAAAGCAGGTTTATCATCCTCCTTTGGATTCAATGTTATCTTTGGAGGCTGTGTATCATATTTGTAGTCGAGCCGCAGACTTCCAATATCTGTGATAGCTCCGCTTTCCTTGTCCTTACGTGCTATTACAAGAGTCTGTCTGTTATCACCCTGCTGTGGCATAAGCTGATATTTATCAGCTTCAATCCATTCATCACCTTTTCTAACCACATATACCGCCTGATTGTCACTTGCCAGCGATAATGTAGGTGCTTCTACATAAAACTGTGTACCCTGCAGCATTGTCCCTGTCAGGCTGTTATTCATACTGCTGTAATCATATTCTTTGATGGTAACAGTATATTCTGCCTCTGCTGACTTATATTTGTCATCTTCTGCTTTTGTCACCTTTATCCTTACAGTTCCGGTATCCTTTGCTGTCCATATACCGTTTGATGCAAAGTCTGTATCCTTTTCAATCAGATTTTTGCCTTCTACAACAGTGTATTTTAAATTGTCAACGGCTGCATCCGCCCTGTCGGATTTTACCACCGGAACAACTTTGTTCCCCACATAAATATCATCCGCCGGTGTATACTCTACCGTCAGCTGCTGTGGCTGTTTTTCCTCGGTGGCATTATTATCCGAATCCTGTTCATCTGGAATTTTACTGTCAGATATATCATCCGAAGCTGCGTCGTTAGATATATCATACTCTGAAGAGGGTGTATCAGCACTTACCTGTGTTGCCGGAAGCGATGTCGCACCCATTACAGAAGCTAGCATGATTGCTAGTAACCTGTTAAGTTTTTTATTAAACACTCTCATATCTCCTTTTCTATAGTATTTTTTGTAACCATTCCGTTACGATTTTATTTATATTCCCACTCTTCATTCCATTATACAAAACAATGGTCACACAACGGTCACACGGAGACAACTTTGTGAAAACTGCATAATAAAAGCGCCGAAAATTACATATTTTTTAGACAATTTTCGGCGCTTTTTTGGATTATTTTTTTGTAACTATTATTTACTATACTTGTTGTATATCTTTTCAAACGCAGGCATAGAGTGCTTTATCATTTCCCTGTCCACACAGTATGATATTCTCACCCAGCCCGGACAACCGAAGCCGTCTGCTGCTACTATGAGCACATCCTCCTCCTTTGCCTTCTCGCAGAATGCATTGCTGTCATCCTCGAGTGCCTTTACAAACATATAAAAGGCTCCGTCCGGCTTGAAGCAGTGATAGCCTATCCTTGTGAGTCCCTCGTACAGAAGGTCTCTGTTTTCTTTGTAGGCATTGATATCACCGGTTGCCCCCTGGCATTTTACTATCATCTTCTGGAACAGGCTTGGTGCACACACGTAACCGAGTGCTCTTCCCGCACCACAGACTGCTGCATACAGCTCTGCCTTATCGTACACCTCATCAGGCACGAGGACGTATCCTATTCTCTCTCCCGGCAGTGAAAGTGACTTGCTGTATGAGTAGCATACCAGTGTGTTGTCGTAATATTTGGTCACAAACGGTACCTTGATTCCGTCGTAAACTATCTCCCTGTACGGCTCATCTGCGATAATGAATATCGGTCTTCCTATCTCCTTAGACTTTTTCTCAAGGAGGTCTGAGAGCTTTTTGATGGTCTCCTCAGAATAGACTGTGCCGGATGGGTTGTTTGGTGAATTGATTATGACACCTCTGGTGTGCGCATTGATTCTCTCCTCAAGAGCCTCAAAATCTATCTGAAAATGCTCTGTGTCTGCAGGCACCTCTACAAGCCTTGCTCCTGCTGCATTCACAAATACCTTGTACTCCGGGAAATATGGCGCTATGGTAATAAACTCATCATATGCGTCGCTTGTCAACGCACGAAAGCAGATTGACAGCGATGCCGCTGCTCCCATTGTCATGTAAAGGTTGTCCGCATTAAAATGTGTACCATGTGTGTTGTTCAAAAACTCAGCTATCGCCGCTCTCGTTTCCACGTCTCCCTGTGC
>ULSB01037954.1_pt1 | contig 11103 bp, 8 predicted proteins | sample 1955741 | NCBI WGS metagenome assembly ULSB01 (sample SAMEA4835691, study PRJEB28245) | human gut metagenome | biome: gut microbiome; material: fecal sample | place: Denmark | collected 2008
TTATCTGTAAAGAAAATTGATACAGAGTTTTTCAAAATCGGCCCATCTGCTCCCCGCAGGAACTTCTTTCACCACAAATCATATTCATTTTTATCGAGGACAGTCCGGTTAACAAATTCCAACCCGAAAGCTTTGCTTTTAGGTTGTCGCGGTACACTTGCGCAAAATAGGGGTACAAATACCATTCTCATTCCCCAAAAGCCTTGATTTTAAGCCACTTCAGACAAAAGTACGGATTCTGCCGTGGCAGATGAATAATATTTTAATCATGTATCTAAAACCTCTCTAAATGCTTGATTTTACTGTATTTTCGGCACTTGCAACAATTCTACAATATTTCTATAATAGTTTTTTTGTTCACATTTTTAGCATATTTCGGAATAACTTTGCATAACTTTTCCTTCGTTTGGACTAAATACCGGGCTATTTTTAAACCTTTTAGCCCACAACCTTTTTCATCTCTTCTAAAGCATCCTCAAACTGTAAATGAGTATATGTATTAAGGGTAACTCCTATATCTCAATGTCCCCTAATATATTGTAATGTTTTTGGGTTCATACCAGATTTTGCCATATTAGAGCAGAAGGTGTGTCTGCAAACATGAGGTGTAATACTAGACACTTGTACTTTGTAAATACTGTCATACTTCTCACGGTTTTGAAAAGCAACCTGCTGTTGCTATCCCCTGTCTATATGATTTAATTATCACTCTTTGGTCATTACTTTTTGCACCAGGTTCTTTTTTAATATTATTTTGTTATAGTTCTTTCATATTCTTCATTCATGCTTTTTTGTTGTAACTATTCTATCATTCGCTCCTCCCTGTTATCAGAGCAATTTCAGTCATAATATTCTTTCATCTCCTCATTAATTTTTTATAGTTTCTATGCACTTATTACGCCACTGCATTAGCATTAATCTGGTCAATAACTTTCTTGATATTCATCCACAGTGTCATATCTGTAAATATTTCAACTACACTTCCCCTATCAGTAAAAGGAGACTCCTTAAGCACCGACAAGTCTTTCATAATGCCATTATGCACAATGTATTCGACAATCTGATTCACAAAATATATCTGTCTGCTGTCAAGATTTGTATCATTTAAAAACTCCGAAAACGCTGCCTTTGCAGCATTCATATCAAGTCCTACAATCTCACGCACAAACTCTCCCAATGGTTTATGTCCATATTCCTTTTCATAATCATCCTTTGAGCCTAGTTCATTCCAAAGAATCTGCTCCAGACTTTCTATATCCACCTCCGTCAACGGCTGATTGGTTTTAAGTTTTGCAATTGCAATATTATCCTGATGCTGGCGAATATAAAATTCCACTTTAGCCTTATAATTTTTTAACTCATCATTTTCAAGTTCTGACTCATTCCACTCTGTCGATAATATTTCATCAGTAAAGTCTGTATCATATTTTATAATTCCCTTAGGCAGATATTTCATAAGATTACGGAGGCTAACCCTGATATACTCAAACTCATCAATTCCAGCATTATCTACATAATCAGTATGAAGAATTTTATTAATAAGTTCTGACTGTACCTGAATTTCAGGAATATTTGCAACACTTGCAATACCTTCTACCTTTTTGAAAAGATCACTTTTATGTCTGCCAAATCCCTTTCCTGCAAGATAAGCCAATTCCATTCCATACATCAAAGCATCAAAACGAATCGCACTTACTTCATCTCCATCCGGCTGAATTAACGGTGCTAACTCATCACGAACCATCAATGTATCCTCAAAAGTGATTGATTGATAATTACTTTCCACTGAATATGTATCTACATACTTAAGATGCTGCCTTACTGCAAAGTTTTCACGGTTCAGCTCCTGCACCTTGCCTGTCATCTTGTCAACAAGTTTGTTCCTGTAAGCAATAAGTCTGTCCATCTGATATTCAATGCTTTGAAGTTTATATGTAATTTCAAATTCAAGAGAAAAAACCGCCCCCTGTAAAGCAATCATATTTGCTGTTGGTCTTCCCTGATTCATACGAAAAAATTCAAAGTTTCCACAAAAATCAAAGATGTAAAACTTGTCCTTATCCCCTCCATCTATAAGTCCAGGACACAGTCTTGTACCACGTCCTATCATCTGCCAAAACTTCGCCTTACTCATTACCTTTTTGAAAAATACAAGGTTCAACACTTCCGGTACATCAATACCTGTGTCAAGCATATCTACAGATATAGCAATTTGTGGCATTTTGTCAGCATCCGAGAACTCATCTATTGCACTCTGAGCATATGTCATATAGTTATCAATTACTTTTGCAAAAGGCTGACCATTTTTACTAAGCTCAGGATACTGCTTGTTGAATACTTCAAGTATCTTCTCCGCATGATCATGATTTTTGGCAAAAATAATTGTTTTACCGATTTTCTGACCATAATCCACTTTAAGTCCATCTCTCATCAGCACATGAAGAACCTGTTTAATGGTATCCTCATTAAATACCCATGTATTTAAAGCAGCCGAATCTATTCTCTCTGGCAGTTTACCATCTTCAAATTCAAAAGTATCTTCATAAACAGCCTTATCTTTATCCGACAATTCATCATAAGCGATGCCTTCTTCAATGAATTTAGTCTTGCTTTCAACCGTTACAAAATCTACAAGATAGCCATCTTTTACAGCCTGTGCCAGCTCATATCCATATGTAGGCACACCATTTTCCAAATCAAATATTTCATAAGTATTTTTTTCAATCTCATCCTTAGGTGTTGCTGTAAGACCTACTAACGGAGCATCAAAATAATTAAAAATATCCCTATACTTGTTGTAAATAGACCTATGTGCTTCATCACAGATTACAAGATCAAAATGTCCACAAGTAAATAACTTACCATTATCATCCCTGACTGAATCAATACAGTTCATCATGGTCTGATATGTAGAAAAAATGCAATGCGCTGTATAGTTATCTTTCTCCTCAACAAGATTTGAGCAGGATAAATCTGGCAAAAGACTTACAAAATTTCTTTTTGCCTGTGTAACCAATGAATTACGGTCTGCAAGAAACAAAATATTTCTAATCCAGCCCGCATCCAAAAGTACCTTACATAATGCAATCACAGTTCTTGTTTTACCGGAACCAGTTGCCATTACAAGAAGTGCCTTCCTACGATTGCGATTGTCAAATGCATCACAAGCAGCCTTAATTGCAGCTTCCTGATAATAGCGTCCTGCAATATTCTTATCCACTGAAATATGTCTCAGACTTGTCTTCATTTTTTGAAGATTGAAGAGCTTTTCTAAATCTCTCTTTGAATAAATAGCCGCAACCTTTCTCTCCGGATACTGATTATCTATAATTCTCGTCTCAAAACCATTCGTAAGAAAAACCACTGGTCTTCTCTTATATTTTTTCTCTAATATGTCAGCATAAAGCTTTGCCTGCTGCCTGCCTTTCGCCACATCCACACATGTTCGCTTCGCCTCAACTACAGCAAGAGGCTTATGACTATCATCATAAAGCACATAGTCCGCGAAGCCCACCTCTGATTTATTTGGCATTCCCGAAAGTTCAACTTCATTAATCCAGTCTTGCCCTTCTATCCAGTCAGCATCCAGCAACATAGAATCAATATAAATTTTTCTTGTCTTATACTCTGATAAATCAAGAGGTTTTGGAATATAAGTCTTCTGTTGCTCCGTACGCTTAGCTGTCAACGCTTCCTTAAGAGCCTTATTTTCAGCAATTAACGCCTGCAAATCCACATCAGTATCCGAAGATTTAATCACCTCCGGATTTTCATATGTTTCATTCAACAGATTTACATCATACTGTCTCTCTTTATAAAAATCAGAATAGCAGTATGACACATAATCCATAAAAATAAACAAATTCTGCAAACAAAGAATTGCCTCGTCCTCTGTAATCTTTCTACCATTGTGCGCAGCTCTATTACCAATCTTTCGAATCAAATTCAAACGTTTCCATAAAGTATCATCCACAAGATCATGAAAATCTTCTGTGCTCATAAGGCTCATAAGATTGTCCTGATAAGGCATCTCAAGTGATTTGTCTACGGAATACATCCACTTGATAGCAAATTCCATGGCACGACGGCAGTTAATCACGCTGGATTCTTTGTCTATCTTAAGAACTTTCTCTGCGGCTATTGCCACATCTGAGAAACTATTGAATTTTGGTTCTTGTTTCAAAAAATCAAAGTTGGTCATAGAAACCTCCCATTCATATACTATTCTTGTTTAATTAAACAACTTCGGCTCATCATTATATAATTCCAGCAACCATTGATGTGGAACAAATGTTAATATTATTTCATTATTCCTCCCCAGAGTAAATACTTGTTCTGGCATGTATAAAAAGCAATTATTTATCTTTGGCTTATCAACCGCCTGATATCCGCCATGATATACTGTCAGCAATGCCATCCCCTGCCTCCATTCAACTTTTATATAGAATAATTTGTCCAAAATATTATTACATGCCTTGTGGTTGTTTCCTTTTTGGAAATAACCACTTCCTTATCTAACTCGCCCTCATAAAAATATTTTTAAATAGCATCAACCGGTACGCTTCCCTCATCTGGATGATACAATACCATTTGTTTATTAAACATTAATCTGCTTTACTATTTCATGCCCCAAAAATATTAAGTATTTTACTATCATTCCAATTTTCACAATCAATATTTATTGCCTTACATAACTCCTTCATAAAAGTAACTAACGCATCCTCCATTTTTCGAGAACGTTCTTTAGCATCATTTATTAATGAGCACCTATGTAAGTAGTCATATGATTCTATAACATTCTTGTTATCTTTAAATACTATTGGTACACGATTCATAGCTGCATAAAATTTTTCTACTCCACTGTCTTTATTGAGTAAAAATCAATATCCAAATATATCCGCCACCAATTGTTTCTTTTCTCTCATAATCTCACTTTTATGATTAATTGTTAAAGTTATAATCGTAGCAAGAACTCCTGATATAATTGCTCCCATCAATGATACTATTGCTGCCACTATACTCATAAACATTCTCCTTATCCGAAATATTCTTGCATCAAACTGTCAAAAAGCATTTGTGTTTCGTCTAATGCTTTTTGAACTGCAACTTTTGATTTGTCGAGCTGTTCAGCAAACTCTACAAAAGACTTTTGTTCTTCTAACGATGGAAGTGGAAATTGCAAATTTCTACATTGCTCCAAACTCAAGTTTTGTTGTCTGATTCCCACTGCCTGCCCTATAAAAGGTTCTAATACTTTTGGTTGCATCAAAGCATGAAGCAAAAACCTTGGAAGAATACGCTCTTTTGCTCTGAATATTGCAATTGCTTGATTAATATTCCATTCTTCAAATTCATCTGTAACCAACGTAAACTTTCCCAACGGAGGCCCAACGATATTCATCAAAACATCATTTGGATACACTTTTGACCTTGCTAATTTGCCATTATGTGTCTCAGCTAGAATATACTGTGGATTCTCATCAAATAACATCTCACCAGTGAAACTAAGATTATATACTTTTAAAAATGGAATTTTTCCATTTTCATATTCTTCAGTTATTTCTCCTGTTGGGGGTGTTGTTCCCTTAGTGATGAAATCACATACATCTGACGCTTTTACAATCTCATGATCCCCACACTCAAACAGCTCGACAAATCGGGCGTTGATGAGGTTGTCTAGTGCAGTTAATTCTTGTTTTCTAAGATATATTACCTCGCTTACTTTTTCTAATATATCTGCTGCTTCTTTCTGATACTCAATGTCGGGGACATTTATCTCTATCTGTGAAACAATAGATTTTGATATTTCCTTAAACGTTGCTCCTCTACCAAGAGAATTAAGGAAAGACGTATTTCCTTTTAAGAACCAATACAAATACTTATTTAATATTTTTTCAGAACAGATTAAGTTCTTAAACCCCTGATTACAACACATTGCACATCCAGCTATCGCAACCTTCCCAATAGGAGCTCTTGACGAGAGAATTACTGTTCCTTCAGGAAATGGAGATAATCCCGTTTTTTTTGCTCCTAAGTCCGTAATCTTTCTTACACTATCCGTAACGATGTATGTATCATCATTTATCTCTGCTGGTGTTATCCACTTGATATCACCATCCCAATATTCTTCTATACTTGTTTTAGGTGTACTGCCAGATACAATCTCACAAATATCACCAAGTTTATATTTTGCCATCTACATCATCCCAACAAATCCGAATTTGTCTTCCTTTCTATTCTATCATTTCGCACTAACTGCAATCAAATAATTCACAAAAGCACTACACGACACCAACATAAATTTTGCTTCTTCAAATGTTGATGATGGTCCACCAATATTGCCAGCATGTCTTATTCCATTAGCATCTGATGTATATCCGTATAGCATATTAAAAGCCGCTTTCAGTCCTACATGAATTACTACACCATTATTTTCTAATTTTTTTAACATTTTTCCCAATGAAGCCTCTTTTCCTGTTATTCCAGTAAGTATTTCACATAACGCTTCAACTGCACTAATACTTTCTTTGATAGAATTCTCGTAATCAGGAGATGTTCTATCTCCAAGCAACTTATTAGCTTTAGATAAATGCTCATATACAGGAGAATACGGATTATCCAATGCCTGCTTTACTGCTTCCAGCTCATAATCATCACTTATTGGTGTAAGTTGCTCATCTATGAATCTATATCCTACATATTCTCTTTGTAAATATGAATTGGCAATTTCATAAATAGAGCAGCTTCGATAACTATTATTATAAGCATTATAATAGTCATATCCTCTCACATCTCTTAGATACGAATCCCAATACTGAATAATTGCTTCTAGCAGTGTTAAAACATCATCATAATCATCCTCTTGCATGGTATTATTAATAATTTTAAACACTTTATCATCATAATAAGTCCGACTAGTATCCACAGGTTCCGAATAAATAGTTCCTATAACATATCTTAAAAATTCCTGTATGTTTTCTCCACCATAGTATTCATCACCATATATTTCCTTATAAAACTGGCTAATCATATTTTGCAATTGTACTCTAGTTCTCTTATCAAACTCTTTTAACTGAATCTCTGTATTTTCCGGTTTGATTTTATTTCTATCGGAAAATCCACCTCGTTTACTTACTTTTGCCATAATATCATTCTCCTAATAATCTTGCCAACTCTTCCATCTCGTTCCCAATCTCAATCTCAATCTCACGAATATTAGCCATAATCTCAGATGTAGGCGGATACTCCACAGGTACATACTCCACTTCTTTATACTTGTTAATACTAAGGTCATAAGCATTATCGACGATATCCTGCTTAGGCACCATAAATGACTTATCTGTACGTTTTCTGTCTGACTCAGCATCACGGTTACGGAATCTTTCAATGATATCCGGAATATCATTATCAGCAATTGGAGAACGCTTGTCATCCAGACTAAATCCATCTGCCTGCATATCATAGAACCATACATTATCTGTTCCACCATGCTCTGTCTTTGTAAAAATCAAGATAGCTGTCGATACTCCTGCATATGGTTTGAACACTCCTGATGGCATTGAGATAACTGCTTCGAGTCTTTGATTTTCCACAATTTCTTTTCGGATATCCTTATGTGCCTTTGAAGAACCAAATAATACTCCGTCAGGAACGATGCAGGCACATCTACCACCTACTTTGAGCATTCGAACAAATAATGCTAAGAAAAGAAGTTCTGTTTTCTTTGTTTTACACACCTTTAACAAATCTGCTGATACGATATCTGCATCAAGGCTTCCCTTGAAAGGAGGATTTGCCAGAATCAGTGAATATTTATCCTTATCTGTATTCTGGTCTGATAAACTATCTCTGTATTCTATAAACGGACTTTCTACTCTATGATTCATCATATTCATAGCGCCAATACGGAGCATCGTTCTGTCCATATCATAGCCATAGAACATATGATTCATAAAATGGTCTTTTTTCTGCTTGTCATAAAAAATTTCATTTTTCTTATTAGCCCACAGATATTCTCCTGCCTCCACAAGAAATCCTGCTGTACCACAGCTTGGATCACAGATTACATCATCGGCTTTAGGATTCATTAGTTCTACCATCATTTTAATGATATGACGAGGTGTCCTAAACTGACCATTTACCCCTGCTGTGGCTAGTTTTGAAAGAAGATACTCATACACATCTCCCCTAGCATCTGAATCATTGAGTTTTGCCATCTGCGTATATAAATCATCCATTGCATCCACAACTTTAGAAAGCATTAATGGTGTAGGCAGCTTGAAGATTGCATCATCCATATATTTTGAAAAAGCACTATCTTTATCAGCATGCAGATTCTTGATAAACGGAAATACCATTTCCTGCACTACAGAATACATTCTATCAGCAGGATAGTCCCTGAAAACAGACCACTTAAGCTGTGTTCCATCAATAGTCCTCTCTCCAATTTTTACTTCCTTTGCAAATACACTTTCGTACGGAAGCCCAAGCATGGCACTTTCTTTTGCATGTGTATTATCTGATACATCTAAATCATGAATGAACATAAGATATGTCATCTGTTCAATTACATCTAACGGGTTTGTAAGACCTCCCGTCCAGAAAATCTCCCACAAACTGTCTATTTTATTTTTTAATTCACCTGTTATCACTTTTTTAAGTCTCCTTATCCCAGTTCCATTTATACTTTGTATAACGGCCATTTCCAATCTTTATTATCTTCTCTGCCTTGACTAAATCTGTTAGTGTCCGCTGCACTGTCGTTGTACTTATTCCTGACGCTTCTTTAACAATCTCCGCTTTAGTGATTGTACCTAAATGATTCTTTATCAATTCTTCTATTCTGTCTGGTTTTGGTACTTTCTTTTCTTCTACAATATGTGCCCTGTCAAAAAACTCCCGGTACGCAGCCGTAATAATTCCCAGTATATATTTTACAAAATGCTCGTAACTGTTTTCATCTTCTATCCAGCCTTGCGAGCTTGACTGTAAAGCATCATAATAACTATCCTTTGTTCGCTCTATTAGTTTTTCCAAACTTATATATCTTCCAACAATATAGTCATTTTGATATAACAATAATAAGGTCAATAATCTGCTCATTCTTCCATTTCCGTCATCAAACGGATGGATGCACAAGAAGTCTATAATAAACATGGGAATTAACAAAAGTGAGTCTGCTTCGCCTTTGTTGATTGCCTCATTATAAGCTGTACATAAATTAATGATTGCGTCTGGCGTCTCCCATGCAGGTAATGGTCTGAACCTAACAAACTTATTGCCCCTTTCATCTTCTTCCTCAATAATATTATCAGCTGTCTTGAATCTTCCTCCATAAGAGGCATTCTCGAATTTATATAAATCTCTATGTAATTGTAATATAAATGTATCACGAATCGGAATATGTTGAAAATTCTCATGTATTGTGTTGAGCACATCCCTATATCCCGCTATTTCTCGTTCATTTCTTGTCTTGGGCATTGTCTTATCCAAAACAATTTTTTTTAATCGTTCATCAGAAGTATAAATACCCTCAATTTTATTAGAGCTTTCTGTACTTTGAATCTTTGCTATCTCAACAAGATTTTCCAGTACATCAGCATGACGTTCAGCAATCAAGTGCTGTTTACCTTTGTACTCATGAATTGTTGTAAGATAACTTACAATTTGTGGTGTAAGCAATTTTTTCCATTTTTCCATGTAATCAAATTGTTTCATTTTAATTGCCTCATTTCGAATTTAATTTCGTCTTTTAAACAAAATGACTTAATTGAATTATATCATTTAATTTAATCAAAATCAAGTTCAATTTAGTCATTTAAGCATAAATGACTAAATTGAACTTGTTATGATGCAATTATAAAATAATCCAGATATCCTTTTTCGTTATCCCATTCCTTCAATCCACGATAATAGAACATCTTCAAATTGTCCTCAATGATAAACGGAATAATATTGTATTTTAGGCACTCCTTAAACATAATCAATCTGCCCACACGACCGTTTCCGTCCTGGAATGGGTGAATCCGCATCATCAGAAACAGTTAATTCAAAATGATTTCGATTTGTTTTTATAAAGCCCTCTTTTTGTAACTTTGATATCTCTGTAGACATTGCTGCACGATCAATACAAAGATAATCTGCTAGCTGCTGCCTATCAAAAGGAATATCAAAAGATAACGACGAATGTCTGATAGATTCTGCCGACAGATATGATAATAGTTTATCTCTCGTCGTTCGCTTCCCAACATGTGTGATCTTATCGTTCAGAATCAGTATCTTATTTGCCAGGACACTGACCAGATTACGGATCAGCTTCTGATGATGCTCACACGCAGTTGGACAGGTAATCAGAAGTCTTTTGACATTTAAGAGAATAATCTCACAATTCTCATCTGCTACCACACTGATATTTAAGACAGCTCTCTGGCTTGCTGCATACGGCTCACCAAAAAAATCTCCTGCGTGACATTTTGACAAAATATTTCGATGTCCCCAGATGTCTTCTTGAATAATGAGGACGCAGCCGGACACCACAATCCCCATTACTTCGGTAATATCACCTGCTCTGAAAATATAAGAATCTCGCTTTTTAGAAATTGTTGTTGCGTTTACACAATGCAATATGGATAATATCTCGTTATCAGTTAGACCTTTAAAAAATGGACTGTTTCTTAGGATTGATAAATATTTTTGCAAAATAGTTCCTCCCTGTTGGAAATCAAACATACTAGTTGTATTTATAATACTATAATTCTAGCATAAACAAACGCTAAATACTATTGACGGAGGTTAAAAATGATAAGAAAGATTATAAAGATTGATAAAGAAAAATGTAACGGCTGTGGTGCCTGTGCATCTGCCTGCCACGAAGGCGCCATTGATATCATTGACGGAAAAGCAGAATTGGTGAGAGAACATTTCTGCGACGGACTAGGAGATTGTCTCCCTGAATGCCCTACCGGAGCCATCTCATTTGAGGAGAGAGACGCACCTGCATATGATGAAGAAGCCGTAAAAGAAGCACAGAAAAAAATAGCTGCCAAAAACCGGGCAATGACCTCTCACTCCGGCTGTCCTGGATCTAAAATCATGCAGATCAGA
>ULSB01071457.1_pt1 | contig 10959 bp, 7 predicted proteins | sample 1955741 | NCBI WGS metagenome assembly ULSB01 (sample SAMEA4835691, study PRJEB28245) | human gut metagenome | biome: gut microbiome; material: fecal sample | place: Denmark | collected 2008
TTCTTCACCTCCGGATCCACCAACACATTCTGATACCGGTAAATACTAAGTAATATTCCAAACATAATATAACTGATCATCATCCCACTTCCCCCGGTCGTCAGAAACAGGCAATAATTATTTGAAAGTGGAAAATATCCAAGATTTTCTAATACATATCCAATGAACTGAATAAGCAGGACCACCACACATCCGGTTCCCATAATCATGCCGAGTTGATTTTTCTGGTGTCCTGTCTTTTGCAGGAACCATATCAGAATGCCTCCTACAATAGCAATTATCAGAACCGCTGCAAATATTCCATAATAATGTATAATAAAGGTCAGCATATAATCTCTGTTAAAGAACTTTATTTTTTCACAATCTCCACGTCCGGCAAGATGTGCTCCGGAGATCATATTTCTTATCATTCCCCCTAAGGTTCCGTCATTGCTTTCCGGATGGATAAAAGCGGATAGTCTTGCCATCTGATAATTTGCTACAGAGTCCAGTTTTACGAACACCCCAATTCCTGCTGCCGGGAGCAGAATTACCAGACTCCACAGTGTAATCAATGTTCTTTTTCTATTCACCTCAAACCATTCTTTCCAAACTGCAATTGATAACAGAATCATAAATGTAACTTCTACGCTGATTGCCATGGACAGATTCGGAATGCGTAAGATGATCCACACCGGCAGTATCTGCCACAGTATTGCCTTTACAACACCGGAATAACCAGATTTTTTTCTTCGCATGCTATACAATGTTGCCGCATATGCAGGAACAATCAGATATAAAAATGGACGCAGCGGTAATACCCGGCCAAATAAAAACAGGATCCCGTAAGCAGCTCCATTGATATATACTGCACCCATGAACAGGCTCAGTCCCATAACCACGATCCAGCCTCCGGTTAACAACTTGCCATACTTTCCTATTCTGCTGTAATCAAAATAACAGATTCCTATCATACAAGCCAGACCAATGATCGTCCACATAACACTTTTCAGATAGTTGATATTACCACCAATTCCCGATGCGATCCATTCTACATCTCCCGGATTATTTCCTGCATCTGCCAGGATGCTTGTTCTTATGAGATACATTAGTACAATTCCTGCCAGATTCAAAATCGCGATCAGTCCGATCATCTTCCAGGCCATCTTCGGTCGATGGATACGGTCCATCTCAACACCAACCTCTACCGGATCACCCATTTCCAGAACTGCCGCTTCTTCTGCTTCTTCGACATTCATTCCTGCTTTCATATAATCACTTTTCTGATCTTCGATGTGTCCTTCCAGTTCTTTTGTTACCAGCGGAAGTGCCCGCTTACACCGGATCTGTTCTGTTACCGTCTGTATATATTTCTTTTTATCCAAAGCACACACCACCCATCACATCCAGAACCGCTTTTGAATACTCTTTCCATTCTTCTGACTTCTTTTTTAATTCTTTTTTTCCAGATCTTGTAATATGATAATATTTTCGGATCTTTCCGACTGCTTCTTTCTCATAAGACTCTACGAATCCTTTTTCTTCCAGACCATGCAAAAGCGGATACAAAGTTCCTGCTTTTAACTCAAATACATTCTTTGATTTTCCCCGGAGGGTATCGATCATTTCATATCCGTACATGTCCTTTTCTTCTAATAATTTTAACACCAGCATCGTAGTACTTCCTGATACCAGACTTTTGTCTACTGCCATCTTCTCTTACCTCCTTTTTATAATCCAGTATGTAGATTATCTACATACTATATCGTTCGTCTATATATTATGTCGGCAATCTACACAAGTCAAGATTTTTATTATTTTTTTACAAATTTCCTTACGAATGCATTGCAACAAAAAAATTCCGTGTCCTACTCAGCTATCAACTGAATAAAACACAGAATTTCTTATACTATTCTTGCTTTATACTGTTTTTTCTGTCAGCTCTTGCCGTCCTTCCGTTTCGGATGTCAGCCAGTTCACAACCGAACTTGTTCTAAGCTTCTTCAATAATATGTCTTGCTACATACACCCCACTTGCAGATGCATGCGAAAGTGAATGTGTCACACCACTTCCATCTCCGATCACATACAGTCCTTTATGACAACTTTCCAGATTTTCATCAATATCTACTTCCATGTTGTAGAATTTAACCTCCACACCATACAGAAGTGTATCATCATTAGCTGTTCCCGGTGCAACTTTATCCAGCGCATAGATCATCTCAACAATACCATCCAGGATTCGTTTTGGAAGTACAAGACTTAAATCTCCCGGTGTTGCTGATAAAGTCGGTGTTACCAGGCCCTCTTCGATACGTTTCTCTGTACTTCTTCTTCCACGTACCAGATCACCAAAACGCTGTACGATAACCCCTCCGCCAAGCATATTGGAAAGTCTTGCGATACTTTCTCCATATCCGTTACTGTCTTTGAACGGCTCTGAGAAATGCTTTGCAACCAGAAGGGCAAAGTTTGTATTATCTGTCTTTTTCTCGTTTCCTTCATAGCTGTGTCCATTTACCGTGATGATTCCGTTAGTATTTTCATTTACAACAATTCCGTTTGGATTCATACAGAATGTACGTACATTATCTTCGAATTTTTCTGTTCGATATACGATTTTGCTTTCGTAAAGTTCATCTGTCAGATGTGAGAATATAACAGCCGGAAGCTCTACTCGAACACCGATATCTACACGGTTGGATTTTGTAGGGATTTCCAGATCCTTACATACCTTTTCCATCCATTTACTTCCGCTTCGTCCTACAGATACAATACATTTTTCACATTCATAACTGCCTTTTTCACATACAACTTTGTAGCCATTTTCAATCTTTTCAATTGTGTCTACCGGTGTATCAAAATAGAAATCCATATGGTCTTTCATCTGATTATACAGATTCTGAAGTACCACATAGTTGATATCTGTTCCAAGATGACGAACCGATGCATCCAGAAGATTTAACTTATTCTGCAGACAGAGTTTTTTGAATTTGGTTCCTGCCGTAGAATAGAGCTTTGTTCCTTCTCCACCGTTCTCCATGTTGATCTCATCCACATATTTCATCAGTTCTACTGCCTGTTTCTTTCCGATATACTCGAACAGAGTTCCACCGAAGTCATTCGTAATGTTGTATTTTCCATCCGAAAATGCTCCGGCTCCTCCAAATCCGCACATGATCGAGCAGCGCTTACAATTGATACAGCTCTTGATCTTATCTCCGTCAATTGGACATTTTCTCTTTTCAAGCGGATAGCCTTCTTCAAATACAGCAATCTTACATCCCGGTTTCTTTTTCATCAACTCATATGCCGCAAAGATTCCTCCGGGACCTGCTCCAATAATAATTACGTCATAATTCATACGTATCTTTCTCCTTTTATATATAAAAATATTATTTCGAAATTTTTTCTTGCGCTGATATTTTCTTAATTTATTTTTTGCGCAAATTGCCGGATATATTTTACGTTGTCGTCATGGATTCGTCAAGCATTTTTCGCAAGATCTTTCATCATTTCTTAACTATGTTTTTTAATCGAATTATGTAAACTTATCTAATCCCCTTTTAATTTTCCATTTATTATATTCAAATATTCATCCATCATACACTTCCCCTTTATTTTATGCATATTTTTGCATATTTTTTAATTATTTTCACTTTTTTATCATTTTTTCTTGCATAATTATAAAATCAGGTGTATAGTATTCCTTGCAGTCAAAAATGTTCTTTATAAAAGAAAGACTTGACTTTTAAGACTGCATACGAGAAGATTATTTTAAATCGATTGATAAAACTATATTTCATGTAGGAGGATATATAAGATGAAAGAAAAAGTTGTATTAGCGTACTCAGGTGGTCTTGACACCACAGCAATTATCCCATGGCTGAAGGAAACATTTAACTATGATGTTATCTGCTGCTGTATCGACTGCGGACAGGGCGAAGAACTGGATGGACTGGAAGAAAGAGCCAAACTTTCCGGTGCAGCCAAATTATATATTGAAGATATCGTAGATGATTTTGCCGACAATTACATCGTACCTTGCGTTCAGGCACATGCCGTATACGAAGATGAATATCTTCTGGGAACTTCTATGGCTCGTCCTGCAATTGCAAAACGTCTGGTAGAGATTGCACGTAAAGAAAATGCTGTTGCAATCTGCCACGGTGCTACCGGTAAAGGTAACGACCAGATCCGTTTTGAACTTGGTATCACAGCACTTGCTCCGGATATCAAGATCATCGCTCCTTGGAGAATGACAGATCTCTGGACTATGCAGTCACGTGAAGACGAGATTGATTACTGTAAAGCACACGGAATCGACCTTCCATTCGATGCAAAACACAGCTACAGCCGTGACCGTAACTTATGGCATATCAGCCACGAAGGTCTGGAACTTGAGGATCCTTCCAACGAGCCAAACTACGATGACCTTCTTGTAATGTCAACAACTCCGGAAAAAGCTCCGGACAAAGCCGAATATGTCACAATGACATTTGAAAAGGGTATTCCAAAGAGTATCAACGGCGAAGAGATGAAGGTATCTGATATCATCCGCAAATTGAATGAACTTGGCGGAAAACATGGTATCGGTATCATTGACATTGTTGAAAACCGTGTTGTTGGTATGAAATCACGTGGTGTATATGAGACACCTGGTGGAACAATCCTGTATGCTGCACACCAGCAGTTAGAGGAACTGATCCTTGACCGTGCTACAGCAGAAGTAAAGAAAGAAATGTCTGACAAGCTTGCTCAGCTCGTATACGAAGGAAAATGGTTCACTCCGCTCCGTGAGGCAATCCAGGCTTTCGTTGAAAGCACACAGGAATATGTAACTGGTGAAGTCAAATTCAAACTTTACAAAGGAACCATCACAAAAGCAGGAACAACTTCTCCATATTCTCTGTACAGTGAATCACTTGCAAGCTTTACAACAGGTGATCTCTATGATCATCATGATGCAAGCGGATTCATCAACCTGTTCGGACTTCCTCTGAAAGTTCGTGCAATGAAGCTGCAGAATGTAAATAAAAATCAAAAATAAATACATACTATGCGATTGAATAAAACAGGGGCGGATAACCGTCCCTGCTTTATATTTAAATACTTTTCAAAACTCTCATCGCATTCCGATACCAGATCTTATCAAGCTGTGACTCCTTTACTCCTTTTTGCTTCAATATTTCCCACAGCTTCTCCATCTCATCCGGATGTCTAATTTCCATTACTTCCATCTCCCCGAAACCGTCAAAATCAGTTCCAATTGCCGGGAAATCACTGCCCCCTTTATTTAACATATGTAATATATGAGCTGTCATATCTTCAATCCTGGATTCTTTCTCTCTTCCAAGGAACGGACCATACAGATTAAGTCCCGCAATACCACCTGCATCTGCAAGCTGCCAGATCATCTCATCTGTCAGATTTCTCGGATGCTTTGCAATCTCCCTGCAATTAGAATGAGACGCAATCACCGTTCCTTTTGCGATTGCCATTATATCCCGGAATGTTCCATCCGATGCATGGGATACATCTATGATCATTCCCAGTTCTCCCATTCTTTCTATCACTTCTTTTCCAAAAGGTTTTAACCCCTTCCACATTACAGATTTCTTTCTGCTGTTTGGATATCCGATGCAGTTTTCATAATTCCATACCGGTGTCATAAGCCTGATCCCATGTTGATACAGCTCTTCCAGCCGCTCCATATGACCGTTTAAAATTCCCCCTTCTTCCACAGTCATAATCGCAGAGATCCGTCCTGCGAAATCATTCCTGTCTACATCATTCCACGAATATGCCAGTGCCAGATCTTCACTGTACCTCTCCTGCTGCTGCCTTAAATATCGCACCATATCCTGTACATGAACGAATGCCGCATCATATCCTCCTTTCTTCTTATAATCAGCCGCCTTCGTAAAACAGGCAAAAAGCTGCACGACGGTTCCCGCTTTTTTCATAGATGGAATATTGATATGGCAATCATTCTTCATCAAATCTCCCTGGCCATCCAAATCGATCAATTTCCACAAAGTATCACAGTGCATATCAATCATTCTCATGTTGTTTTTATCCCCTTTTGTTTATTCGTTTTATTACACAAATCACATTATGTAAATCATCTGTTATCAGTATACGACATTTTCCATAGTTTTTGTCGCTTTAACTGATAGTTTTTTCTATACATTTCCATATATATAATCTGCGTCTATTGCACATACTGTATATGTCATATCTACAGAACTTGCCGCTCGCAGCTTCTTTCAAACGCCCGGCGCTGCAAAGAACCTGCCACTGACAGTTCTTCACAGATATATAATAATAAAAAGGAGGAACGTGTACTATGTCAGAAATTTCAATACTTGATCTTCAGAACCTGCGTCATTTAATTGGCGGATTTGAAACCAGCCAGTGCAAAATGCAGGACTATGCCTCAGAAGCCAAAGATCCTGAAATCCGCAAGCTGTTTCAGGATGCTGCAGACAGTGCTATGAAGAACCGACAGGATCTGATGAAATTTTTATAGGAGGAACTATCTATGCTGGATGAAAAAACGATGGTAAGCGATGCCCTTGCCGGTGTCAACGGAGAACTTGTACGTTACGGAGAAATGATTTCCCAGACGGAAAACAAAGAATTGAAGCAGAAACTGAAACAAATACGTAATGACTGTGAAATGTCCCAGGAAAAACTTTATCAGATTGCCCGCGAAAAAAGTTATTATGTTCCTGCCGCCAAAGCTACCGATCAGGAAATCTCACATGTAAAAAACATTCTTGCCGGAATTTCCACACATTAGTATCGAACGCACGCAATACAGAGAACTTGCCACTGGCAACTTCTCTTGCATACTTTGGTATCTAAAATGCACGCCGGGACATTTCTTTTGTTCCGGCATGCAACATTTTGTTGCGTTTCTTTTTATTCGTTTATTATACTATACTTTTCTTACCGCGAGTGATATAATTTAATTACTTTAAATATTCATCGGATTTTGTAAGAAAACTGTCAAGTGGCAGCTTTTCCTACATAGCATTTCTTAAAACGATTCATGCCTCTCCTTTCTTATTTTACTTATATATTTTACGTAAGAATGGCTACACAATAATAATATTTCATTATTTTACACCCTCTATATACGTAAAATAACAAAAGGCAGCGCATCAAATGAATCCCCTTCCGCATATGTCAATGCACACAACAAAAGGCGCACCCGATATTCTTCGGGCAGCGCCTTATTTCTTTTAGCATGGACTTCTCTATCTGTAAATATCCTTATGCACTTCTCTCAAATTGTGAATTATACAGTTCTGCATAGAATCCATTTTGTGCTAATAATTCCTCATGATTTCCCTGCTCTACAATATCCCCGTCTTTCATAACAAGGATCACATCCGCATCACGAATCGTAGACAGCCGGTGTGCAATTACGAAACTTGTTCTTCCTTTCATCAGCTGATCCATCGCCTTCTGGATCTGGATCTCGGTTCTTGTATCTACCGAACTTGTCGCCTCATCAAGAATCAGAATCTTCGGATCTGCCAGCATGGCTCTTGCGATCGTCAGGAGCTGTTTCTGTCCCTGTGATACGTTACTTGCTTCTTCATTTAACTCCATCTGATAACCACCCGGAAGCGTCTTTATAAAGCGGTGTGCACGTGCTGCCTTTGCGGCCTCCACAACCTCTTCATGCGTTGCATCCAGTCGTCCATAACGGATATTATCTTCGATGCTTCCCTTGAACAGCCAGGTATCCTGTAATACCATTCCGAACATTTTTCTTAAGTCATCACGGTTAAAGTCGCGGACATCATGTCCATCTACTTTGATCGAACCACTTCCAACATCATAGAAACGCATTAATAATTTGATCATCGTCGTCTTTCCGGCACCGGTCGGTCCTACGATTGCAACCTTCTGTCCTGGTTTTACATCCACACTGAAGTCATTGATGATTGTGTGATCCGGATTATATCCGAAATGTACATGGTCGAAGCTTACGCTTCCTTCCAGTTTATCGATACATACCGGATTCTCTACCGTCTGGTCTTCTTCCTTCTCCTCAAGGAATTCAAACACACGCTCGGAAGCTGCCGCTGTAGACTGTAACATATTGGCCACCTGTGCAACCTGCTGGATCGGCATCGTAAAACTTCTTACATACTGAATAAATGACTGGATATCTCCAACCTGGATCGTACCTTTCATCGCAAGGTAACCGCCGAGGATAACCTCACCGACATATCCGAGATTTCCGACGAACTGCATGATCGGCATCATCATTCCTGACAGGAACTGCGATTTCCATGCCGATGTATACAGAATATCATTGTCACGCTTGAATGTTGCAATTACATCCTCTTCTTTATTAAATGCTTTGATGATATTATGACCGCCATAGATTTCTTCCACTTGTCCGTTTACATGACCCAGATATTCCTGCTGACTCATGAAATATTTCTGTGAACGTTTCACGATCACTGAGATCAGTCCCATTGAAACCGGAAGGATCAGGAGTGCTACCACGGTCATCAGCGGGCTGATACTGAGCATCATGATCAATACACCGATGATCGTTGTCGTCGATGTGATCACCTGCGTCGCACTCTGGTTCAGACTCTGACTTAAGGTATCTACATCGTTGGTAATACGCGATAATACTTCACCATGTGTCTGCTTATCAAAATAGTTCATCGGCAGACGGTTGATCTTCTCAGAGATTTCTTTTCTCAGACGGTACGTCAGCTTCTGTGACACACCCGTCATAATGTACCCCTGTACAAAGGAGAATACCGCACTTGTCAGATACAGGCATAACAGCGTCAGTACGATATGCGCGATCTTGTCAAAATCTATTCCGGATCCTCCAGATACTTTTCTGACCAGTCCTTTAAATATCTCAGTCGTTGCCTTTCCAAGAATCTTCGGTCCTACAATATTGAATATCGTACTTCCGATAGCAAATACGATTACAAAGAATATTCCAATCTTATATGCGCTCAAATATGCCATCAGCTTTTTCATTGTGCCTTTAAAATCTTTTGCCTTTTCATTTGACATCTGTGGTCCACGTCCTCTACCTCTTGGCATATTATTCCACCTCCTTAAGATCTTCTTCTAATTCTTTTTCTGATAACTGTGAAGAAGCAATCTGATAATATGCTTCGCAGTTCTTCAGTAATTCTTTATGTGTACCCTTTCCGACGATCTGACCATCTTCCAGTACAATGATCTGATCTGCATGAAGGATCGTACTGATCCTCTGCGCAACGATCATAACAGTACTTTCCGCTGTCTTCTCCTTCAGCTCTGCACGGAGTATTGCATCTGTCTTATAATCCAGTGCCGAAAAACTATCATCGAATATATATACATCCGGATGTTTTGCAATTGCTCTTGCAATCGAAAGTCTCTGCTTCTGACCACCGGATACATTGGCTCCTCCCTGTGAGATCGGGCTCTTATATTTTTTCTTCTTCTGATCAATGAATTCTGTTGCCTGTGCGATTGTTGCTGCTTCAATCATCTCAGCTTCACTTCCATCCGGGTTGCCATATAAAATATTCGAAGCAATATCACCGGAGAACAGTACAGCTTTCTGCGGTACATATCCCAGTTTTTCACGCAGTTCATGCTGTGATACATCTCTGACATCTTTTCCGTCGATCGTGATCTTACCATCTGTAACATCATAAAATCTCGGGATCAGGTTTACCAGCGTAGACTTACCACATCCGGTACTTCCGATAAATGCCGTGGTCTTTCCCGGCTCTGCCGTAAAGGAAATATCATGCAGTACATCTTCTTCTGCTCCCGGATAACGGAAGGATACATGATCGAATACGACCTTTCCTTTTCCTTCTTCCGGAATACGTGACGGCTGCTTCGGATCATGGATCATTGTCTCACTTGTCAGTACTTCATCAATACGGCTTGCAGATACTGCTGCTCTTGGAAGCATAACCGAAATCATACAGATCATTAAGAATGCCATGATGATCTGCATTGTATACTGGATAAACGCCATCATATCTCCAACCTGCATTACACCGTCGTTGATACTGTGACCGCCTACCCATACGATCAGCAGCGTAATACTGTTCATTACGAACATCATAAGCGGCATCATAAACGTCATCGCACGGTTTACGAAAAGGTTTGTCTTCGTCAGTGCTTTGTTCGCATCATCAAACCGCTCTTCCTCATGCTTTTGTGTGCCGAATGCACGGATAACCGAAAGTCCTGTTAAGATTTCACGACTGACAAGATTCAGTCTGTCGACCTGATTCTGGATCAGTTTGAACTTCGGCATAACTACAAAGAATAAAAATCCTACGATGACTACAATGATTGCAACCGCAAGTCCGATGATCCATGACATGCTGACATTCGTGTGGAAGACCTTCCAGATTCCTCCGATTGCCATAATTGGTGCATACAGAACCATTCGGAGGATCATCACAATCAACAGCTGGATCTGCTGGATATCATTCGTACTTCTTGTGATCAGTGATGCCGTAGAGAATTTGTCAAACTCTGCATTGGAAAATCCGACAACCTTACGGAATACATTCTCACGAAGTCCGCGTCCGACACCGGCTCCGACACGAGATGCTAATAGTCCGACCATAATACTTGCCGCCATTCCAAGGAATGCAAGTGCCAGCATCTTGGCCCCTGTGTGTAAGATATAACTGGTTTCGATCTGATCGGTATCGATTCCTACATGTGTGTAAGCATCTTTGATATAGGTGGAGGCTGCCTGTTCAATGATTGAATCCTGCATGGAATTCATCTTTTTATTCATCTGTTTGATCAGCGCGTCTCTGCCTTCTGCTCCCATGAAGTTCAACATATCATAGATATCCATCTTGTCAAAATCCGGAACTTCTGACATCTGCGCTGCTGCCTTCTTTTGTGCTTCCTGCATCTGAGTCTGTACCTGTTGTGCCGCTGCCTGCATCTGGGCCTGCA
>ULSB01070705.1_pt1 | contig 10845 bp, 10 predicted proteins | sample 1955741 | NCBI WGS metagenome assembly ULSB01 (sample SAMEA4835691, study PRJEB28245) | human gut metagenome | biome: gut microbiome; material: fecal sample | place: Denmark | collected 2008
TTTAATACAGAACCCGGCTTACGGTCTATCTCGTTTTCCATCTTTTGTTTTCAGCGCTGTCTGCGGTGTGCAGGCAGCGTTTTTCGTTTCTTTAACCACACTGTCACTTTTCGTTTGGGCCGGTTTGTGGTATACTGAACAAAACCCCGCAGAGCACGTCTCCGCCGGGGCCTTAATTCAACAGACAGGATGTGAAATCCTCCGATGAAAGATGGTTTTTTGAAAGCAGCTGCCCTCTCGCCCTCGCTGCGGGTGGCCGACTGCAACTATAACGCTTCCCAAATCGTATCTCAGTTACAGGACGCTGCGGCTCGCGGCGTCAGGCTGGCGGTGTTCCCCGAGTTCTGCCTCACCGGCTACACCTGCGGCGATCTATTCTTGCAGCGCACGTTGCAGCAGGGCGCGCTGGACGCCCTGCAGACCGTGCTGGACGCCAGCCGGGAGCTGGATGTCGTGGCCCTCGTGGGCCTGCCGCTGCTGGTGCGGGGCAAACTGTACAACTGCGCCGCCGTCCTCTGCGGCGGGCATCTGCTGGGCCTTGTCCCCAAGACCTACCTGCCCAACTACGGCGAGTTCTACGAAAAGCGCCAGTTCACCCCGGGCAGCACTGAGGTAGAGACGGTAACAGTCTGCGGGCAGGAGGTGCCTTTCGGTACGTCCCTGCTCTTCCGCTGCCGCCAGATGCCCAGCTTCGTTCTGGGCGTGGAGATCTGCGAAGACCTGTGGAGTGCTCTGCCCCCCTCCACCTTCCACACGCTGGCCGGTGCCACCGTCATTGCGAACCTTTCGGCCAGTGATGAGACGGTCGGCAAGGCCGAGTACCGCCGGGCGCTGGTGTCGAACCAGTCCGCCCGCCTGCTCTGCGGCTACCTGTACGCTTCTGCCGGCCACGGCGAGAGCACCCAGGACATGGTCTTCGCCGGCCACGACCTCATCGCCGAGAACGGCGCCCTCCTCGCCGAGACATCTCCCTTCGAGGGCGGCTGGGCTGAGACGGAGCTGGACTGCCAGCGGATGGAGTCGGAGCGGGCGCGCAACACCAGCTTCGAGCCCAGCGCTGAGGGGTATCTGACCGTCGATTTCGACCTTGCCCTCACCGAGACGAAGCTCTCCCGCTGGGTAGACCCCACGCCTTTCATCCCCCACGACGAGCGCCGCCGGGCCGAGCGCTGTGAGCTGATCTTGAAAATGCAGGCTGACGGCCTCGCCAAGCGCCTCGAGCACGCCCACGCCAAGACGGCGGTCATCGGCATCTCGGGCGGTCTGGACAGCTGCCTCGCTCTGCTGGTGGCCGTCCGCGCCATGAAACAGCTGGGCCGCCCCACCAGCGATGTGCTGGCCGTAACCATGCCCTGCTTCGGCACCACCCACCGCACCCGCAGCAATGCGGAGATCTTATGCGACGAGCTGGCCGTCAGCTTTACCGAGATCGACATCGCCAACACCGTCCACAGCCACTTCAAGGACATCGGCCAGGACGAGAGCGTGCTGGACGTCACCTTCGAGAACGGACAGGCTCGTGTGCGCACCCTCGAGCTGATGGACACTGCCAATCGCACCGGCGGCCTCGTCGTCGGCACCGGCGACCTCTCCGAGCTGGCGCTGGGCTGGGCCACCTACAACGGCGACCACATGAGCATGTACGGCGTCAACGCCGGTGTCCCCAAGACGCTGGTGCGCCACCTCGTCCAGTATGAGGCCGACATTGCCGCCTCCGCCGAGCTGCGCCGGGTGCTGTTGGACATCCTCGACACCCCCGTCTCCCCGGAGCTGCTGCCTGCCAAGGACGGCGAGATCTCTCAGAAGACGGAAGACCTCGTGGGTCCCTATGAGCTGCACGACTTCTACCTTTATTATGTTCTCCGCTTCGGCTTCGGCCCGTCGAAGATATTCCGGCTGGCGAAAGCGGCCTTCGCAGGCCGGGCCGAGTACCCGGACGAAGTGCTCTACAAGTGGCTGCGCAACTTCTACTGGCGGTTCTTCGCCCAGCAGTTCAAACGCAGCTGCCTGCCCGACGGCCCCAAGGTGGGCAGCGTCACCCTCTCGCCCCGGGGCGACTGGCGGATGCCCAGCGACGCAGCCGCCGCGCTCTGGCTGGCCGAGCTGGAACAGATCCCGCTCAAAGGATAATTTTTTATGAAACAACACAAAAAACTGCTGATAAATCTGGTCTTTGCTGCCGTCATTCTGGCCGCAGCCGCCGTGCTGCTGCTGGTGCGGAAAGCAAACCAGACCGGTACGCCTCTCTGCGCAGAGCTCATCTACGGCGACAGTAACACCAGGCTGACCTTTCCCCTCGAAAAAGACGCCGATTACGATGTGGACACCGGCTATCTCACCGTCCACATCAAGATCCAGGACGGCGCGGCCCGCTTTGTAGATTCGCCCTGCCCTGACCACATCTGCGAATCCTTCGGCTGGCTCAGCGAGGAAGACCAGACGGCCACCTGCCTGCCCGCCCGGGCTGTGCTGAGCATCATCCCCACCACATGATGGCATACACATCCAAAGGAGTGAACGCCTATGTTTGACGAAAACAAGCATACCCATCCCCAGAATAACGACGAAGGCCCCCGGCACATCCACCGGGGCATCAAGCGCAGCGAACCCGACGAAGTGGAGGTAGACAGCGCCGATTTCTTCTCGCCGGAGCCTCCCCGCCCCAAAGCACCGCCGAAACCGACACCGACGCCTCCGTCTGAGCCGCCGAAATCTCCAGTGCCGCCCCGCAGACAGTGGGAGCCGCTGCACCCCAGCGAGCCCGCCCCCGCTGACGACAAACTTCCGAAAGGAGGAATGGTCTTGCTGGTACTGCAGGCCATCCTGAGCCTTGCCGCGCTGGTGCAGCTCTGGCGCACCCAGATGCTGCCGGTGCTCTACCTCGTTATCATCACTGCGCTTCTGGTGCTGCTCTGGCTGCTGGTGCGCAAGTGCCTCGCCTCCCGCAGCGGTGCCGTCGTGGCCCGGGTGCTGTCCGTCCTGCTCTGCGCCGCGCTGGCCGTAGGCTGTGTCTGGGCGCAGCAGGGTCTGACCGCACTGGACAGCATGACTTCCGGCCTGCTCACCGGCGCAGAGGCGAATAAGATCACGAAAGAGCCGTTCGTCGTCTACCTCAGCGGTGTGGACAACCGCGGCGAGCTGACCGAAAAGGCCCGCAGCGACGTGAACATCCTCGCCGTGGTCAACCCCACCACCAAGCAGGCGGCCCTCATCAACACCCCGCGCGACTACTATGTTGACCTCGCAGGCACCGACAGCAAGGACAAGCTGACCCACGCCGGCCTCTACGGCGTCGAGACCAGCATGGCCACGCTGGGCAACCTCTACGGCGTGAATGTGGAGCACTACCTCCGCATCAACTTTGCGGGCTTCATCAACATCATCGACGCCATCGGCGGCGTGGACGTCTACTCCGACCAAGCCTTCACCTCGGTGGGCAGCCCCGGCTACTACGACCCCACCACCTTCGCCGAGGGTTGGAACCATCTGGACGGCAAGTCCGCTCTGGCTTTTGCCCGTGAGCGCCACGCCTTCAAGACCGGCGACATCCAGCGCGGCATCAACCAGATGAAAGTCATCGACGCGATGGTCAACAAGCTCAAGTCTCCCGCCCTGCTCATGGGCTTCTCCAAGCTGATGGACGCCGCCGCCGACTGCTTCGTCACCAGCCTTTCGCAGGAACAGATCTCTGCGCTGGTCCGGATGCAGCTGGGTGACCTTGCCAACTGGGACATCCAGAGCTACACCGTCACCGGCTCGGGCGCGAAGAGCACCAAGTGCTACTCCGCCAAGGGCCAGAGCCTCTACGTCATGAAGCCGGATGAGAACTCGGTCAACGAAGCCAAGGCCCTCATCGCAGCGGTTCTGGGCGGCGAGGACAAGCTCACCAGCACCAGCCAGACCCCCGAGAAGACCGATGTCTTCACGCCGACCGCCGACCCCAACGCCGGTGCATCCATCCCGGAGGAATCTCCCGACAGCGTGATCGCAGAAGAGCCCGCCGAGAGCGAAGTCCCGGCGGAAGAGGCCCCCGCTGACAGCCAGCCCGCCGAGGGTGACGCCTCCGGTGAGCCCAGCGCTTCCACCGAGGTTCCTGCAGACGGCAGCGAAGAAGCCCCGGCAGACTCCACTGAGTCGCCGTCCTTCAGTATGCCGACCCAGGAGCAGGTGGAGCAGGCGGCTTCCTCCCTGCATCAGGCCGCTTCCACCGTGCTGGACGCCCTGTTCGGCTCCGGCAGCGGCGACGCTTCCAGCGCTGAAAATGATGCAGCATAATTGATAGACAGAAAGATCCCGCAAAGCAGCTGCCTTGCGGGATCTTTGCGTTTATGCTTATTTCAGGATGTCGCTCAGCACACTCTGGCCGTCCAGCGTGGAGGCATCCACGCCCAGATAGTCGCAGATGGTGTGTGCGATGGTGCCGAAGCAGAGCCTGGTGCCGAGGTCAACGCCCGGTTTGACGCCCTTGCCGCAGATGAGATACGGCACATACTCGCGGGTATGGTCGGTGGTCTTGGTGTAGGAGGGGTCACAGCCGTGGTCGGCCGTGACCATCAGGATGTCGCCCTCCCGCATCCCGGGGATGAAGTCGGCAACGAACTTGTCGAACTCGGTGGCGGCGGCGGCGTAGCCTGCCACGTCGCGGCGGTGGCCGTAGAGCATATCGAAATCGACGAGGTTCACGAAGGCCAGACCCTCGAAGTCGCGGGTCTGCAAAGCCTTGGTGAAGGCGATGCCGTTGGTGTTGCCGGTGGTCTTGATCTTTTCCGTCACGCCCTCGCCGTCGAAGATGTCGAAAATTTTGCCCACGGCGATGACGTCCCTGCCTGCGTCCTTGAGCAAATCAAGCATGGTCTTGCGGGGCGGCTTGAGGCTCAGGTCGTGGCGGTTGGTGGTGCGGTAGAAGGTGTCGGCGGTGCGGCCGAGGAAGGGGCGGGCGATGACGCGGCCCACGCCGTACTCGCCCTTCAGCATCTCGCGGGCGATCTCGCAGTAACGGTACAGCTCATGCACCGGCACAAGCTCCTCGTTGGCGGCGACCTGAAACACGCTGTCGGCGCTGGTGTAGACGATGAGGGCATCCTCCTTCATGGCCTGCTCGCCGTAGTCCTTCAGCACCTGTGTGCCGGAGTAGGGCTTGTTGCAGAGGACTTTGTGGCCGGTCTTTTCCTCGAACTCGTGGATGAGGCTGTCCGGGAAGCCGTCCGGGAAGGTGGGCAGCGGCTTGGGGCTGACGACACCGGCGATCTCCCAGTGGCCGATGGTGGTATCCTTGCCCATGCTCTGCTCCTGCAGGCGGGCGAAGGAGCCGATGGGGGCGGCATCCTTCTCGCCGACAGTCACACCGTCGATGTTGAACAGTCCGAGTTTTTTCAGGTTGGGGCAGTTGAAGTTGGGGTGCTTGGCGATGGCGCCGAGGGTGTTGGTCCCCTCATCGCCAAAGGCGGCGGCATCCGGCTCTGCGCCGATGCCGAAGCTGTCCAGAACGATCAGAAAAACGCGCTTTTCCATTACGCTTTCACTCCGTTTCTATCATTTTGCGCTCGCCTTCGTCCCTTCGGGGCAGAAGTGAGACTTTTGCTTAGCCCTATTATAGGCGATGAACGCACTTTTCGCAAGCGTTTTATCGCTCCGGCATCTATCACGAAAATTTAAGGTTTTCTTTGCCGAATTTTTTCTTGCTCTCTTGTACACAAGCGGTTATAATATAGAATGGTAGGGTTTTCAAACACACCTGACCGGGCCGATGTCCGGCCAGCGGCCGCAGGGCATATCTGGCACCTGTGCGCCCATCATAGAGGAAAAAAGAGACTGTTAGAGGTATATTTATGAGAAAAACGAAGATCATCTGCACCCTTGGCCCTTCTACCGATAAGGACGGCGTCCTGCGCGAACTGGTCGCCAACGGCATGAACGTGGCCCGCTTCAACTTTTCCCATGGCTCCTACGAGGAGCACAAGGGCCGTCTGGACATGCTGAAGGCTATCCGCGCTGAGCTGAACAAGCCCGTTGCTGCCCTGCTGGACACCAAAGGCCCCGAGATCCGCCTGAAGGAGTTCAAGAACGGCGTTGAGATGCTGGAAGCCGGTCAGACCTTCACCCTGACCACCCGCGAGGTGGAGGGCACCAAGGAGATCTGCTCCATCACCTACAAGGACCTGCCCCAGGACGTCCACGAGGGCGGCACCATCATGCTGGACGACGGCCTCATCAAGCTGGCCATCAAGAGCGTCACGGACACCGACATCGTCTGCGAAGTGCTCAACAGCGGCAAGATCAAGACCAAGAAGGGCGTCAATGTCCCCGGCGTCCACCTGTCCATGCCCTACCTGAGCCAGCGCGACCGGGATGACATCATCTTCGGTGTCCAGCAGGGCTTCGACTTCATCGCTGCTTCCTTCGTGCGCACCGCACAGGACGTCTACGACATCCGCAACCTGCTGAACGAGTACGACTCCAACATCCGCATCATCGCCAAGATCGAGAACCGCGAGGGCGTCAATAACATCGACAGCATCCTGTCCGCTGCCGACGCCGTCATGGTCGCCCGCGGCGACCTGGGCGTCGAGATCGACTTCACCGAGCTGCCCGGCATCCAGAAGAGCGTCATCGACCGCTCCTTCTCCTTCGGCAAGCCCATCGTCACTGCTACCCAGATGCTGGACAGCATGATGGTCAACCCCCGCCCCACCCGCGCCGAGATCTCCGACGTGGCAAACGCCATCTACGACGGCACTTCCGCTATCATGCTCTCCGGCGAGACCGCTGCGGGCGCATACCCTGTTGAGGCCCTCAAGACCATGTCCGCCATTGCAGAGCGCACCGAGAACGAGGTCCACTACCGCGACAACCGCCTGACCGATGCCGCCGGCCAGATCAGCGTCAGCGACGCTACCGCACACGCTGCCTGCCTGACCGCAAAGGACGTCAACGCTTCTGCCATCGTCACCGTGTCCGAGTCCGGCAACACTGCCCGCCTGCTGAGCAAGTACCGCCCCTCTCAGCCCATCATCGCCTGCGTCATGGACGAGCAGGTCCAGCGCCAGCTGTCCATCTCCTGGGGCATCACCCCGCTCATGATGGACCTCGCCACCAGCACCGATGAGCTCATCGAGAAGTCCACCACCCTGGCCAAGGAGCACGGCTATCTGCACGACGGCGAGCTGGCTGTTGTGACCGCCGGCGTCCCCGTGGGCGTCTCCGGCACCACCAATATGATCAAGATCCACATGATCGGCAACTGCCTGGCTACCGGCGTCGGCGTCGGCCCCGAGGGCGCCGCTCTGGCCAACGCCACCGGCAAGGCCTGCGTCTGCCGCACCATCGAGGAGATCCGCGCAAAGTTCAAGCCTGGCATGGTCCTGGTCGTCCCCTCCACCTCCAACGAGATGCTGAGCTACGTCCGTGACGCTGCCGCTCTGGTGGTCGAGGAAGCCGGCCTGAACAGCCACGCCGCCATCGCCGGCAAGGCCCTGCTCAAGCCCACCATCGTGGGTGCCGTCGGCGCTACCGCCCACATCCGCGACGGTCTGATGGTCGCTGTGGACTGCGCACACGGCAGCGTCCAGCGCCTGCAGGCCTGATTTCGGGAGGCACAGCATGGAGCGCATTGCAAGTTTCTGTGTAGACCACACCAAGCTCGACTGCGGCATGTACCTGAGCCGTCAGGACGGCGATGTTCTGACCTGGGACATCCGGATGAAGAAGCCAAACCACGGCGATTATCTCTCCACCGGTTCGGCCCACACGCTGGAGCACCTCTTCGCCACCTACGCCCGCAACAGCCAGTATAAGGACGGCGTCATTTACGTCGGCCCCATGGGCTGCCGCACCGGCTTTTACCTGCTGACCCGGGGCCTGACCCCCGCCGAGGCGCTGAGCCTGACGGTGGAATCCTTCCGCTTCATGGCTGCGTTTGAGGGCGATGTCCCCGGCGCAAGCGAGGTGGAGTGCGGTAACTACCGCGACATGGACCTGCCCGCCGCAAAGGCTGAGGCTGCTGCCATGCTGCCCGTGCTCGAGGCACTGACCGCTGACAAGCTGCACTACTAAGCTATAACACACAAAGAGGCTGTTGCACTGCAACAGCCCCTTTTCTTTTATCGCGTCCGCGCCTCACACTTCCCCGATGACCGGGAGCAGGTCTTCGAGCTTATTGAAATAATTGACGATGGTGACCACATTGTTGACGATGGAGCTGCCCGCCGAGAAGATGCGCGCCACATAGTTCAGCACACGGCCAATGTCCTGGAACGTCTGCCATGCCGTGGTCTCGCCGCCGCAGAGCAGCACCATTTCGTCGTCCCCGATGGATGTATACTGGGCGGGCATCCGCATCTGATAATTACTCATAGTATTCTTTCCTTTCCGCTGATGAGAAGTTTTTTCCCTCGTTCAGAGTCAGCGCCCTCGGGGCCTGTCCTCTATTCCATCCTACCAGATACGAAAGGCAAAGCATGTCAGACCCTGCGGCTGAGGAAATGATTTCCTTTTTAGGCTCTCCCCTTGGGAGAGCTGGCGCGCAGCGCCTGAGAGGGCAGGGACGCTGCAGAGAAATAAAAAACACAGCGATAGCATCACTCTTACAAAAGCTAATGCTTATCGCTGTGCAGATATTCTTTGGAACCGAGCTTGCCCTCTCCGTCACCTTCGGTGACACCTCTTCCAGAGGGGGAGGCTTAGACACGTCAAAAATCCATTATTCGTACAGGGGGAAAGCCTTGGTCAGGGCCAGCACACGGGTGGAGATGTCGTCCTTCTTCTCGTCGTAGTGCCAGATGCAGTCGGCGATGCAGTCCGCAATGACTTTCATCTCGGCTTCGCCCATGCCCCGGGTGGTGACAGCCGGAGTACCCAGACGGACGCCGGAAGTCACGAAGGGGCTGCGGGTCTCGCCGGGGACGGTGTTCTTGTTGGCGGTGATGTGGACGCTGTCGAGGCGGGCTTCCAGCTCCTTGCCGGTGCATTCCTCGTCCCGCAGGTCGAGGAGCATCAGGTGGTTGTCGGTGCCGCCGGACACCAGCTTGACACCGCGGGCCTGCAGTTCAGCGGCCATGGCCTGTGCGTTCTCCACGATCTTGCGGGCGTAGTCCTTGAACTCGGGCTTGAGTGCCTCGCCAAAGCAGACGGCCTTGGCCGCGATGACGTGCTCCAGCGGGCCGCCCTGGGTGCCGGGGAAGACGGCGGAGTTGATGCGCTTGGCCAGCACGGCATTATTGGTCAGGATGAGGCCGCCGCGGGGGCCGCGCAGGGTCTTGTGGGTGGTGGTGGTCACGACGTCGGCATAAGGCACCGGGCTCTGGTGCATCCCGCCAGCCACGAGGCCCGCGATGTGGGCCATATCCACCATCAGGAAGGCCCCGTATCCGTGGGCGATCTCAGCCAGCTTTTCGAAGTCGATGGCACGGGGGTAGGCCGAAGCGCCTGCCACGATCATCCTGGGACGGACCTTTTTGACCTGCTTTTCCAGCTCGGCATAGTCGATGCGGCCATCTTCGCCGACGCCGTAGGAGACGAAGTGGTAGTTCTTGCCGGACATATTCACCGGAGAGCCGTGGGTCAGATGACCGCCCTGAGACAGGTCCATGCCCATAACGGTATCGCCCAGATCGAGCAGGGCGAAGTAGACGGCCAGATTGGCCTGTGCGCCGGAGTGGGGCTGGACGTTGGCGTACTTTGCGCCGAACAGCTTGCAGGCGCGCTGGATGGCGATGTTCTCCACCTCATCCACATAGGCACAGCCGCCGTAGTAGCGCTTGCCGGGCAGGCCCTCGGCGTACTTGTTGGTGAGGATGCTGCCCATGGCGGCCATGACGGCGGGCGAGACGATGTTCTCGCTGGCGATGAGCTCGATATTTTCCCGCTGGCGGGTCAGCTCACGGTTCATGGCCGCAGCCAGCTCCGGGTCGGCCTTTTCCACGAGGCCGATGGTATCCATCATATCGTTGTACATACTATTTATCCCTCTCTCTGATGAAAAAAATCAGTTCGCGCGGGCGTCCGCTCATTCCGGCCCGTCTGTTTCCATGATACCAGACATCGTGGATTTCTTCAACAGCATTTCGCACAAACCGATACGGTTTGATTCGTTTCTTTTCGGTTGGATGAAGATATTTCACCCATCCTGCCAAAGCCTTGCTTTTTCTGCGCTCAGCGCTTATTATTATAACAAAAATCCGTTCCGGTTTTTGTGCAGATTTGTCCATCGGGTGCAGAAAGGAGCGCATTTCCATGACCATCACGGAGCAAAAAGCCGCACAGCGCAAAGCGGGCATTACGGCCCGCCAGGCGTTGTCGGACACCGAGCGCACCCATTCCAACGCCGCTCTCTGCGCCCGCATCGCGGCATTGGACTGCTTCAAAAAGGCAGAAAACATCCTGCTTTATGCGGCCTTCGGCGGTGAAGCCGATCTCTCGACGCTGGCTGTGGAAGCGGCCCGGCAGGGTAAAACGCTGGCCTACCCCGTCTGCGGCGAGGGCTTTTCGCTGACAGCCGCTGTGCCGGGGCCGGACGGCTGGGAAGTGGGTACTTACGGCATCCGCACGCCCATTTTGAGCCGGTCTGCAGTTTTGCCACCGGACAAGCTCGACCTCGTGCTGGTCCCCTGCACGGCTTTTGATGCAGTCTGCCACCGGGTGGGGATGGGGAAAGGCTATTATGACCGCTACCTCCCCCGCTGCACCCGGGCTGTGAAAATAGGTGTGGCCTTTGAGGCCCAGCGGGTGGATAAAGCGGCAGTGGATGCCCATGACGAAAAACTGGACGGATTCGTGACAGAGGGAGGACTTTACTTTGGATTTGACACAACTGAGCTGTGAGGACTTTCTGAGCCGGCTTGCCAGCAA
>ULSB01070102.1_pt1 | contig 10762 bp, 6 predicted proteins | sample 1955741 | NCBI WGS metagenome assembly ULSB01 (sample SAMEA4835691, study PRJEB28245) | human gut metagenome | biome: gut microbiome; material: fecal sample | place: Denmark | collected 2008
TCAGATATAGCGCTTCGGGAAATAGACCATAAGTTTGTGACAGATTTTGAGTTCTATCTAAGAACAGTGAGCCGATGTAATGAAAACACGACAGGAAAGTTCATGCAGATATTCCGTAAAATTGTTTTAATAGCCAAAAATAACGGATGGATAACAGTTGACCCGTTTGCCAATTATCATATCCACATGAAAGCTGTGGACCGCGGTTATCTGACGGAAGAAGAATTGGAACGCATTCTGAAAAAGGAGTTTCAGTCACAAAGGCTGGAACAGGTACGGGACATATTTATATTCTCGTGCTTCACGGGGCTTGCTTACATTGATGTTTATAACCTGAAAAAAGAAAATATTTGTACATCATTTGACGGTAGCAAATGGTTGAAGCTACATCGTCAGAAAACTGCCACTCCGGTAAACCTTCCACTTCTGAAAATTCCGCTGGCGATATTGGAAAAATACGAAGGAAAGTTAAAAAACAATCGTGTGTTACCTGTATTGAGCAATCAGAAAGCAAACTCTTACCTGAAAGAGATTGCTGATTTGTGTGGAATTAAAAAAAATATTACCTTTCACCTTGCAAGACACACATTTGCGACAACAACCACATTGTCTAAAGGTGTGCCGATTGAAACGGTATCAAAATTATTAGGACATACGAATATAAAGACTACCCAAATATACGCGCGTATAACTAATGAAAAGATACGTGAAGATATGAAGGTTTTAGCAAGTAAACTTACCGGTATAGAAGATGTTGCATTGAAGAGTAATGTAATATAGACTATTGGTTGTTCTTGTTTCAAACATTCCTGATTAACGGTAAGAACAAAAGATATGCTATGGTAAAGATTGGAAATTTTGAAATCGAATATGACCGCAATGCTCCGGAAAGGGTTGCCGTGAAAATAGAAACGGACAAGAACGGAGAAGTATGGCTTTCGAAATGTGACATCGCACGGGCATACGATGTGTTCGTACAGTCAGTGAATGCCGGACTGAAATCTCTGGCAAAAACAGGGGATTTTGACGAATACACGGATGTACGAGTGGAACATTTCATCTATAACGGAAAGAATTGCAGCACTGACCTTTACGGGTTGAAAACCATCGTCGCACTGGGATTCCGCATGAAAGGATTGAAGTGCGAGGCATTCAGAAAATGGGCGGCACGGAGGCTGGCAGAGTCATTTGAGGCAAAAAAGAATATGGTCATTCTCTGTATGACCGGTGAAAAGAGAAAGGGTTTGAACTGAAACCGCCGGATATGATGGATATGCGTGTCGGGGCAGTCTTTTTTGCAGGAGGCTGTCCCGACGCGTGTTTATATAAGCTAAAAAATGTGAAACTGTAAAACATACTTATCTGTAAACCGATAATAATGTGTAACTTATCTCCATCTTAAACCTGTAATTAAAGATAGAAACGGTATGGTGGAGGAATTTGACCTGCTTGAAGAGGTGGAAGTGCAGTTCTGCGATGAGGAATGCACGGAGTCGGTATGGCACGGAGTGGAATACAGCGAAAGCTTGTTTTGCCGGGAGAAACCGAAGTCGGAACTGACGGTAGTCATCAAAGAGGAAGGCATGATGTACTTCCTGGCTACTGACATGAAGGAGTTTGCCGGCCTGTGCCGGAAACACGGGTGGTACATCGTCTCGCACCAGCGGTTCAGCGAGGCGATGGAAATCGGCATGTGCCTGATGGAAGCCGGGAAACATGCGGGATGGTATTCGCTGGGCAGGTCGAAGGAATGGAATGCCATGATGAGGGATGTGCTGAACTTCACGTTTGAAAGGGAGAAGAAAATGGACTTCTATCCGTACGAAACGATGTTCAAGGGAGAAGTCCTTATAGACGGATGCAGGTGTCACTACCTGCATGACTATTACCCAACGAAAATTGAAAAGACGGACGAACACCAGAAACGGGTAAGCAACCTGATTTTCCGTTTCAAGGAAGGAGGGCACTGCGGCGATCTGGTCGCACGGATACTGGTACTGTGTCTGAAACATGCGGGGTTCAACGGCACGAAGGAAGACACGGTACTGATACCTATACCCGCATCGACGAGGGAAAGACAGCGGAAACGCTTTCCGGTAGTGTGCTATTACCTGTCGGAATGGCTGGGTATTAAGGACGGTTTCAAGGCTATCTGGATAGAGGAAGACCGCAAGCAACTGAAAGGAAAGGGAAAGGATAAGGACATATTGCGGAACCTGCAATTCACACGGCGGTATATCAGAGGAAAGAATGTTGTCCTGCTGGATGATGTACTCACGACTGGGGAGAGCTTCAGACAACTGCAACGAAAGATGAAACAACTGGGGGCATTGTCGGTTATCGGAGTGTTTCTGGGGAAAACAGTATAGCTTGATTCTATTACATATTTAATGACTGACCGATTAGGCGGCTTCATCCGTGCTTCATGCCGGGCGGAGCCGCCTTTCTTGTGCCCGTATGTGAAGAAACAGGGCACTTGTGGAAAGAATTACAGGAAATTTCGGGAAAATCATTCCCTACTATGGAAATACTATGGATTGTGCCTGCACGGAGTTGCGCACCTTTGCAGCGTAACCAATACGGAATAATATGGAAATAGTAACAATGGACAACGAGGTCGTGAAAACGATGATGGAGAAGATAGACCGGATAGCGGACTATGTTTTCAAGAAAGACAACGTGCCGAAGGAAGAAGCGGAAATCCTGCTGACAAGCGAGGAGGCGGCGGACCTGCTGAAAATCAGCACGAGGACACTGCAACGGATGCGCAAGGACAAGACTATTCCCTACATGATGGCAAGAAGCAAGTGCCGGTACAGACTGACGGATCTGGAGGAATGCGTGAGACGGAAAATTGTCCGCTGCAATCCGAAGACACTGGAGGAGTTCAAGCATAACTACCTGATGACAAGAAAGGAGGCAGACGATGGAAGCGGTTGGTAAGGACCTGTTTGAGGAATGGATGCAACGCATCATGGGACGGATTGACCGGTTGGACGGTATCATATCGGTACTGATAAACAAGGATGCTTCCGGGGTGAAGTACTTGGACGGGGAACGGATGTATGACAACCAAGACCTGTGCGAGATGCTGCGTACCAGCAAGCGGTCACTCCAACGTTTCCGCAGCGAATACGGACTCAAAAGCCGGCGCATCAGCCGCAAGAGCTATTACAAGGAGTCGGACGTGTTGGAGTTCATCAGCCGGAACATGGAAGAAGTTGTACTGGACGGCGGGAAAGTGCTGAAGATAAAGGAAGGCACAGGGAAGAAATCACCGGGCAAGACTAAAGAGAAGAAAGGAGGCAGGCGCACGGCAAGTCGCTTATGATAGGGAATTTTCAAGACGAAAAGAAAAAATGCCTGTATGGGTGGTTGCCGGCAGGCTTGTTCAATAACCAATAAAAAATCAATCAATGGAACAGAAAAAGAAAAAGGAAGAGGACGTGCTGGTTGTCCGCGACGAGAAGACGGGCGAAATCAGCGTGGTTGCCGGACTTGACGGCAAAGGTTATCCCAAGAGGATACCGCCGAAAGCGGAACACTCGCAGGAGTTTTTGCGCTTTGACCGCCACGGAGATGCGATAGACAATTTCTTCAGGAACTTCTACCGCCAGTGCAAGGAACCGACGCGCTTCGGTTTCTACAGGGTGGCAGCGGACATGGTGGAAGCACTGCTTCCGGTTATCAAGGACCTGCTGAGAGACCCTGCGGCAAACGCAGAACTGCTCGCTCCGCACAAGGTGGATACATCGGCGTACCAGCAAGCTGAGGAACAGCAGGCTGCGGAAGAGGCGAAAAAAGAAAATGCCGAAACGGAGACTGAGGAACAACAGGCTGAGGAAGAGGTGAAAAAGGAAAATGCCGAGACGGAGACTGAGGAACAGCAGGCTGCGGAAGAGGTGAAAAAAGAAAATGCCGAAACGGAGACTGAGGAACAACAGGCTGAGGAAGAGGTGAAAAAGGAAAATGCCGAGACGGAGGCTGTGGAACAGCAGGCTGCGGAGGAAGCAAAAAGAGAAAATACGGAAGAAGACAATGTGGAACAACAAACAAATGAGAAAATGGAAGAAATGAAACAGGAAAATCAGGAACAGCAACCGCAGGCAACGGAAACGCAGGCGGTACAGGGACAGGAACCGGCACAGGACGGGAAACCGCAGGCGAAGACGCAAAGACCGAACCTGATAGCGGACGGCGACGTGGACTGGAAGGAACTGGAACGGTTCGGGGTGAAAAGGGAAAACCTGTCTGAAAAGGACATGAAAGCCCTGATGAATTACGGCAAGACGAATCTGGTGACTGTGAACCCGACTTTCGGCGGCGATAGCTACGAGCTGCAAGCCCGTCTCTCGTTCCAGAAGACGGAAGACGGCAAGCTGAAGCTCACGCCCCACTTTGTGCGCCATGAACCGAGGCTTGACGTACCACACAATGGTTATACCTTCACGGATGAAGACAAGCAAATGCTGAAGCAGACCGGAAATCTGGGCAGACAGGTAGATGTAGCAGATACAAAGACCGGCGAATTCCGTCCGTCGTACATCAGCATTGACCGCCTGACGAATGAGATAGTGGATGTACCAACGAACAAGGTACGCATCCCGAACCGGATCGGACTGACGGAACTGTCGAAAGCGGAACAGGAAATCCTGCGTGCGGGGCTGGCACTGCCCAAGGAAGTGACACTGAAGGGCGGTCGCAAATTCGAGGCCATGCTGCAGGTGAACGCTGACAAGCGCGACGTAGAGTTTGTGCCGGAGTATCTGTGGCAGGGACAGTCGCAGCGACGTGGAAACGGACAGGAGAAGAAACAGAAGAGTAAGGAAACCCCGGATACTCCCGTACTGCAGCAGAAGGAAGACGGGAATCAGGAGAACGGACAACGGCGCAACCGCTCGTGGACAAACGAGGACGGCAGCATCCGCCCGATAGGGAAATGGAAGGACGACAAGTTTACCGAACAACAGAAGGCGGACTATGTGGCGGGGAAAGTCGTGGTACTTGCCAACGCAAAGGATGACAAGGGACAGCCCTGTACAAAGTACCTGAAATTCTATCCTGATTTGGGACGTCCACTGGCTACTGAATACAACCCCGACTTAGCACAGACCGTTGCCCCGTCGAACGAGAGCCGCACGCAGCTCGCCGTGAACAACGAGGGCAAGACCAACGAGGCGACCAAACACCTGAAAGAGCCGCTCACGCAGGGACAGACCGCCCCGAAGGACGATGCCCAGAAACAACAGCAGGAAAAACCGAAGAAAAGCAAGGGCATGAAGGTCTCCTGAGTGCCGCCACTGAATCCATGACAAGAGAATAAGCAACGGATTGAAACGGGGCCTCATACGCCATACACCATATATCCCACGGATAACCGGCGTACCCCGTTTCATTTCACAAAGAACAAAAGTATCAATGATTAAAACAGAAAATGTATGATTACCATATTGGCAGAAAAACCGAGCGTGGCGCGTGAGATAGCACGCATCACCGGAGCGACAAGAAAAGAGGAAGGATATTACACGGGAAACGGCTACCATGTGACATGGGCATTGGGGCATCTGGTACAGCCTGCCCTGCCGGACGGCTATGGCTTCAAGGGCTTCCGCAAAGACAGCCTGCCGGTGATACCGGAGGAGTTCATACTGATACCCCGCCAGGTAAAGACGGACAAGGGCTACAAGGCGGACGCGGCGGCGGTGAAACAGATAAAGGTGATAACGAAGCTGTGGAACGAGAGCGAGGAAATCATAGTGGCAACGGACTGCGCACGCGAAGGGGAACTGATATTCAGATACCTGTATGCCTATACGGGCTGTACGCTGCCCTTCCGCCGCCTGTGGATAAGCTCGCTTACGGACACCGCCATCCGCAAGGGATTGAAAGAACTGAAGAACGGGCATGAATATGACGACCTGTATCTGGCTGCGAAGGCACGCAGTGAGGCGGACTGGCTGGTGGGCATCAACGGCACGCAGGCATTGACCGTAGCCGCCGGGCGCGGCACATACTCGGTAGGGCGTGTGCAGACACCCACATTGGCGATGGTCTGCAAGCGGTACTGGGAAAACAGACGTTTCACGCCGGAGCCGGTACACCAGCTACATTTCTCCGTACCGTCCGTGAATACGGATACGGTGGTGAAGTTCGCCTCGGTGGAGAAATGGCAGGACAAGGAAGAGGCGGCTGCACTATATAATAAGGTAAAGGCGAAGATGTGTGCCACCGTGACCAAAGTCGAAAAAAAGCAGAAGGTGGAGAACCCTCCGCTACTGTACGACCTGACCACACTGCAGAAGGAGGCGAACACGAAACACGGATTCACGGCGGAACAGACGCTGGAACTGGTACAGAAGCTCTATGAAGCGAAGCTCGTTACCTATCCGAGAACATCGAGCCGCCATATTCCGGAAGATGTGTTTGCTGAAATACCGCTGCTGCTTGAACGGCTGGCAGGGCACTCCGCCCTTGCGGAGAAAATCGGGGAACTGGGGGAACTGAACCGCCGTTGTGTGGATGCCTCGAAAGTGACTGACCACCATGCTCTGCTGGTGACTCTGAACCGTCCGCTTGCCCTCTACAAGAACGAGCAGATCATCTATGACATGATTGCCGGACGCATGGTGGAGGCATTCTCCCCGGAGTGCGTGAAGGACACGACAAGCGTGGAAGCCGAATGCTGTGGCACGGCATTCGAGACGAAAGGCTGCATCGTGCGTAAGGCAGGCTGGCGCGGTGTATATGGTGACAAGGAAGACACGATACTGCCGGACTGGAAAGAGGGAGACATGCTGGCGATGGCGGGCTGCTCAATGAGTTCGGGCATGACCCGACCGAAACCCCTGCACACGGAAAGTTCGCTGCTGGCGGCGATGGAAACCGCCGGGCGTGATGATGTGGAGGATGAGGAGGTACGCCAAGCACTGAAGGACTGCGGCATCGGTACACCCGCCACACGTGCTGCAATCATCGAAACGCTGCTGAAAAGGGAATACATGGTGCGTGTGAAGAAGTCGCTGATACCGACGGAGAAAGGACTCGCCCTGTATTCCATTGTCAAGGGAATGGACATCGCTGACGTAGAAATGACCGGACAGTGGGAAACTGAGCTGGCGGAGATTGAGAAAGGAAAGACACCGCACGAGGCTTTCATGAGGGACATTGAAGCCTACACACGGAAAATCACCACGGAGCTGCTTGCGTGTGACAAGATTTTCGGGCATAAGGCTTCGGGCTGCACCTGTCCCAAGTGCGGCAAGGGCACGATGCAGTTCTACGGCAAGGTGGTGCGCTGTGACAACTCGGAATGCGCCCTGCCTGTATTCCGTCAGATAGCCGGAAAGACACTTACCGACGGAGATATGACCGATTTACTGACGAAAGGAAAGACGGGAGTCCTCAGCGGCTTTAAGAGCAAGCAGGGCAAGCCTTTCAGCGCGGAAGTCACTTTCGATGCGGACTTCAACACGAACTTCATCTTTCCCGAAGCCAAAGGCGCAAGAAAAGGTACGAACATGAAAGGAAAACGAAAATAATGTGTAACTTCGCCACTGGTTCATGTCATAATCTGTTTCAATTCGTTGATACTCTTTATTCACATGGATTTAGTGGCGGCACCCGGAGGGATACCGGGTGCCTTTTTCTATCCTTTCTGACAATCAATCTTATTTATCCACTAAATCCATAAGAAAATGAAACAGAACAAGAGAATTGTTCCGGCGGAGCTGTCCTACTACGGACTGTACCTGCTGGACTACCTGAGAAAATATCATCCGGACAAAGTATCAGACACCCCATTCATTACTGGAAGGGAGGAAGCCGCCTCGGAAACCTTCGAGAAGGAAAGAGCGGCGGGAAGCACGGTGGAAGCCGCACAGGAGGAAGCCATGCGCGTCCTGCTCGAAGGACTCCACTTCTCCCCCTACGCACTGCTGCGTGAAGTGGTGGAAAACGAGTTTGCCGACGAGGTGGCGGACTCCGACCGCGAGGCGTTTTGCCGAGAACTATTCCCCTATTTGAAAAACCTGCTCGGCGGTTACGACACGTCGGATGACACCTTCGCCCTGTCGCCCGAACACGACTTGCTCTACACGGAGCTGACCGGAACCGTCATGCTTTATCTGGAGTCCTATGGCGTTCAATAGGAAACAGAAACTGAGGGACAACATCGAGGCGATACGGACGGCATTCACGCTCGACCGGGAAAGGCGCACGCCCACCGAAAGGGAGCGCGTGCTGCTGGAAAGGTACTGCGGCTTCGGGGGACTGAAATGCATACTGAACCCGGCACAGGAACTGACAGATGCCGTACACTGGGCGAAATCTGACCTCGAACTGTTCGCCCAGACGGTAGAGCTGCATCGCATCATCCGGGAAAACAGCCGGGATGAGAGGGAGTACAAGCGTTATATGGACTCTTTGAAAGCCTCGGTACTGACGGCATTCTACACTCCGCAAGCCATAACGGACACCATAGCGGACGTGCTGCACGACCGCAAGGTGCGCCCAAGGCTGGTGCTGGAGCCGTCGGCAGGCATGGGCGCGTTCATCAGCCCGGTGCTGTCGAACAACTCGCAGGCGGAAGTGATGGCATTCGAGAAAGACCTGCTGACGGGCAAGATGCTCAGACACCTGTACCCGCAGCAGAAGATACGCACGGAGGGCTTCGAGAAGATAGAGAAGCCTTTTCTGAACCATTTTGACCTCACCATCTCCAACATACCCTTCGGGGACATCGCCGTGTTTGACGCGGAATTCGAGAAAAAGTCGGTAATGCACCGGATAGCGGCGAAGAAAGTGCATACCTATTTCTTCCTGAAAGGGCTGGACGCAGTGCGTGACGGAGGCATTGTGGCGTTCATCACTTCGCAGAGCGTACTGAATACGGAAGGCAACGGAGGCACGCGCTATCTGATGATGAAGCAGGCGGATCTGTTGTCCGCCATACGTCTGCCGAACAACCTGTTCTCGGAAAACGCCAACACGGAGGTGGGGTGCGACCTGATAATCCTGCAAAAGAACATCAACAAAATGGATTTGTCCGAAGAGGACATGCGGTTTACCCGGACAGTCAGAAGCAACCATACCGGAGTCGTTACCAATGAATATTTCCTTGACCACCCGGAACGCATCATCCATACCGAAGCGAAAAAGGATACCGACCCCTACGGCAAGCCCGCCATGATATACACGCACAACGGCGGTGTGGAAGGTATTGCGATGGATTTGTATAAAATGCTGTCGGAAGACCTGTCGGTACGGCTGGACTTGGAACGCTACAACGGCATCAAGGGCGAAAGACAGGAAGCACGGCAAGAGATGCGGCAGAACATTGCCGTACAGACCGAGGGTATTGAGACGAAAAGAGAAAATATCCATTCGGCTGCGGGTGAACCGGCGAAGGCGAAAAGAGAAAACTCCGCTTCGGTTGCGGCAGAACGGACGGAGGTGAAAAAAGAAAGCGGATTGCCGGATGCAGGTGCAGCGGACCGGACAAAAAGGGAAGCAAACAGTGTGCAGCCGAAAGTACAAGCCATGACCGGCGTGTCGCAAGAAGCGCAAAGCAGACAGCCGGAAGCCCCGGTGATGGATTTGTACGACCTGTTCGGCTACACGCAGGAGGAAAGGCGGCTGGCGGAGCGAGGACTGAAGCCGGAGAAGAAAAAAGGCAGCAAGTCCAAGACAGCAAAGCCGGTACAGGCATCGCTGTTCGTGCTGCCGGAAGACGGTACGGGAATGAAAGCGGACAAAGGAAAGACGGAGGCAGGTGCCGCCATTACCCCGGAAGAGGCAAAGGAAATGGAGGAAATCATCCGTGGCACAGCAGAGGTGGAAGTTACTCCGGTGGAAATGACCGCACCGAAAACAGAAGACACGGCACCGCTACAAGAGGACGGCGACCCGGAGGACGCCGTTTACCGCAGCCTCGACTGGGAAACGAACCCGCCCATCAATGGATTCTATGAAATGATGATGGACCTCACGCCGGAGCGACGGGCGGAACTGCGCCGGCTCGGAAAGGCGAAGATGGAAGCCAATGCCGCCAGACAGACAGTCGGAACAACGGAGGCGAAAAGAGAAAAAGCCCATGCGGATAAACCGGCAGAACCGCAAGGTACTGCTGCCACGGTGGTCTATCCGATAGAAAACGGATTCGAGGCGGAACGCGACAGGCGGATTGCGGAAGTGGAGAAAGCCCTACGCGCGGAGGAAGCCGCCCTGACACCGGAAGAGAGGCAGCGCAAGCGGGAGGAGGAAATGATGCCCCGCCCGTACAGCCGACCGCTGGAGCCGCACCTGAAGGACGGCTCGCTGGCATGGGTACACACGCAGGGCGTGCGCTATCAGGTGGGCGTGCTGAAGGACGTGACCCGCTACGGGGCGACCTTCCATCCGCTGGACATGGAGGGTATGCAGAAGGAGAAAGCTCAGCTGTACATCTCGATGCGCGACACCTACGAGCGGCTCTACGCACAGGAGGCGGAACGGCAGGAGGCAAACGACATGCTCCGCCGCCACCTGAACACCTACTATGACGAGTTCACGATGCGCTACGGCTGCCTGAACGCCAGACAGAACGTAAAGCTGCTGATGATGGACGCCTCCGGGCGCAACATGCTGGCACTGGAACGCAGCGAGGGCGGCACGATGGTGAAGGCGGACATATTCGACCATCCCGTTTCCTTTTCGCAGGAAACGACCGTCATGGCGGAATCACCGGAAGAAGCCCTGTCCGCCTCGCTCAACCGCTACGGCGGGG
>ULSB01062790.1_pt1 | contig 10745 bp, 8 predicted proteins | sample 1955741 | NCBI WGS metagenome assembly ULSB01 (sample SAMEA4835691, study PRJEB28245) | human gut metagenome | biome: gut microbiome; material: fecal sample | place: Denmark | collected 2008
CTAATCCCTAGCCACCAGTCACTCCTAATCCCTAATCCCTAGCCACTCATCCCTGCTTTCAAACTTGTGGTGGCGGCTTCGCCGCGAATATATATAGGGCGATGCCCGAAAGTTTCCTGGCTGGCAGATTTCCCTTTTAGATTTTTCAAACATCGACCGCCTGACCGCAAACGAAAAAGATTTCTCCGCTTCGGTCGGAATGACGATACGAGATTACCGCTCCTCTAAAACTCCGCGGTGCTTAGATCCTTCATTCCTAATTCCTAATTCGAACAAAGATTTTATTCCCCATCAAGGGGCAGCACGCCCTCGAGACTAACCCTGAACCTCCAAATTATATCTCGTCCTCGTCCTGAATATGCAGTTTCTTTCTCCAGTATCTCGAGTAGATCGCGCCGAGCGGATTGTGCGCAAGAAGTCTGTCTTTCACGACAAGAGATGTGACAGGGCCTACTGCATTCGAGGTGAAGATCGTGTCATGTCCCACGCAAAGGCCGCAGATGATATTGAGATCCACGCCTTTTTCTGCCAGAAACCTTGCCTGAAACTTCGGATTGCACATCGCTTCATGCTCCGCTTCCGGATGCACCTGCTTTAAGCCGAAGTTTTTCTTCGCAAAGGAACAGTTCTTGCAGCAGAGGGAGTAGACCTCGAAGCCCTGCTGTCGGAAGTATTTCACGATGTACCTGGCTTCCTCATGAAGACCGATGCAGAAGGCCAGGCCGAGCTTCTTGTAGCCCATCCGTTTGGCAAATTCAGCGGTCTCCTGCAGACGGCAGATGTCGCTGTAGTATGTCCCTTCGACATAGGCCGCCGCCTCCATGATTTTCCGTTCTTCTTCGGTATAGGCCTTACGGATCTCCTCTTCTTTCACACCCGTACAATTCGCCCCACGGGTATAGCAGGCATGGTGCGGGCAGTTTGCACAATCAGCTTTCATGATGGTTCCTCCTTTTATTTTTACACCTGTCTCTATTATAGCGCAAAAAAGAAATTTAGGGATTAGGGAGTGAATGGTGACTGGTGACTAGGGACTAGGTGGTATGGAACGTCATTCACCATTCTCGCCCCTTCCTTTGGAAGGGGCAGTCGATCGCAGCGAGGCGGGGTTGGACGCGCGTTTGTTAAAATACGGTTTCCCCCGTGTCGTCATCCCGAAAAACAACACCTGTGTGCTGCCTCTTTCTACTTTCGCGCGTCCTTTATCGGTCTGCAAGGAGGATTTCTCGGCTTCGCTCGAAATGACGATACGCATGAAACGGCTTCCACCATTGTCCTTTTCTCTTTCTTTCCGATACAATAAAGAAAACTACTTTACCGCTTGTTGTAAAAGGAGACCGCCTATGACTTCTTTCCTGCTCTTGACGGCCATTGTGATCTTTGCCTGTGTATTTTTGAACCGTGTCTCGGACAAGCTCGGCATCCCTGTGCTTCTCGCCTTTATCCTGCTCGGCATGTTTTTCGGCTCGGATGGTCCTATCAATATTGCTTTTGAAAACTACTCTTCTCTCCATGATGATCTTCTTCCTGCTTGGACTTCTCTCCACGCCATCGAAGCTCCCTGAGATCGCATGGCCTGCCTTCCTCATCGCGCTCTTCCTGACCTTCGTGGCACGGCCCCTCGGCGTCTTCGCTCTCCTTGCCCCTTTCAAAACGCCCGCTGCCGCAAACGCTCTGATCTCCTTCGCAGGCCTTCTCGGCGCCTCTGCCATCGTATTTGCCATCGTCGCTTATACGCAGGCGCCGGTGAATGACATCGTCTTCCATGTCACCTTCTTCATCGTTCTTCTTTCCATCCTCTTTCAGGGCGCGCTTCTGCCTTTCGCAGCGAAGAAGCTCTCTATGATCGATCATGAGAGCGATGTCATGAAATCCTTCACCGACTACACGGAAGAGATGCCGGTACAATTCATACAGTTCCCCCTGCCCGCGGGGCATGCGTGGTGCGGGCAGGCACTCTCGGAGATCGCATTCCCTCCTGAAACGCTCGCCATCCTTCTTTCCCGCGGCGCCGAGAAAATCATCCCGAATGGCGACACGAGGCTCTCTGCCGGAGATACGCTCGTCCTTTCCGCTTTGAGCGTCGCTCCTGTCACAGGTCTTGCCCTCTCGGAGATCCATGTCACGAAGAAGAGCCGCTATTACCAGAAGAGCCTCTCCTCTCTCCACCTCCCCAACGGTCATCTTGTTGTCCTCATCCTAAGGCAGGGAGAAGTCATCATCCCGAAAGGAGATACCGTACTCGAAGCGGGAGACTTGATGGTGATGAATGGAAAAAATGAGTGACTGGTGACTAGTAGCTAGGGACTAAGAAATTCTCGCGAGCTGAGCAGACCCCTGGAGAGGGGTCGCGCCAACGGCGCCGGATAGAGTGCCCCGCAGAAGCGCAACTCTACGTAGCTGTCAGCGTCCCATCTGCGTGAATCGTTTTTCAGTGATCCTCAAGCAACCTACCGACCGTTCTGCAGAAATCTGCCTCTTCGAGGCAGTCTATCCCTGACCTTCGGCCTGCCCCTTCTCCAAGGGGCGACGCATTTTACGTGATTCCAATAATCCGCAACGCTTTCATTGTATGATGCGCCGCACCACCATTCTTCATTCCTCGTTTCCCTCCAAATAAAAAACGAACCCTTGCGGGTTCGTTTTTTTATTCAGCGATTACTGCTGGCTTTTCTTTACATTGGCACTCTTATATCTAGCCTGACGGGAAAGAACCATCTTTCTCATGCGGATGCTTTCCGGAGTGACTTCGACGAGTTCATCATCATTGATCCATTCGAGCGCCCCTTCCAGCGTGAACTTGCGGCATGGCGGCAGCTTGATGGCATCATCAGAGCCGGAGGCACGGGTATTGGTCAGATGTTTCTTTTTGCATGGGTTGACATCCATATCCTGATCACGGGTATTTTCACCGATGATCATGCCTTCATAGACTTCGACGCCCGGTTCCAGGAAAAGCTCGCCACGGTCGAGGACAGAGTTCAGGCCGTATGCGGTGGTGGTGCCGGATTCGAAAGCCACAAGGGAGCCTCTGGTTCTGCCCGGGATATCACCCTTGTATGGCGCATAGCCCTGGAAGACATGGTAGAGGATACCTGTGCCGCGGGTGGTGGTCAGGAGTTCATTACGGAAGCCGATGAGGCCGCGGGCCGGGATGGAGAATTCCATCTTCATGTAGCCTGCGAGTTCTTCCATGGAGATCATTTCTGCTTTTCTCGGTCCAAGGCCTTCCATGACAGCGCCCATGAATTCCTGCGGTACTTCGATGGTCAGACGTTCGAGCGGTTCGCACTTCTGTCCGTTGATCTCCTTGAAAATGACCTGCGGCTTGGAGACTTCGAGTTCGAAGCCTTCACGGCGCATGGTCTCGATCAGGACGGAGAGGTGGAGCTCGCCGCGGCCGGAGACCTTGAATGCATCAGATGTTTCCGTGTCTTCTACACGAAGAGCCACGTTGGTTTCGATTTCTTTGTAGAGACGGGCACGGATATGGCGGGAAGTGACGAAGTCACCCTCACGGCCGGCAAATGGGCTCTTATTGACATGGAATACCATGGACAGGGTCGGTTCGTCGATGTGGATCGCCGGCAGTGCTTCCGGATTCGTCGCATCAGCGACCGTTTCACCGATATTGATATCTTTGAAGCCGGCCATAGCGATGATGTCGCCGACCTTCGCTTCATCGACAGGCGTACGTTTCATGCCCTGCCAGTGGAAGAGCTGACCGATATGGTCGCTTCTGATCTTTTCGCCATCGGTGATAGCGACAGGCATCCCCTGCTTCGCGGTACCGCGGGTCACACGGCCGATAGCGACCTTGCCGAGGTAGTCATCCGCTTCGAGCGTGGTGACCATGACCTGCAGGCCGGCATCCGGTTCGCCTTCCGGGCATGGGATATACTTCAGGATCGCATCAAAGAGCGGGTCAAGGTTCTTGCCTTCATCATTCATGTGGAGCTTGGCGATGCCGCTTCTAGCCGATGCATAGAGCAGCGGGAAATCAAGCTGGTCATCGTCCGCATCGAGTTCCATAAAGAGCTCGAGGATCTCGCCTTCGACATCGGAAATACGCTGATCCGGACGATCGATCTTATTGATGACGACGATCGGCTTCAGCTTGTGTTCCAGCGCTTTTCTGAGGACATACTTCGTCTGCGGCATCGGGCCTTCATGAGCATCGACGAGGAGCAGTACGCCATCGACCATGTTCAGGATACGTTCGACTTCGCCGCCGAAGTCCGCATGCCCTGGGGTGTCGACGATATTGATCTTCACACCGTCATGCATGACAGAGGTATTTTTCGCCAGGATCGTGATGCCGCGTTCACGTTCCAGTGGATTCGAGTCCATGACGCGTTCTGCGACCTTCTGGTTATCTCTGAAAATATGGCTCTGCTTCAGCATGGCATCGACCAGAGTCGTCTTACCATGGTCGACGTGAGCGATGATGGCAATGTTGCGGATATCTTCTCTTTTCATTTCTTTCCTTTTCCCCCTCGGGCAACCTATTGCGCCTAGGCGCACTTTTTTGATGATGACTTCACGCTATGGTGAAGCCGTCAAGTTATCATATATTCGGAAATACAATTTATTATACCACGTCTACGCAAGAGTAGGAAAATAATTTTTTCATAAAAAACGGGTAGGGGCAACGGGTTCAAGGGATTCAATGGGTTCAACGGGGAAGGTGCGGTGCTGCGCGCCGTTTTTTATGCGTACTTCTCATATTCCCGCCCCTTCCTTTGGAAGGGGCAGACGAGCGCAGCGAGACGGGGTTGGCTTCGCCTTGGTTGGACGGACTGGCGCCTTCTCTAGTCTCCCGCTGACCATCCATAAAAATTGTGGCGAAGCTGCCATCTTTCAGCCTCCACCATGGAAGGAAGGCTGATGATATGGGGATGCCGCTTTCCTCATACTTTTCCAAAATCAAAACCGTGTAAAAAGAAAAAATTTCCCCGATATTATTTGATGGAGAGAGGAAAATCTTCCCGGGAGCCAAAAGCTTATCTCCGTGTCCCCACGTGCACTGACCTATAGGAAGGGGACGGCGTGAATGAGCTGATGGCGGATCCGATATCCCTCCTCCCGCCCGAAAGCGTGCTAGCCGCCGGAAGGTGAGCCAGACACAAACCACATAAAGACGCAGCATGGCGAAGAAGCATCCCATGCAGGATTCGCCTCCACGACAAACCCTAGAGCGAAGTTTAGCCGTACTTGTACGACATGAACCGTGAAATGCGCTGGTGCCAGATTGCAGGGAATGCCTCCATGGATCGCTATCTATCATGCTGCGTCTTTTGGCATGCAAAAAAGGCTTTGCCCGTTCGGGCAAGGCCTTTTTATTGTCTTTCTTATACGCCAAAGTGCGCATTCACACGTTCGGCGAGGCAGCCGTTTTTAGCGGCTTCTGCTGCGTCTTCCTGCACGAAGTGCGGATTGTTTTCTTTGAATCGTTCGTCAAATCCCATGATATAGTTTGTCGCGATAAGATAAATAATCCTCGTAGGTGCCATACCATAGACCTGATGCGCAAGGATATGGCGGATGCGCTCCTCGCTGTCTGGATAGAGCTTCTTCATCTTTTCGCTCCGATAGAGGCGTTTCACGATTTCCGTGATGTAGAGCCCCGACTTCATGTAAAGATCCGCGAAGGTCGCCTTCGGGTCATCGAAGCAGCCCGGATTCTCCTCTTCGAGCTCATCCACCATTTTCTCCACGACCCAGCGCGGAGTGAAGATCTGGTTCGTCTGCTGCGGCGGGATATAGTCGAAGATATCCTCTTCCTGGTTTTCATCGAAGTAGTTTGCGAGCGCTTCCTTCTTATTCAGAAATTCCTGCACTGCGTCATTGAAGACTGTCTCGTCAAAAAGGTGGCCCTTGAAATGCTCGACCTTCCCCGTTTCCGGGTTCAGCCTGTCTCCGCCGTCGCGCAAGAAACGAAATTCTTCTTCCGTGATATTTGTCACCTCATAGAATACTTCATCCTCCGTATAGTCATCGAGGTTCGCAAGCGTCAACTTCCGATCCCCGTACGCCATGAGAAAACTCGGGATCGCACGGGAGAAACCACGCAGATGGTCACGGATCGAGGTCTCGATGGACTTCTTCTCTTCCGCCGCTTTGTGCTCTTCCATCTGACGGACGAGCTCCGCCGGTTTCTCCTGGATGGTCTTCTGCACCGTTTCCTGAATACCCGTTTTCAGCTGATTGATGAGCCCATCCATCACTTCGCCATAGCTGTCATGGGCTTCTGCGATTTTCTTCGCATCCCCCTCCGCTTCCTTGACCTTGCGATCCATATCAAGTTTGGCAAGATTCGCCCCTTGGATGAACTGATCCTTCTTCTCTTCTACCTTCCCTTTGACATCGGAGCGGATGTCATTCTCCATACGCTTCTGCCGCGCCTTGGTCGCACCATAGGTCGCCGCCACCTGGGGCACCAGATCGGAAATCAGGGTATCTGCCACCGCATCCGTCGCCGTATCGATCTTCCTCGTGAGCTCTTCCACCGGATTTCCCGTCTCCAGTGTATGCTGCGCGACATCCTGCAATGGCTTTTCCACATCATCCGCAAGTTTCTCGTAAACCTTATCACCGAAAATATCCGGCGTCTTGCCGATGACGATGGACTCTACATCTCGATTTCCTTCTTCATCGAAAGGCTTGTCTTCACTTCCAAGATCCTTCGCCCCATCGTCTTTCTTTTTCTGCTCTTCCTGCGCCGTCGGCAGCTTCTCGATGATCTCCTTGACCGCCGCCGGTGCGCCGAAGACATTGGAAATATTCTGGAAAAGGAAATTGGAAAGGAAACCGCGCCGCACGACTTCTGCGCTCTTGAGTTTTCTCGGGATGGAGAGTACCTTCGCTGCGTCGAGCTCCACCATCTCCCCATCGCTGTCCTCCCCGATGACCGGGAAGAAATTCAAAAGCCGCTTGATGTTCTGCCTGCGGTCATCCGCCGTCCCGCTGCCGCCCGCGGTATCCGAGAGCAGGTCATTCGCAAACTGGTCGAAGATGATGAGCGTCCGCGCCGGGTCGAAGTCGAAGACATACGCATTTTCCTTGCGATACATCTTTCCATCCTCGTCCTGAAAACGACACGGATTCTGCGCACGGAATGCCGCCTGCATGTACGACGACGGGCTCTCCAGATTACAAAGCATCAGCACCGCCGACCACTCCTTCACCGTCACCCCCACCGTCAGCTGTCCGACCGTGAGCGTGATTGTCTTATCGTGCGTCTTGATCGCCTGCTTCACGCGCTCATAGGCTTTGTCATTCGTCTCATCTTCCTCATCCTGTCGCCCATCGCCTACGGCCATGATGACTTCATAGTCCTTGAAGACCGTATCCTCTTTGAGAAGCTTCCGAAGCGCTCTAGCTGCCGCGACACGGTTCAGGTACCACATCGTATGCGCAAGCTCTTTCCGAAGCTCTGGCGTCGAGAAAGGATACTTCGCCCCCGTCCGGAGCTGTACGAGAAATTTCCGCACTTCCTCCTTATGGACGAACTGTCCGCTCTCATTCACCGCGAAAAATTCATTGAGATCGAAGGCATAGTCCGTCTTCCCTTCCTCCGACATATCTGCGCCCTGCGTGATCTTCTCCATGATCATAGGAGACATCTGATAGGTCAGCATCGTGAGCTTCGGGAGATCCTCATACGGATTGTACCCATCCCCCGTCCAGGATGCCTTCGCCTCCTGCTCATCCGCATACGACCAGTTATACACCTGATCTTCTGCGAAATCACCGCGCGCAAGCTGCTTGAACGGCGTACCCGAGAGATAGAGCGTGTGCACTTTCTTCATCTTGCCGAAAGCCCAATCCGTCTTCTTCGTGTCCACACCTTCCTGCGACTCATCGACGATCACGAGGTCGAAAGAAAGATCCGCGATCCACTTCAGCTTGTCGATCCCATCTTTCGCAAAATAGGCCGAACCTTTCAGCCCCTGCAGCGACTCGAAAGCCACCATTCGATATGCTTTGTCCTCATTGAGGCACGCATTGACATACTCCTCATGGGAAAGCACGCCCGCTTTCCCCTTCAAAGCATCCGTCTCCGATACGAAAAGGATCGGCTCCTGCCAGGCGATGAATTTGCGAAAATCCTCCAGCCAAGAATTGGCAATGCTCGGCCGATTTGTCACAATGAGCACATTCTGCGCCTGCATCTTCCGTACAAGATCATAGGCCGCGAGCGTCTTACCGAATCGCGGCTTCGCATTCCAGAGAAATTCCTTTCCACCCTTCTCGAAATACACCTTCGCTCTCGCGACAGCTTCCGCCTGCTCGCGCCGAAGCGTGTAGGCCATCCCTTCCTTCGCCTTTGTCAGGTACCTTCGGCTGGCAAATTCAAAGAAATCACGCTGCGAATCCCATCCGCTGATCTGAAACCACTCCGTCCCCTTCCTGCGAGGGATTTTTTTATTCGTTTCAAGGAAATGGTGGAAATCGTAGTCCTTGAAGAACTCTCCACTGTCATCCTTGTACCGAGCGAAATCGCTCCAGAGGATCTCATAGTCGAGCCCGGCGGTATGTGTCTGCTGCTCGACGCGCTTCTTCACGCCCTGCTCCGTGTAGCCGATCTTCGTCCAACCGTTATTTTTCGGGTATCCCGGGGTGGTGTAGGCGTAAATCATGGGGGTGATCCGAGTGGCAGTGTGGATCATTTGGGCTGCTTTCATTTATTTCATCTCCTTTACATTTTTCTCAATAAAGGAGATTTCGTTCTCGTCAAGCCCGTACTTCGCGTAAAGCTGACGATCGATCTCGGGAATTGGTTTCGTCCAGTCGATGTCAGAGGCAGCAGTGAAGTCTTGGAGGGGGACGAACTCCCATACGGCTTTCGCTGTATGTTGCGTCACTTTCTTTACGCCAAGCATTGCACGGCAAAACTTTGTTTTTATATATCTTGAAGCATTTGCCGCCTCCGATTCTTTTGTAAAGAAACCAATGCTGATGAACGTATCTGTTGCGCCCTGCATAGGTCCTAAAATCTGTGGTTTCACTAGTGATTCACCAAAAGCCCCTGTATTGTTGGCTTCGGATATAAGCACGTTATATGTTGGAATATAGGGATTATCTAGAACATAATCCCTCCTTATGTATTTAAATGTGCGCTTATTATTTTCACGACCTATAAGTCGAATATAGCTTTTGTCAGCACATTCATTAAAAAACGCTTCCGGAATTTTATCAAATACATTAGACACTATCATATTGCCAGTACCTTTTCCGACTTTCCCTTGCGCAGCTGGAAACGTTTTAAAAAAAAGGGGACTAAATCGGTAATTTCCCCTGACAGAAACAATTGATTCCATTGATTCACTACTGTAATGCCTTACTTTATTCAAAACCTCATTAAGAAATGGGTACTTTGTGAATGTTCCAATCGCCCCAAATTTTTTATTGGCATCCCTAAATGTTATGACTAACCCCCCCCTTAATGTCAGTGCTAGGAAATACTTCGTTCGCATTAGCTTCATACGAAAGCACTTTAAAGTGTTCATCATTAAGCATTTTGCGATTCCACACTTTAGGTGTCTGACCGGCATCAAATAAAAAACGCGCCGGCGTGATTAGCAAAACGCATCTGCCGACTTTATAAACTTCATCCATGAAGCAATTATAAAGAGGACGTTTACGTGTAGATTCAACAGTATCCTCCTGATACGGCGGATTTCCCACAATATAATCAAACCTCATCCCACAAGACCTCGCTTTCACATCCTCATACGAAACACTCTGGCAATCACTTCTCCACGAATATACCCGGCATACCGGCTGGCCTACCGAGAGGAGCGGGCGAATATCTATATCCCCAAAGGAGAATAGATCCGCGCCCTCCGGATCCTCCGCGCAGTACGGGATGCGCCCCGAGAGCCCATCCATCTGCCAGAGATTCCACGCCACCTTATTTGTCAGCTTTCGGAGGAAAGAGGCGGGCGCCGCCTCCTCCCACTTCGAGAAGTAATGCTCCATCACCGTCTTCATGATATTCACACGGGCGATCAAGAGATTGTCTCCCTGAAACTCATAGCCATACGTTGCTTCCATCGCACGGAGTGCCCAGTGCTGCCAGTCCTCTCTCGTCTCCGTAAAGTGCGAGATCGCAAGGAGCTTCCGATCAAGCAGTCCGCGGCGGGAAGAAACTTCGATTTCTTCCCCCGTCGATACATCATAGCGCTCGGCCAGATAGGGTGCCTCTCCGCAGGTGATTTCCAGACGCCGGCTGTCCACATACCGCTGCCAGCGCGGTGTCTTATGTCCCTTCTTCTGCAAAAAGAGCGCATCCAGATCCTCCCACGCGTCCGGCTCCATCTTTTCTACGCTGAACCAGTCTCGATCGAGCGCGTCATTCATGAAATCACAGACCCAGCGCGGCGTGAAGACTTCCCCATGCCTTCGCGTGCGGCTCGACTGCTGCTCCGCCGCCTTCCGCGCCCGCGTTTTCACAAGCGAAATCTCCGCAAGCTCGATTTCCCGCCCGCGTCCATACGCTTCGCCCTCCGTCTCATAGGCATCCGTCGCCCAGAGAATATGGCGTCCCGTGGTCTTGTCCGCGAGCAGCTTCTCCATGAGCCCCATCATAGAGAGCTCTCTGATATCCTTCTGTATATCGATCAAAGGCTCACCTCCTGTCTGTTTCTTACAGTATAGCATAAATAAGATCCACGTTCCTCACTTTGCATCCGCATCGCGGATGCAGCGGCGCTGCGCGCCGTCCATCACCCCTGCTCCCC
>ULSB01022042.1_pt1 | contig 10703 bp, 10 predicted proteins | sample 1955741 | NCBI WGS metagenome assembly ULSB01 (sample SAMEA4835691, study PRJEB28245) | human gut metagenome | biome: gut microbiome; material: fecal sample | place: Denmark | collected 2008
GAAGGTGGTTTAGCAGTAGAAGTAGTCTGACCTGCTTTGTAAGATTCCCACCAAATGTTTTGGTAGAATTCTGAAAATAGCATTGAACCGTTGTTTTCTAACAAAGCTGATTCACCATTTAGGATTCTATCAATCTTATTTTGTAATTCGAGTTCGTATTTTTTAGCATCGCTCCTTTGTTTGAATCGTTTTTCTATCACTTTTTTATCAATTCCAAGAGAAGATTTGACTTCTTCAGGAATGTAGATACGTAAGCGATAAGTTCCATTTTTAGTTTTTGAAATTGACATAGTATTCTCCTTTTTGAAATGAGCTAGAAAAATACCGTGGCTTAATTATATCAAACCACGGTTATAATGCTACTGATTTTGTAACCAGCGATTGATTTCTGTTTTATCAAATCGAACGGTTTTTCCAACTCGAATAACGGGTAATCCCTTTTTTATCCAAGAATCCAGTGTATTGTTTGAAATTCCTAGATAGTCACAGGTTTGTTTCTTATTTAAAAAAGGGCTGTCAAAATGACTATTGTGCAATTTGTTTTTAATTTCTTGTTCAATTAGATTGCCTATCAACCGTTTAATTTGATGAATTTGTTCATCGGGTAGGATAACTTGCATATTGCTCACCTTTCTTGAGTAATCTTTAATATTGTGAGATAATAGCAACAACAGAAATAGTTGTGCTATTTTTGTTGATTTTTGGGGTTATCAATGTTGGTTTGGACGCTAGAATTGATAACCTTTTTATTTTCCGCTGATTCATTTTTTTCCTCCTTATGTACACCACCTTTGTGTACATATTTTTAAATGCTTGCTGAAATGCAGGCGTTTTTGGGATTATCTACTCTATTTTAATTATCTAAAATAGCGATAAATTTTTTCTTTGAAAATCTCTCTTTAAGTTTACAATCAACTTGATATTCAATATTTCTTTTCATTTTTTTAATTGTTTTTTCAAAAGTTTTAAGTTTTTCTTTCTTAGAAAAGTTCTTAAATCTTATTTTATGGAAAATAACTGACGTAGAATTGGTATGAAAACCTAGACCAGTATTACGAGCGTCTTCTAAGCTTATAAACATTAAATTAATAATATCTAGAACTTGCCACGAAACCATTGGGGGTGATTGACAGTTTTCTTTTTGAAATGTTTTTAATAACGTTCTTTTTGTTCTAGCTTTATTTTTAATAAAAGTTGGATTCATGAAAGTTATAATTTCTTCATCGATCATCAGTGGTTTTAATTCCTCACTACTATAATTTTCTAACTCGAGAATAAATTGAGGAATATATCTTTGAGAACTATAGTTTGAAAAAGTGTCGTGCAGTTTTTTTTCACATTCTTTTATTGAACTTTTAATAGCTTTGATATATTGCAAAGAAGCCAACATTAAGTGATTCTCTAAATATTCTATTATTTTTTGATCTGTTAGATCATTGATTGTATTTAGACCCAATTCCTGTTTGATCTTTTGATTTTTTAGTGTTAATTCAAATCTTTGAACATCGACGTTCTCTAAACTAGAATTTTTTCTTCTGATCTGACGATTAACCTTAGCTTTTTCAATTTTGTTGTAAAGTACATATGATGCGTCTTTTCTACTTTTGCAAGTGAGAATTGAGTACTCACTATTATTTTTTTTATTCTTATGCTGAATAAAATTCGGGCTCCTTCCTAAAGATAGACATTCTATTAAAAATCGTCTTACCTGTAAATGTGGCTTCTTCTCAAATGAAACAGTAAATGCTAGTTCGATTAATTTGAAGATAGCATCTTTGTACGTAATACTAATTCCATATTCATTTTTAATCAATAGGATTGCATTTGCTAACCTTTGCTTTATTCCGTGAATACCGACTGTTCCGAAATTTAATGTCGGATTAATTAATTCTATCCTAGCATATTCTTTCTTATATCCCGATTCATCAAAAGAAATAGTAAGTTTACCAAATTTTTCAGATTTAATTTCTATTTGAAGAAGTTTGTGGTTAGAGTTGTAGAATACTTTTGTATCTTTTTTACTATTAATAGTAGTAAAGTTGAGAATGTCAATGTTGAAATCAATGAGAGATAATTCACATTTGTCGATTCCCCAAAAGTTAGATTTTTTTGAAAAACACTTTTTAATTTCTTTCTCATTTTCCAACATTTTTGCTTCTTTTTCTAGTTTTTGTATGGATGAACTTTTATTGTGAATCATATTTTTAAATTTCCTTTCTTTTTTTCATAAAATATCACTAATAAATTTGGATAATATTGGATAATAATAGTATGCCGCAAAAACGTTCCAAAATTGTTTTTTTCCGTTTTTTTTTCTTCATTTTTCATTTTTTAGTCGAAAATGAGATACTTTAAAGAATATAGTTAGTCACTGTGACGGATAGACGCCAGTGGGAAAGATGGAAGACCGAGACAGCCATCAAGGCTAAACGATTATATTTTGTAGGCAGTGCTGAATTTAAGGCTTTTTTATAGTTTGATCCACGAATTTTATAAGGTTCATCTCTTAGTTCATTAATGAAGTTTTTCTTTTGTTTCTCAAATTTCTTTAATGATTTATCCCTTAAATTTTGGTGGCCAACCTCCCAACGTTCTATTAAAAAATTTTTTAAATTCACCTTGAAATTAGGATTATCTTGGAGTTTCTTCAAGTAGAAGTAATAACACTCTCTTGCATGTTGGGCTCTCATCCCATGTAGATTGATTAGATTATTCATTTCTACATCTGTAAAGATATAATCATCCTCTTGTTTATTTTTAAAGGTGTCGAGGACGACTGGAACATCTTGAGGAAGAATAAGTTGAGGTTGAAATTTTCCTCCCTTTCCACGCTGAACTAAAACATAGTAATTTCCATTATTATCTTTTCGAATATCTTTTCCTTTTAATTTTTTTAATTCGGATCTACGAATCCCAACTGCCCGCTGAAAATTAACCAGCCGAGAGAAGCGAGAGTCTGTTTCTTGATGCTTACCTTGTGAGTTTTTTGATTTTACACGACCTCGGATAATTTTGTCACTGGAACGCTTGTCTTTTCTAATTCTATTCATGTTGATATCAACTGCTTTGCAAATAGGTGCTAAATAAGTATGGATGGTAGCAACAGAGTATTGTTTTGGATCATCGTTTAGATCTAGTTGATATAATTGAATCACTTCTTCTGTAATATCTGAAATTTTCTTAATATTGTGTTCTTTAGCCCACTTTGTGAATCGAGTAATTGCTCTTTTATAGCTTGTCCTCGTTCGATTGTTTGTGATATTTTTTGAAGCTGCAATAAATAAATCGTGCTTGAGAGAATTCCTTTTTCTTGGCATTATACATTCCTTTCTAAAATAATTACATATTATTGTTAAACTGCCTCCCACCCTTTTTTTAAAAGCTGGGTATGCTTTTGATACTTCCCATCGAGGCTAACTCTTGAAGTTTAATGTTTGCGATAGATTTTCAGTACTCACCGTGATCTATGTTTGGAAGGATCATAAAGATGTCATTGCTTGTTCGAGCTTATAAAACTTTTCTATTTTACTTTTTTTTTACATTATTCTTTTGCTTACTAAACTAGTTATTTTTTTAGTATTTACTTTTATTTTTACCTTTTTTATTTTACCTTAAACACGTTTTTCTTTACTTTTTTATCTACTAAATGGTTATTCTTTACTTCATGTTATTCAGTAGAGAATAACCATTTAGATTTTCTTTCTTTTTTTCTTAGTTTTTTCCTTTGCAATGACTAGCATATGAGAGATAAGTACGTTTACCGTGCCCAGTAACAAACTTTCTCATCATATGACTAATGGCTCTACTTGCTCAATTTAATTTACAATAATAGTATGCCATATTTTGATAAAAAAAAAGATAGAAGAAAAACATCGTTATTTTAGGAACGGAAATGTTGTTTTTATTTTTACAAAAAAATGGCATAATAATAGTGAAGAAAAAAAGGCAGTGGTGAACTGTCTTTTTTTTTGTTCCTTAAAAAAGGGGGTAGCAGATGCTCAAGAACAATCGTTTAATAATATTAAAGAGAGTAAGGCCACCGTGAAAATTCACGAATGAAAAATCTTTTTTTAATAATAATCGGAGGAAAACAAAATGAAAACGTATAAAAACCATGTGATTAATTTAACTCAACAATATCTTACAGAGTTAATTAATCACAATGAAGAAATTAATATTAGAATGTTTTATTCAACATTTGATGAGGATCAGTATATTTCAATCTTGAATGATCAAGATCAAGAAGTATCATTCAATTTTGTAAATGATAGTATTGAAATTGAATTAATTGATCCGTTGTGTGAGAAAATTTTGATTACATTTGATACTGTAGAACAAACAGCCAAAACCCATCAAGTAATTAAATTTCTCTTAGATTTGTTTTTTAAATTCAATTGGCATGAATCAGTTGCAGCGTTATCAGTTGCAGATTTCTGGGAATTGATCAAGAATTACGAGGTAGATAACCTCGATATGACGTTTGGTTACCCAAGAATCGCATATTCTAATAGCTAATAGCCATATTTTTAGGCACAAAAAAAGTGGGAAAGGAATCGTTTTTTTACTTATCCTTTTCCACTTTTTTATTTTGTCTCGTTAATAATTGTATTAATAGCTGAAATGACTTTATTTTGTTTGTACTCTGGTAAAGATTTGATAGTGTCAATAAGCTGTGCTAAATCAGTACTTTCTTCTTTAAGTGTTAAATCAAAAAAGGTTTGTAGATCAACATTTAACGCTTCTATAATTTTCTCAAGCGTACTAATTTTTATATTGGGCTCTAAATTTTCTAACTTATACGCGTAATTGGTGCCAAGATCTGCTTTTTCTTCTAATTGTTCCTGAGTCATTCCTGACTGGGTCCGCAGAATCCGTATTCTTTTGCTTATATACTTTTGTAATTTTGACATTTGTAACCTCGTAAGACTATTTTACAGTCTTAGAAGGTTAGATTCTAGTTCTTAAAAGGTTGGATACAACTTTACAAAGTTGATAAAATGTAGTATAATTCGGGTGTTTATAATTAGATAGTGATAAATTGCTCAATACTTAATCATAAAGGTGGGAATTATGAAAAAGAAAACGATCAAAGCAACTGTATCCGCTGTATCAATAGCTGCGGGATTTTCTGTTGTACAAGCGGATGAAGTAACTGCAACTCAGCCAAATGAGTCAACATTAAGTGTTGAATCGACGTCTCCTTCGTCTACAAATATAAAACAAGTAGACGGGGTATTTGTCCATAATGGAATTGCAACTGTAACGAAAACGCCAACTTCTGAAGTTGTAGAAGAAGCAAGAACGATCAAGGAAGAAACGGATCAATCGGTTTCAAATCAAGAAAGTGCATTAGAAAACGCTAAGGCTTCGGAAGCAACCGCTGCATCAAAAGTTTCCGATGCAAATGTTGACTTAAAGAATGCTGAGGCGAATAAAGAATTAGCTACGCCTGAAAAAATTGAAAAAACGAAGAATGAAATATCAGAAGTAAAAGCTGATATTGAGAAAAAGGAAACATCACTAAAAGATGCATCTGATAAAGTTCTAGAAGCTGAGAAAGAACGTAATCAGCAATCAGAAGTTATTAAAAAAGATCAAGATAAAATTTCAGAGCAAGAAAAGAAAGTTTCGACAGCTGAGGAAGCAGTAGCAACTGCACAAAAAAATCTTGATGGTACTGGAGCATCGGAAATCATTGCTGAAAGAGACAAAGCAAAAAGTGATGTAGCTGAAAAAGAATCAGCAGAATCAGCAGCGAAAGAGGCTTTGGGAAATGCCATTAACGAAGACAAAAATAAGGCTGAAGAACTCAGTAAAGCTTCTGCTGATGAAAAAACGCAACTTAGTGCTAGTCAAGTTTCTGCTAAACAATTAGCAGATGCTAAAAAGGTTGCAGAAGAAGCAGCGAGTGCATTAGTGAAGGCTCAAAAAGAGAAAGAAACTGCTCAGAAGGTTTTAGACGGTACAGGCGTCGAAGAAATAGTAGCAGAACGTGATGCGGCTAAGAAAAATTTAGATGCTAAAACAGCAACTGAAAATACAGCGAAACAAGAACTTGATCGTGCCAAAGAAGCGGACGATAAAAAAGCTACTGCACTAAAAAATGCAAAGTCTGTTGAAGCGGATCAAATAAAGAAAAGTCAAGAAACAGCAGCAAACTTGTCATCTGCTGAAGAAAAACAAAAACAAGCACAAGAGAATCTAAAGAAAGCTCGAGAAAATAAGGTTTCAGCGCAAAGTAATCTTGATGCTTCTGAATCACAACTTGCCCAAACAATCGCAAATCGTGATAGTAAAGCAAATGATTTAGCAAATAAACAAAATAGTAAGATTAGTGCAGAAGAAGAGCTCAAAACAGCTAAAGAAAATGATGCTAAAAAAGCTTCGGAAATTTCAGCTTTAACTACTAAGAAAAACCAAGAAGAGGCTAAAGTAAATGAAACTTCAAATGAGCTAGCGAGTGCAACATCAGTAGCTCAGGAAGCAAAAGAGAATAAAGAGAAGGCTGATCAAGCAGTTGAAACGATTAATAAACAAATTGCAGCAATTAAAAATCTCACTATTCCTCAATTGCCTCAGGATGTCATTGATGCCTACAAGGCTTATCTTGCTGATGACTCAGACGCAAATAAAAATGCCTTAAACGACGTTATTCAAAAATGGTTCAAAGATAGTAAATATGATTTTGGAACTGCATTAACAGAATATTCCCCTGAACACCAAAATATATTCATAAAGGAATGGTCAAACAAGGATATTGTTTTGCCGATCGATGATTCAGTCGTAGATTTAGACAATTTAACTGACAAGCAAATTGAAGCTTTGAGCCAATATTATGCACTTCTCGCCAACAATCTGCAAGACCAAGTTTGGGGTAGTCATCATTATATTGTCACTGAAGAATCTGTTCAGGGTGTCAAAAACATTGCAAAAGCCTATGCTGAAGAAAATAAACCATATAGCACAAGTCACAGCGATACTGCTTTAGCGAAAGATGGATTAGATTCCATCGTATGGACTGGAGAAAACATGAGCTATGATAATACTTTGCTTGGTTATGGTGCGTATTATTCAGAAGCTAAAGAAACTCGTAAAGCAACAATGTCTCAATTGTATCGTGAGGTATATGATGCTGTAATTAGTTTTATGACAAATGATGTTCATGCTTATTTTGGACACATGAAACTCATGATTGGGCAGAAAGCTCCTACAAATATTCGGGCAATTGGAGCTGCAAATAGTTTCACACCAAGTGGTGTTGGACGTATGCACTTTATTGAATTCAAAGGTCAAGATGCACATCTTGAATATGTTAAAGATGAACAAACTGGTGAATATCATTTCGTAACTGTTGACGACTATTATGATAAAGGGATTGCCAAACCTTTAGCTACTCCATTTGATACTTCAAAAATGGAAGATGAATTAACAGCTGCTAAAGCTAAACAGGACGCAGCAAATACGGAAAATGATTCTGCACAGAAACGTTTGGAAAAAGCTAAGTCAGAAAACAATTCAAGTACAAATGCTCTCAAAGAAACCACAGAAAAATTAGATGCTCTGAAAGGTACACCTGATCAAACACCTTCAGCTACTACTAAATTGGAAATCGCTACACAAAATTATAATGAGGCACAAAGCCAATTTAATAAGGCTCAAGATGCACTCGATCAATTAAATGCTGATATTCAAAGCAAGCGTCAATCTTTAGCAAGTGCAAAAGATAATTTAGACCAAGCTACAAAAGCAGAAGTAAAAGCTAAATCTGATCTTGAAAAAACAAAACTAGAAAATCAAAATGCGAATCAAAATCTGAAACAAACTCAAAAACTTGTAGAAGAATTAATGTCAGTTCCTGATCAAACTCCAAGTGCACAAAAGAAATACGACACTGCGAAACAACTAAAAGAAGAAGCTGAAACAAGATATACCAAAGCTCAAACTGCTTTGGATAACTTAAATGCAGACCTTAAAGTTAAGCAAAAAGCATTAGAAACTGCAAAAGAGGAGCTTGAAAAAGCAAAAATAGCAGATAAGACTGCAAGAAAAAATTTAGATGAAGTAACTAAAATTCATGAAAAACATTTGGCAGCCTTAACAACTACACGTCAAACGATTGCAAGATTAAATTCAATCTCAGATAAGACACCTCTTGCACAAAAGAATTTAGATGAAGCTTCTCAAAAATTGATTGCTGCCAAAACTCGTTATGTCAAAGCACAAACAGCAGTTGATAATCTTAATGCAGATATTCAAACAAAACAAAAAGTTTTAGCAGATGCGCGTGCAGAATTGGATAAAGAACTTAAAGTTCTTTCAGATCTTAAAGCTAAAAAAGCTACGGATGAAGCAGAACTCAGAAACCGTCAGAATAAAGTTGAAGAGTTAAAAGCTAAAGAAAGTCAAATTAAGAATGAAATTTCTAAATTAAAGACTAACTTAGTTGCTTTAGAAACACTTTTGGATCATCTTGAAAATGCAGATGCATATTTGATGAAAGCAAAAGGAGCATATGACAATGCAGTTGAAGAGCACCGTTTAGCACTTGAGAATGTAGCAAGAGAGGAAGCTAAACTTAAAACACTTCTACAAGATCAATTGGATGCAACTGCCCAATATGAAGCTGTTAGGGAAGCCTATTTAAATACTCGTACAAGACAAAGCGAAGTCTTTAACGATAAAGTAGATCACAAGATGATTTCTCTTAATCCTGCGTTAGAAAAGAGTATATCAGAAAATACTTCTAACGAACAAGTATATAGCTATGCTGGAAATCAAGCTAAATATGCTGCAAATAGAGCCTTGCCTAATACAGGTTCAATTGAGAATTGGTTAGTGTTTGCAATGGGAATTGTTCTTTGTAGTTTTGGTATTTCAGTATCACGGAAACAGCGTGATTAATAAAAGCTGGTAAGTATTTCTTATTGTAGTAATGAATAAAAGTTTATCATTCAAAATTTGATTTTTTACTAATGATTTTAGTGAAACTAGGTATATGAAAAAAATAATTAATATCTTTAGATATTTATAGGAGGAAAAATAATGAAAAAAATTATTGCTTTAGTTGTTTTAGTACTTGCGGTTGCCGGTGGGGTATTCTTTTTCTTGAATCAAAATTCAGGACCAGAGAAGCAAATTATTGGTACTTGGTATGATAGTAAACACGATTCAACTATCGTTTTCAATAGCGATAAAACACTAGAAGTAACAAATAATAAAGACGAATCTAGAGATGGAACTTGGAAAATCGCTGGAAAATATGTCAAATTAAAGGTTTCTAGTGCAGCGAGTGCTAAAGCTGAATTACCTGGAAAAGATGAAAAAGAAGTAAAATATTTAAAGATTCAATTTAATTCAATTGAAACTGTTAACAGTGATTTTCGTGTAGCAGACGGAACTTTTGAAAAACAGTAATATAATTTAAGTATCTATCTTAAATATAGTTAGAAGATAAATAATAAAAGGATTTGGAATTAATGTTATTGTTAACATGATTCTAAGTCTTTTTTATTGAGATTTTATCAAATGATAAATTGTAAAATATAGTGCAACAAAAAAACTCATAGCGTTTCATTGGTGTAAACTGTAAGTAACCGCACAAACAGAACCCGAGGAAAAACTATGAGCTACTCCCATCTTACCATAACCGACCGAATAAAGATAGAAACTTACTTGGATTTAGGTTTAAAATCTTGCCAAATTGCAAGTAAACTTGACTTTCATAAGTCTACCATTTCAAGAGAGTTAAGACGATGCCAAAATGGTTACTACGCCGTCTTAGCACAGGAACAGTACGACCACAGGGCTAAGCAAAAGGGTCGGAAGTCTTGTTTGACACCAAAGTTGAAAAAGGAAATTGAGAAGGGGTTAAAAGCCTCTTGGTCACCTGAACAGATTTGTGGTCGCTATCAGCTTGAACAAAAGCCAATGGTAGCTTTTAAAACCATCTATAACTGGCTCTATGCTGGTTTGATTGATCTGGATTTAAGCGTCCTGCGCCGAAAGGGAAAAAGTCGACAGCCCAAAGAAACACATGGGGCATTTAGGATTGGCACGTCGATTGCCAAACGTCCTAAAGAGGTCAGGAATCGTGAGACTTTTGGCCACTGGGAGCTCGATACTGTGGTGTCTTCCAGAGGCAAAAGTAAGGGCTGTTTAGCGACCTTTCTAGAGCGAAAAACTCGTTTTTACTTAGCTTTCAAGATACCAGATAGAACAGCCCAAGCCATGTTTTCAGCTATCGAACAACTTTGTAGGCTATTTCCAAAAGAGGCTCTTAAAACCTTCACTTCAGACAGGGGGAAAAGAGTTTGCCTGCTATCCTCTGGTGGAGAACTTAGGAATTCCCTTTTTCTTTGCGGACGCCTATTCTTCCTGGCAGAGAGGAAGCAATGAAAACGCAAATGGCTTACTAAGAGAATATTTCCCAAAGAAAACAGATTTAGCCGTTATCTCTGATGAGGATTTGAACAAGGCTTTATTTGATATCAATCACCGACCACGAAAATGTTTAGCTTACAGAACTGCTTGTGAAGCTCTAGAGGATGAGTTCAAGTAAATGTTGCACTTATTCTTGCAATTTATCATATAAAAAAGACCCTTAAAATAATTGATTTTAAAAAGATAGTTTTCGTTAGGTTAATTTATTTGCACGTCAAACACTATAAAAAGAGAGTGGGACAGAAATCGGTAATTCGTTAGAA
>ULSB01069176.1_pt1 | contig 10641 bp, 7 predicted proteins | sample 1955741 | NCBI WGS metagenome assembly ULSB01 (sample SAMEA4835691, study PRJEB28245) | human gut metagenome | biome: gut microbiome; material: fecal sample | place: Denmark | collected 2008
CGGTCACTTTTTTATCTCTCCAGGTGAAATGAAGCCTCTGGTCATGAACCGTCATTGCACCGTTTGGATAGTATGTATACACGAGATAGGTCAGAATGATCTCGCAGGCATGAGTTCCGCAGGAGATTGGTGTGGCGGAGATATTGCTCATCCGGAATGTCAGATGGTGTCTCCCTTCCTCCTGAGTGAAGGCGTTTAAGATATTTTCTTTTCCCTGCATCCACTGTCTCTCGGCAGGACCGATCCAGAGAAGATCGTCGTCGATGGCATCGAAGAACGGCTGCAGGCGGTTTTCGTAGTATTCGGTGATAATGTGTACGGATTGCTGGATCTGTGCGGAAATGTTCATAGATTCCTCCAATGAGGGCATGGGTCAAAAATTTTCGATTCATTTTATCATGCCGGAATGAAAAAAACAATTGATTTCGTGTCGAAAATGAAAAGTGAAAAGATCGTGAATTATGGTGTATTTGATACATGAAATCCTGCATTTAAAACCGGAGAATTGAACACTATGGGTTTGAATGATAAAATTGTAGAAAAAACGAAAATAAAAGAAAACGAAACGAAATAAAATAAATATTCTGTATTTTTACAACTCGTGCAGAAAAACGACATCTTGTGCAGGAGATGTTGACGAAGAATGTCGAACATGTAAAAATGAAAAAAGTCAGGACTTTCGGAATCGGACAGAAATATATTTGCGGGAAGGAGGATACAGGAATGAAGACAGCAGAGGTTCTGGATCAGACAGAAACATTTGAGACAGCAGGCTTTGATATTTTGAATCATGTCGGAAAGATCACACAGGTAGATATGCCGATGGAATACGGAAGAGTCTGTCTGGCAGAACAGGTCGGAAAACACGCAGCCCTATTTCTGGACTTCACACAGGAACTCGATACGGTAGAGGAATTTATCCTGTGGATCAACGAGAACTGTAAAAGACAAAGCATACCTGTAGAGATGAGAGATCTGTATGAACTTGCTTCTTCAGAGAAACTTCTTCCGGAAATCAAGCGTTACCTGACTGCGGAGATGGCTGTCAGGATCACGGAAGCGGCAGGTTTGGAAAAGCTGGTGTCGATTTCCGGGATCCGGTATCTGAATTCCCGTGAAGTGATGTTTTTCGGGGGACGTCTGATGGAAAAGCTTACGGAAAGAATGAAAGTTGTTGTCTGGCTGGACTCAAAAGGACAGGAAAATTTATCGGAAAACCGTTTGAGGGAAATGTTTTGTGGAGAGATCTTCCGGCTGCGGCCGGAAAGAATGCTCCTTCCGGAAAAAGACATCAGACAACTGGCCGATATCAGGCTCTCAGGCCGTTCTGCAGAAGAAAAAGATCATATTGCAGCTGAATTGAGAAGATATTTTGGCGGATTTCCGGCTGGAATATGCTATGCGTTGGATCTCATGGCAAACGGGGAGAAACGGATTCCGGTAGAAGATCTCTGCAGACTGAAGGGACATCCGGTCTATGGACAGTATGGGAGAAACTGTCTGACAAAGCGTTTTACGGAAAAAGGAATGAGTATTTTAAAAGCCCTCTCCGGGCGGGAAAAAATCGACGGAGACACAGCGAAAAGGACATTAGGGATCCCGTGGGTTGGGGAATACCTGAAGTTCTTAAAGGAAGAGGGAGTTCTCCTGTATGATCAGAAAGAGAAGTGTTATCTGTTTCCGGGGATGTTTCGGGATTATCTGCAGGTGCAGGGAGAAAATAAAACCATCTTTGAGTACAGAAATACGGAGGAAGATGAGCAGGAGACCAGCGCGGGAAAAGTCCGGATCAAAAGCTTTGGAAGCTTTCATGTCCAGTACCATGGTGAAGAACCGAAGTGGCGGACAAAAAAGACGAAAGAACTGTTTGCGTTTCTATTTAATAAACAGGGGGTTCCGGTGAGCCGTGACGTGATCATAGGAAGTCTTTGGCCGGAACTTGAGGAAGATAGAGCCAGAAAACTTTTTTATACAACCATGACGTATCTGCGAAAAAATCTGAAGGATACCGGGATACCGGAGCTGATCATATGCAGGAAAGGAATGTATTATCTGGATGTTGGAAAGACGGAATCAGATTATTCGTCGATTATGGCGATAAAGGGACAACTGGAGAATGAAAACTGGATGGAGCTCTGGAAAATGCCGGATATCAGAGAGCTTTATGGGGGTGCTTATCTGGAATTCTGTACAGAAGAGTGGACTTATGGGATCCGGGCTTATATGGGACGCATTGTACAGCAGTGTCTGAGATCTCTGGGCTCTTATAAAATGAGAATCGGGGAGACGGCGGAGGCCGCGGAATATCTGGAATTGTTCAGAAATGAGGACCCCTATTCGGAAGATATCGCAGCGATGCTGATCACGGCATACGGAAGACTTGGTGATTATAAAAACGCAAACCGTGTATATAGAGAATATGAAGACCTTTATCTGCGGGAGTTTGAAGAAAAGCCTGGTCCGGAAGTCAGAAAGGCGTTTGAGGGCTGCAGAAAGAAATGGTGATGGAATGACGGATCTGGAGAGACGGATCGGGCTGGTGCGGGAACGCTGTTCTCTGACAGCCTTTGGAGCATTTGCGCTGGAGCTTTTATTACTTGTTGAGTGGGATCCTGATCTGAACGGGACCAACGGGATCTATCCTGATGAGCTGATCCGGGCATGGGAAAAGAATAGACCGAATGCGGAAGCTGGGGGAAAAACAGACCGGGCGGAGCTTGATAAGGAGATCCGCACGATTGCCGGAAGGAACGTGGAAGAAGCGTCTGGCCGAATCATTTACCGCATCAGGGAACAGGTTCTGAGATTTATTGAGCAGGAATTTCCTCCGGATCCAGATGAGTTTTTTCTGGAGATTTTTTCGAATTTTGAGAAAGCGGAGGAACCGGATCCGGAGCGGAGTGTATACAGGGATATGATCCGGGTCGAACAGAAAAAGAAAGAGCATTCAGACGGATGGATCCTCCTGAATCTGGCTGGAAAAGATGGGAGCGGGAGGCTGGAGAATGTAAAAGCGTTCTGTCGTGAGAAGAAAATGGGGCTGATCCTTCTCGATGGAAGCTCTTTGCTGGAACTCGGGCGGGAAAAATTCCGGAATATGTTTGGAGAGCTCGGGGTGAATGCCCTTTTAAAGGAACGTGTGATCGCTGTAACCTGGGAAGATACACTGGGGGAACGGGAACTGTTCCGGGCTCTGAGAGAGATGGGGCATGAATGGGACAGACTTCCAGTTTTAGTGATAATTATCACGGAAACGCCGCTGCGTCCGGTAATTCCGGGGTCAGCGCAGGTTCCCGCAGTGTTTGAGATCCGGGAACCGGATCCATTTGCCAGAAAAGACATGGGAATGCGGTACGCGAAAAAATGGCAGATTCCATTTGAAGACGGATTCGGGGAAATGTGGCAGAGATTCCGTTTCACTCCGGGGCAGTTCCAGAACGTGCTGGAACAGGCAAAGGATATGGCTTTTGCGCGCAATGCGGAAATTCCATCAAGGGAAGAACTGAGAATTGCATGCAGGAGGCAGGCAGAGTACCGTTTTCATGGGAAAGCAGTATTGATCCGTCCACAGTTTGTCTGGGAGGATCTGGTTCTTCCGGAGACGTCGAAGAAGCTCCTTCAGGACATCTGCAGCCGAAGCAGAAATCAGGAGCTGGTATATGGTACCTGGGAATTTTCAAGCAGATTTCCATATGGTCTTGGGACATCTATTCTATTTACAGGCAGCCCGGGGACCGGAAAAACGATGGCGGCTCAGGTCATGGCAAATGAACTGGATCTGGAGTTGTACCGCATCAATCTGTCAGCGGTGGTCAGTAAATATGTGGGAGAGACGGAAAAAAATCTCAACATGATTTTTGAAGAAGCGTCAAAAAGTCTCTGTATCCTGTTTTTTGACGAGGCAGATGCCCTGTTTGGAAAACGGACGGAGGTAAAAGACTCTCAGGACAAGTATCAGAATATGGAAGCGGCATTTCTCCTGCAGAAGATGGAGGATTACGACGGAATCAGCATTCTTGCCACAAACTACCAGCAGAATCTTGATGAGGCATTCAAGCGGAGAATCCAGTACGTGGTGGAATTTTCCATTCCGGATGCAGGGGAGCGGCTTGAAATGTGGAACCGGGTATTCCCTGAGGCATGTCCGGTCAGAGAGGATGTAGATCTGCAGTTTTTGGCAGACCAGTTCGAGCTGACGGGAAGCAATATCAAAAACATTGCTGTAAATTCCGCGTTCCTTGCGGCAGCGGACGGCAGGGAGATCGACATGAGCCACATTCTCCGGGCACTTCAAAATGAATTTCAAAAGAGCGGGAAACGGCTGACTGGCGCGGAGATGGGACAGTACGGTATGGTTTAGGAAAATATCTGGAGGAAATACCATGGAGTACGATTACAGGGAATACCGGAAAGATTCACAGGCTGTGCTGAGGGAGAAGAACAGCCGAAGAGAAAAGATGGATCACTTTCTGTCCTCCGAAGAACGAAAAAAGGAAGGACGGGAACCGGAAAAAAAGCTGGAAATCGGGAATTCTTACGGAACGTTTGAAATCGGATTTTCGAAAGCAGCAGCGAAAAAGAACAGGGAAGATGTTCAGAAAGCTCCGGAAAAACTGGCAGTCATATCGGGACTCAGAAAAGATCGGAGAAAAGAACTCAGGGATTACGAATATGTCCGTGAAAATGGGGCTGTGCCGCTTCCACTTCTGCAAAAGAGAGCGTTTGTGAATTCGCATGTGAAAGAAAAGAGCGCAGCAGCACTGAAACTGGATCAGGAAAAAACGGGAAGCAGGCTGACAGAGAGTCTTTCTGCGATGAGGAATCAGGGAAAGCTTGAGACGGTTCAGGAGATGCTTCCGTTTTTAGACAGCGAAAGAGAGAAAGAGGAACGGGCGCAGCTTCTGGAAGAACAGAGGACAGTGGGGAAACTCTCGACGGTGAAGAATCAGTATCTGGATCAGTTAAAAGAAAATGAACTTCACAAACAGAGGGAAAAGGAAAGATTTATTCAGTCGGTTGATAAGATCCTGAAGAATAGAAGTGAGGAATTGCGGGCAGAAAAACGAGTACATAACGGAAGTCTTGAGGAATATTTAAAGAAAGTATGGAAAAATGTTCTGACGAAAGATGCGGAGAAAGATGGGGATATAGAAAATAATGGAGAGAAGGAAGGATTTGTTTAGAAAATGTTTGGCAACTCCTGCTATGATATGAAAAACAAGTCGAATCATGACCGTTATGTGCGAGAAAGGAGAAATGAAGGTTATGGCTGAGTATTTATCACCCGGCGTATATGTTGAGGAGTTCGATTCCGGTTCAAAGCCGATGGAAGGCGTTGGAACCAGTACCGCAGGATTTATCGGATTAGCGGAGAGAGGGCCGGTCGAAGGCCTTCCGCAGCTCGTTACAAACTTTTCCGACTTTAAGAGAAAGTATGGTGGGTATTTATCCGAGAATGAATTTGGTGAATATCGTTTCCTTGCGTACGCAGTAGAACATTTCTTTATCAATGGAGGCGCAAGATGCTTTATCGCCCGTGTAGCGCCGGAAGACGCGAAATGTGCGGCAGCAGCTGTTCCGTCGGAGGATAGTGCTGTTCTGACACTTACCGCGAAGAACCCGGGTATGTGGGGAAATAACATCCGCGCGGTGATCGCTCCGGCGAGCAAGGCGAAGACGCAGATCCTCGAGATCGTTCAGAATGCGTCCGGAAAAAAATATGTTGTAAAGAACGGCGGAGGATTCAATCCGGGAGATGTTGTAAGTTTTTCTGACGGAGAAAAGCTTGTCTACAACCGTGTCGTAAAAAATCAGGACAATATTCTTGAGTTTGAAAAAGAGTTTGAAGAAGATGTTGTTGATAAGAATCTGGTTCCGAAGAAAGTGATCAGCACATGTGAATTCACTCTGGAAGTCAGATATGAGGATCAGACAGAGGTTTACGAGAATGTATCCTTTAATATCGATGCCCCGAACTATATTGAGAAAAAGACCGCGAAATCTGACCTGATCACCGCAGCGTGTGCAGCAGGAGGAGCGGAGATAAAATCCCCGTTTGACGAGCTTTCTGCTGAGGGGGATGCGGTCGTAAGCGTTTCCTTTGCCGGTGGAAGCAATGGTTCCGTATCTTCGATCACTGCAGCGGACTTTATCGGATATGACAACGGAGCCAGCAGAAGAAGCGGAATTCAGGCATTCCTGGATAATGACGTGGTGTCTATTCTGGCAGTTCCTGGTGTTACAGATCCGAATGTGCAGCTCACCTTAGTTGCCCACTGTGAAAATCTGGGCAGCAGATTCGCAGTCCTCGATATGCCGAGGGACGCGAGAAAAGTCGATGACATGATCGCACACAGGGAGATCTTTGACAGCAGCTATGCCGCTTTATATCATCCGTGGCTTCAGGTCTTTGATCCGCTCGATAAAAAGAATTTTGCGATTCCGCCGTCCGGTTCCATCATGGGAATCTATGCGAGAAGCGACAACAGCCGCGGTGTACACAAAGCGCCTGCAAACGAAGTAGTCCGTGCCTGCGTGGGACTGGACTGCCAGTTTAATAAGGGAGAACAGGATATTCTGAACCCGAAGGGAATCAACCTGATCCGCGCGTTCCCGGGAATGGGAATCCGCGTATGGGGTGCGAGAACCGTATCCAGCGATCCGTCCTGGAAGTACATCAATGTCCGCCGTCTCTTTATCTTCATTGAGGAGTCCATTAAGGCGAACACGAACTGGGCTGTATTTGAGCCGAACGATGAGGTGCTCTGGGTTCGCGTGAAACGTACGATCGACGTATTCCTGACCGGAATGTGGCGCGGTGGTTCCTTAGCGGGAAGTGTTCCGTCAGAGGCATTCTTCGTAAACATCGGACGCGACACAATGAGTCAGGACGATATCGACAATGGACGTCTTGTATGTGTGATCGGTGTTGCACCTGTGAAACCTGCTGAGTTCGTAATCTTCAGGATTTCTCAGAAAACGAGTGATTCAGGCTCTGCCGAGTAATTGAGAGGAGAGATAAGACATGGCAGGATATCCGCATGGGAAATTTAACTATAAAGTAGAGATTGACGGCCTGGAGGCCGGGGGATTCTCAGAGGTTACCGGTTTTGATGCGTCCATCGATGTGATCGAATACCGGGAGGGCGATATGACACAGACACCGCTCAAGATCCCGGGACTGAAAAAATATGGAAATATCACTCTGAAACAGGGGCTTGTAGACTCCATGGTACTTTATGAGTGGATGACAGCAGGACTCGAGGGCGATGTGGAGAGAAAAACACTTACGATCACGCTCTTAGATATCGCGGGAAGCCCGGCTGCTTCCTGGCAGATCATCAACGCATGGCCGGTAAAATATACAGCACCGGATTTCAACGCGACATCCTCTGAGGTTGCGATCGAGAGTCTTGAAATCGCCCATGAGGGAATGACAAGAGTCTCATAAATACATAGCGGGAAATGGTAACGGATCCGGTATGACGGAACGTTGCGAAACATAAATGTCGGCTGGACTGCAGAAGAAGAAGGACAGGATCCGGAAATTTTGTGGTCCGGCTGAACCTGCAAGAAAGGGGAACCAGCAATATGGCATTTCAGACCGAGTTTACATTTACGCTCCCAAGGGGCTATATCGATGATACGGGAATGATCCACAGGGAAGGGACCATGCGTCTCGCGAATGCAGCGGACGAGATTCTTCCGTTGAAAGATCCGCGGGTTCAGCAGAATCCGGGATATCTTACGATCATTCTTCTTGCGAGAGTTATCACGAAACTTGGTTCTCTTCCGGCGGTGGATACGAGGACGGTAGAGAAATTATTTACGATGGATCTGGCGTATCTTCAGGATCTTTATGAGAGGATCAACACAATGGAGATGCCGACCTACACAGGAATCTGTCCGCACTGCGGAAAGGAGATCAGGATCCCGGTAAATTTTATGGAGGCAGGTCAATAGAGACGTATCCGGCAGACAAAATCTACAAGGAAGCGGCATTTCTGGCCTATTACCTCCACTGGTCCCATGATGACATTATGGAGATGAGCCATTTGGACCGGATCCGGTGGTGCAGCGAGGTGTCGGGAATCAACAGCCGACTGAATGATGAGCCGGAAAATGTATTTAAGATCTAAGACCTGCGGCTTTGCCTGAGAGGAGTTCATGAGAAGCTGCCGGTATCAGATCCGGCAGATGACAGGGGGTAAATATGCTGGGACATGGATTAGGAAGCTGGGCAGATCTGTGTGATAATTTTTCCTTCCGCGTGTTTATTGATAATCAGGAATTTGGTTTTTCCAGGGTAATGAATCTGGAGCAGGATCAGGAGGTTGAAGAATTTCAGGTCGGTGGAATGAATTTTGCGCCCCATATCGCGGTATCGCCGAATAAAAAGGGCGGGCGTCTGATTCTGGAAAAGGGCAAATGTTTTTCTTCCGGTCAGAAGCAGATCAAAAACTGGAGAGCCGGTTACCGGATCAACAGCCTGATCGATGTGTTCATATATGACCGTTCCGGATCATTTGCCGGTTCCTATGGGATCAATGGCGGAGTGATCGTAAAGTGGGAGGTTTCAGGACTGGACGGGCTTGGAAATGAATTGCTGATCCAGAAGTTTGAGATTGCGCATGCCGGTGTGCAGATGGGAGACGCAAGGACAGGCGGAACGGGGGCTTCTTTCCGTGGATAATATAGAAGCAAAAACAGGATCGATCTATAAAAAAGCGTGGTGATCGGATGAGAGACAGGCTATGGAGGATACGGCAGACGCCGCAGAAATTCCATTATCTTGACTGGTGTGAAAAAATTAAAGAAAAATATTCTTCGAGAGAGGAATATGGGTTCGCCGGAGCGACACTGACATTTTTGCAGGGAGAGAAAGAATCTGAGCAAAAAAAGAGCGGTGAAGAGCGCCGGCTGATGTTGTTTTTTCAGAATCTCATTTTTTGCTGGCAAAATTCCATCGGAGTGAAGATATCTATCGGAAATGCGCGGATTCTGGAAGAGAGCGTCAGGACTGCGTTGGAACTCTCGATGAAAAATCTTTCCATGGAAGAAGAAAAACGGTTTTCGCGCGAGGTGAAGATTGCCAGGGATCTTCTGGCTGGAAAAGGGAGAACGGAAGCGGAAATGCGGGAGAGTCCGGTATTCTGCCGTTGGCAGGATGGATTCAGTTGGGAGGAGATCAGCGGGATCCGGGAAATACGGGAATACGCGAACAGCCAGAAAAAGACATTGGAGATCCGCCGGGAGACTGCACGGATCAGGAGCACGGGACTTACAGGACATTTGGAAGAACTGCAGGGAAGTGCGGAGAGGGGTGCAGAAAGAAGTACAGAAAGAAGTACGGAAAGAAATACAGAAAGAAGTATGGAAACAGCTTCAGGCAGAAGTACAGCAGAACTTCCGGAGAGCCGCATGGTGTATCTGGAACCGGGAGAAAGAAAAAAAGATTCTGCAATGGAATCCAGGGAAACCACGGAGGTCAAAAAAAATATTGACCGGCTCCGAAAAGAGACGGCGATACAGAGAGAAAAACTGACGGAAGCGGAGAAAAAGCTTCAGACAGAACGCGTCGAGGCAGAAGCACGGATCTTAGAGAGAGAGAGACAGATAGAGAGGGAACTGCAGTTAGAGAAGAAGAGACAGGCAGAGCGGGAACTGCAGTCAGAGAATCAGAGACAGACCGAGAGAAAACTGGGGTCAGGGAAGGAAAAGCAGGCAGAAGAACAGGGGCCAAAAATAGATAGACAGCAGTTAGAAAAACGGCAGCAGACAGAAGAGAAACGGTTGTCGGAGAGTCGGAAACAGTTGGAAAGAGAAGTGCTGTCAGAGAGTTCGGAACAGCCGGAAGGAGAACCACAGTCAGAGAAAGAAAGGCAGATAGAGTCGGAAATTCATCTGCAGGAACAGAAAGAAGAATTGCAGACTGAATTCCGAAAACAGATAGAAAAAGAACTCCAGCGGGAAAGAGATTCCCAGAGAGAAGATTTGATCCGGAGGGAAGGACGGTTTCTACAATTTTCCGAAAATACAGATGAGTATGCAGAAACTGATATACAGGCGGAACCGACGGGAAATGAACAGCTGGAGATGCCGGAGAGCCATCTTGTGTACCTGACACAGACGGAAAAACAGGAAGAGACACCAGGAGTGGGAGCTCTGAAAACGGAAGAAACCATTCTCCAGGCCAGCAGCCGGATACGGGAAGAAAAACGAGAGCTGGAAGATAGGACAAGGCAGTTCGAGTCGGAAAAAAAGCAGCTGGAAGAAAAGCTGTATAAGACAGAAAAGATCCTGCGGACCGAGAAACAGAGAGAGATAGACAATGTTCAGCGGATCGAGAAACAGCTGGAGACCGAGAGACTTCGACAGTCGGAGAAACTGCGTGAGTTGGAAAGATTTCAGCAGTCGGAAAAACTGCGTGAGTTGGAAAGATTTCAGCAGCCGGAAAAACTGCATGAACTGGAAAGACTTCAACAGAAAGAAAAAATTCCCGAATTAGAAAAACGACATCAGCTGGAGCAACATCAGACGGAACAACTACTGACACTGCAGCAGAAACAAGATACAGAAAAGCAGCAGGAGACTGAAAAAAGGTTCTTTCTGAGTTTTGGGTATTTCAAGAAAAAGTAGATA
>ULSB01072229.1_pt1 | contig 10604 bp, 8 predicted proteins | sample 1955741 | NCBI WGS metagenome assembly ULSB01 (sample SAMEA4835691, study PRJEB28245) | human gut metagenome | biome: gut microbiome; material: fecal sample | place: Denmark | collected 2008
CCGTATCCAGAAGACCGCCGGCAATGAGCTGATGAACATCATCACCATCTTCCTGGCTCTGTCTGTTGGCTGCACCACCTCTGCAAACACCTTCCTGAACAGCCGCACCCTGTTCATCATCGTGCTGGGCCTCATCGCATTCTCCTTCGGCACTGCTGCCGGCGTTCTCTGCGGCAAGGTCATGTATATCCTGACCGGCGGTCAGGTCAACCCCCTGATCGGTTCCGCTGGCGTTTCCGCTGTGCCTATGGCTGCCCGTGTTTCTCAGAAGGTCGGCCAGAGCGAGAACCCCTCCAACTTCCTGCTGATGCACGCAATGGGCCCCAATGTGGCCGGTGTTATCGGCTCTGCCGTCGCTGCTGGTATCCTCATCAACATCTTCGGCTAAGCATTTCCTGAAATTTCCGCTCCATCGTGGTATTGACCGCGGTGGGGCGGTTTTTGTTTGCATTGTTTTTATGTACAACTTTTTTGAAATGTGATATACTATATTTTAAGTGATATATCCAGAAATGATTGAAAAGAACAGGTGAAACAATGGCAACAGATCTCGCACAACAATTCTGCGCTTTGCGTGATACGTATATCGAAAAGCAGTTCGGACGCCTGAACGATATGCAGCGGGAGGCGGTGTTCACCACCAACGGCCCTCTGCTCATCCTCGCGGGTGCAGGCAGCGGAAAGACCACCGTGCTGGTCAACCGCATCGCCAACCTCATCCGCTTCGGCTCGGCCCACGGCTCCAGGTGGACGCCCCGGGAGGTGACGGAGGACGATGTGAAAGCCCTGCGCACCGCCATCATGACCGGCACCGACGCCCCGTCGTGGCTGGACGGGATGCTGCGGAAAGATGCCGTCCGGAGCTGGAACGTCATGGCCATCACCTTTACCAACAAGGCTGCCGGTGAGCTGCAAGAGCGCCTGTGCCGGATGCTGGGCGGAGATGAGGGTAAACAGGTGTTCGCCTCCACCTTCCACTCGGCCTGCGTCCGCATTCTCCGCCGCTGGGCCGAGGAGATCGGCTACCCCCGCAGCTTTACCATCTACGACAGCGACGACTCCCAGCGTGTCATGAAGACGGTGTACAAAGAGCTGAGCGTGGACGACAAGTTCTTCCCGGTCAAAAGCGCCATCAACCAGATGAGCCGCTGGAAAGACCAGCTCATCAGCCCCGCCGAGGCCCTGAAGACCCCGGCCCGGGACACGAAGGGCGCCCTTGCGGCCAAGGTCTACGCCGCCTATGAAAAGAAGCTCAAGGAGGCCGGTGCTTTCGACTTCGACGACCTCATCTACCAGACGGTCATCCTGCTGTCGGAGCACGAGGACGTGCGGGAGTTCTACCAGAACAAGTACAAATATCTGCTGGTGGACGAGTATCAGGACACCAGTGTGGCTCAGTTCCGGCTTGTGAGCCTGCTCACCGGCCCGGAGAAAAACATCTGCGTCGTGGGCGACGACGACCAGAGCATCTACCGCTTCCGCGGCGCGACCATTGAGAACATCCTCAACTTCGAGCGCATCTATAAAGGCACCAGGACCATCCGACTCGAGCAGAATTATCGCTCTACGTCGAATATCCTGAATGCCGCCAACTGTGTCATCCAGCACAACACCGAGCGCAAGGGCAAGACCCTCTGGACGAAGAACGGCGAGGGCGACAAGGTGCAGGTCTACACCGCCGAGAACGAACAGGACGAGGCCAGCCATATCGCGGACGTCATCGGCCAGCACCTCAAAGAGGGCGGACATCTGGCCGACCACGCCATCCTCTACCGGATGAACGCCCAGTCGGCCCCCATCGAAAGCTACTTCACCCGTGCGGGCATCCCGCATAAGATCGTGGGCGGCCAGCGCTTCAACGACCGCAAGGAAGTCAAGGACATCCACTCCTATATGTCCATCGTGGCGAACCCCCGGGACGATGTCCGACTCCGTCGAATCATCAACGAGCCTGCGCGCAAAATCGGTGCGACGACCATCGAGGTTATTGCCGACCTTGCCGCCCAGCAGGGCATCAGTATGCTGGATGTCATCTCCCATGCCGACCAGTACGCCAAGCTCAGCCGCGCCATCGCGTCGCTGTTCAAGTTCTGGGACATCTACCAGAAACTGCAGGAATCGCTGGAAACGAAGACGCTGGATGAGTTCGCTTCCGATGTCATCGAGATCACCGGCTACCGCGCCATGCTGGAAGCCGACGCCGCCAAGGGTCACGAGGATGCCGCCGACCGTCTGCAGAACCTTGGTCAGCTGGTCAACAACGTCAAGAGCTACTGCGACCAGCACGGCGAAGAGGCCTCGCTGGAAGGCTATCTGGAGGACATCGCCCTCATCAGCGACATCGACAGCTACAACGAGAGCGCCGACCAGGTGGTGCTGATGACCATCCACTCGGCCAAGGGCCTTGAGTTTCCCTATGTATTCCTCATTGGCATGGAAGAGGGGGTCTTCCCCAGTGAGATGAGCAAGTATTCCGAGGCTGACCTCGAGGAGGAACGCCGCCTGGCCTATGTGGGCATCACCCGCGCCAAGAAGGAGCTTTACATCTCCAACAGCGTCACCCGGATGCTCTATGGCCGCACCCAGCGCAACGAGCCCAGCCGCTTTCTCCGGGAAATTGAACCGGAGTACATCGAAGAGACCCGCAGCCCGGTGCTGGAACAGCGCTCCCGTCTGGGCGGCTGGGGCAGCGGTTACGGCAGCGATACCGTGCCGGGCGGTGCATCGGGATACTCCGGCCCCTCCGGCTGGGGGCGCGCGGCCTCCGGTTACGGCTCGGGCTATGGCAGCCGCAGCGGCTATTTGAATAAAGAATATAACGCACCAATGTCAAATAACCGAGGCTTTGGCTCCGATTACGCGGGCCGGGGAAGTGCTTCGTCGGGTCATGGCGGCTGCAGCTCCGGTTCGGGAAGCAGCGGCTTCGGCTCTGGCTATGGCCGTCCGGCAGCGCCCAAAGCGCCGGTCAAACCCGCAGGCGGCGGTGTGACGTCTTCGCCCCGTCCGGCAGCGGCATCCACCGGCCCCAAACACTATGAGCCGGGCGACATCGTGGAGCACAAGGTCTTCGGGCGCGGCAAGGTGCTGAAAGTCAAGCCCGCCGCCGGCGACCAGATCGTGGAGATCAGCTTCGAGAAGGTGGGCGTGAAAAAGACCATGGCCAACTTTGCGCCCCTTGTGAAGATAACGACGGAGGAATGAGAAAAAATGATGACTGTCCGATTGATAGCACATACGCCGGAGCCGGAGAAGGTCGTGGCGGCCGCGGCGAAGCTCTGCTACTCCGACGCCCACATCACCGACCTGCTGGACGGGCTGGATGAGGAAAAGACTGCCCGCTTCCTGACCATGCTCAGCGATTTGGGCCACGCCAGCCCCATCGAGCACGCAAGCTTCACCTTCGGCATCGAGGGCGTCAGCCGTACCCTGCTGGCCCAGATCACCCGTCACCGCATCGCGTCCTTCAGCGTCCAGAGTCAGCGGTACGTCCGTCTGGATGATTTCCGCTACGTCATCCCGCCCGAGATCGAGGCCATCCCCGAGGCAAAGGCGGCGTTCATCGAGAGCATGAACGAGGACGCCAGGCGCTACCTCGACCTCGTGCAGAAGCTGGAAGACGGCCACACCGCCCGCCTGATGGCCGAAGGTCTGCCCGAAAAGCAGGCCCGGGCCAAGGCTTCCAAGCAGGCCAACGAGGACGCCCGATTCGTGCTGCCCAACGCCTGCGAGACCAAGATGGTGGTGACCATGAACGCCCGCAGCCTGCAGAACTTCTTCCACTTGCGCTGCTGCAGCCGCGCCCAGTGGGAGATACGGCAGCTGGCCGAAGAGATGCTGCGGCTGGTCTATCCGGTGGCACCCCATATCTTCCGCACCGCCGGCCCGGCCTGTGTGTCCGGCCCCTGCCCGGAGGGCAAGATGTGCTGCGGCCGCACCACTGAGGTGCGCGCCCAGTACGCCGCGCTGAAAGGGGAGAAGGCAGAATGAGCAAAGGCAGGCTTCTTGTCATCGAAGGGCTGGACGGCTCCGGCAAGGCCACCCAGGCAAAGCTGCTGGCCGCCCATCTGGCCGAGAGCGGCTGCAAGGTGATGGAGATCACCTTTCCGGACTACGAGAGCGATTCCAGTGCGCTGGTAAAGATGTACCTCTCCGGTCAGTTCGGCGATAAGCCCGACGACGTCAACCCTTATGCGGCGTCCAGCTTCTATGCGGTGGACCGGTACGCCAGCTATAAGACCAGGTGGGGCAGCTTCTACGAGGCGGGCGGCATCGTCATCGCCGACCGCTACACCACGTCGAACGCGGTGCATCAGTGCTCCAAGCTCCCGCCCGAGCAGTGGGACGATTTCCTCCGCTGGGCCTTTGACTACGAATACAGACTGCTGGGTCTGCCCGCGCCGGACGCTGTGGTGTACTTACAGGTAGACCCCGCCGTGAGCCAGAAGCTTATGACCGACCGCTACCACGGCGACGAGAGCAGGAAGGACGTCCACGAAAAGGACATCGAATATCTAGCCCGCAGCCGCCGTGCCGCCGAGTACTGCGCAGAGCATCTGGGCTGGGCCACCGTCCATTGCACGGAAAATGGAGCCATGCGCACCATCGAGGATATTCAGGCCGAGGTGCGGGCGCTGGCGGAAAAAGAACTCGGATAACCGCGAAAATGGGAGGGATACTATCAATGTATCGTTTGATGCAGCCGTCGGATGAGGCGGCAGTCGTGGCACTGTGGCAGAAAGAACGCGGCGACAGCGCCGAGTTCATCAAGACTGCTCTGGAAAAGTTCGCCGGGGCGGAAAATATCTACGTCGCTGAGGAAAATGACGAGATCGCCGCTGCGGCGCTGGCGGTCCCCGTCACCCTCAAGGGACGCAGCGGCAGCTACCTCTACGGCCTCTGTGGGCAGGGAAGCCTGCTTCTGGCAGGACTCGTGGACTATCTCTGTGCGCAGCAGAAGCTGCGGGGCGCGGGCTTCACCGTGGCCGTTCCGGCCGGACAGGAGCAGGCTGCGCTGCTGGAAAACAAGGGTTTCCAGCGGGCTTTTGCCCTCCGCTGCCTGCCCCGGGAGGTGTCCCGCAACCTGTGGAGTCAGGCGGAGTTCGACTCCGTGACGGCCCGCAAGCTCTGTGAGCTGCGGGAGCGCTTCTATCCCGATACCGTCCAGTTCCCGCCGGAGCAGATGGCCGTCGTGCTGACAGACCTCTACGCCCGGGGCGCGACCATCGTGTCCAGCGAGAAGGGCTACGGCATCTACTTCCGCCGGGAGGACACCCTCTATTTTGTGGAGCTGATGGCCGAAGACGACCGTTCTGCCGAGGTGCTGATGGAAGCGGCCCGGGAGAAGGAAGTCATCGTGGAGCGCGCCGTCATCACAGTGGGTGCGGCTCAGAACCTTTTCCTCGGCGAAGGCACCCGGCAGGACTACGGCATGATACGGTTCGACACGGAGCCTTTCGATGTGGAAGAAAGCTATATGCGGCTGATGATGGAAAGCTGAACGGAATGGTAAAGGAGTGTGTACATGGCACACGATGCAAAACATAAAAAAAGCAGAAAAGGCGGCGCAGCGAAAATGATTCTGATCGTGCTGCTGATCCTGGTACTGGCGGCGGGCGGCTGTCTGCTGGCCATCCGAAAAGAGATCAACGGCAGTGCTTCCGCTGGCGAACCGGTGAGTGTGAGCATCCAGCAGGGCAGCGGCGTGGCAGCCATCGCCCAGAAGCTCAAGACGGTGGGCGTCATCAAGTACCCCCACGTCTTCCGCTGGTATGCAGGCAAACAGGGCGCGGCAGGCAAGCTCCAATACGGTGAGTTCGACCTCGCCCCCGGCAGCTCCTACGACGACATCATCGAGGCACTTTCCGCCTACGCGAAGGCCGACAGTGTCCGGCTGACCTTCCCCGAGGGGACAACGGCCATCGCCATTGCGAAAAAAATGGAAGATGCCGGGTTGTGCAGTGCCGAGGACTTCCTCAAGGAGGCCAACACCGGTGATTTCAGCCAGTACAGGTTCTGGCAGTACGTCCCCGACGACAAGGACGCCCCGGACCGCTTCCTCAAGTGCGAGGGTTATCTTTTCCCGGATACCTACGATTTCCTGAAGGACGACACCGTCCATCATTACGTTGAGACGTTCTATTCTCACTTCGACAAGCAGATCACCGATGAGATGTATGCCGAGATGGAAAAGCAGGGGATGACCCTCTCCGAGGTGATCACTCTGGCGTCCTTCGTGCAGGAGGAGGCCGGCAACGATCAGGACGATAATGTGGCGCAGGTGTTCCGCAACCGTCTGGCCGAGGGTTCGCCCTACCCCAAACTGCAGAGCAACACCTCCAGCCACGTCCAGAGCGACGCCGACAACAACTACCTCTGGAACTGGGTCGCGCCCTACTACGGCGGCTGGGACAGCATCCCGGAGAACATTCTGGAAGCCTACGACACCTACACCTGCACCGGCCTCTCCGCCGGCCCGATCTCCAACCCCGGCATCGCGGCCATCCGTGCGGCGCTTGACCCGCAGCCCGACGATGAGGTGAAAGACGCCTATTTCTTTGTCACGGACCTTGCCGGTCACTACTACTACGCCCGCACCTACGCAGACCACCAGAAAAACTGCGATGAGGCGGCTAAAGTTAATAAAAGTATGAAGTAAAAGAGGAATACCATGTTACAGATACCGGAACTTCTGGCCCCGGCAGGCGACCTCGAGCGCCTGCGGTATGCCATCAACTACGGCGCGGACGCCGTTTACTGCGCTCTGCCCGAGTTCGGGATGCGCTCTGCACCCACCAACTTCACCCCGGAGCAGCTGAGCGAGGGCGTCATCTATGCCCACGCCCGGGGCCGCAAGGTCTACCTGACCATGAACACCCTGCCCACCAACGAGGAGGCTGACCGTCTGCCTCAGGCCATCAAGGACGCTGCCGCCGCCGGTGTGGACGCCTTCATCGTGGCCGACCTCGGCGTGTTGGACGCCTGCAAGACGTTCGCGCCCGACATCGACATCCATATGTCCACCCAGACCGGCATCACCAACTGGGCCGCTGCCCGCGCCGCCTACAACATGGGCGCGAAGCGGGTGGTGCTGGCCCGGGAGATGACCCTGCAGGACATCGCCACCCTCCGCGACAAGACCCCGCCGGAGCTGGAAATTGAGGCTTTCGTCCACGGCGCCATGTGCATGAGCGTCTCGGGCCGCTGCCTGCTCTCCAACTACATGGCAGGCCGCGACGCAAACCGCGGCCAGTGCGCCCAGCCCTGCCGCTGGAAGTACTATCTCAGCGAGGAGACCCGCCCGGGGCAGCTCTATGAGATCGGCGAGAACGAGAACGGCAGCTACATCCTCAACGCCAACGATATGTGTACCGCGCCCTTTCTCGACCTCATCTGCAACGCGGGCGTGGACAGCCTCAAAATCGAGGGCCGCGCCAAGACTTTCTACTACGTCGCCAGCGTGACGGCGGCCTACCGCCGCGCCCTCGACCAGTATCTGGCCGACCCGATGAACGAGAACTTCGAGCTGCCGGAAGAGGTTTTGGCTGAGCTGACCCGCACCAGTCACCGCCACTATTCGCCCGGCTTCTACTTTGGCCGGGAGCAGGCCCGTCAGGCCACCGACAGCGCTACTTACATCCGCGAGTGGGAGTTTGTCGGTACGGTGGACGGCTGGGAGAACGGCGTCGCCAGCTGCCAGCAGCGGGGCAAGTGGAGCCTCGGCGACACGCTGGAAGTGCTCTGCCCGGATGGCCGCAGCATCCCGCTGAACCCCGAGTGGATAAAGAATGAGGCCGGTGAGCTGGTGGAGTCCACGCCCCACGCGATGGAGCGCTATACCATCCCCACCCCGGAGCTGCCGCCTATGAGCCTGCTGCGCCGGAAAGTCTGAGAATCAAAAGCAAAGCCGCCTGTCATTCGTTGAATGACAGGCGGCTTTTATCGTTTATCTCTATTATTCCGGCTTGACCTGCAGCTCCTGCTCGCAGTAGATGCAGCGATACTTGCCGTTGGAGCTCAGCTCGAAGATCTGGTCACACTCTTCCTCGATGGAGGAGATGCAGCGGGGGTTCTTGCACCGCACGATGTTGACCAGACGCTTGGGGGGCTGGGGCTTTTCCTTCTTGACAGCCTTGCCGTTCTCGATGACGGTCACGCTGATGTCGGGGTCGAGATAGGCCAGCACGTCGAGGTTGAGCCAGGAGGCGTCGCCCTCCACCTTGATGATGTCCTTCCGGCCCGACTCTGCCTTGTGGCTGCGGGCGTTCTGGATGAGGGCCACGCTGGCGGTGTGGTTGCCCTTGATGCCCAGCAGGTCCATCAGGCCGATGGCCGTGCCTGCCTTGATATGGTCGATGACGATACCGTTCTGAATTTCATCAATGTTCAGCATCTCAGTTACCCTCCTTTTCAGCCTTGGGGTCCTTGAGGCCCAGCAGTGTCATGATCAGCGCCATGCGGATGTAGACGGCGTTCTGCACCTGCTCAAAGTAGGCGGCGCGGGGGTCGTCGTCCACGTCCAGCGTGATCTCGTTGACGCGGGGCAGGGGATGGAGCACGGCCATGTCGGGCTTGGCAAGGGCCATCTTCTCTTTGGTGAGGATATAGCTGTTCTTCAGACGGACATAGTCTTCCTCGTTGAAGAAACGCTCCTTCTGGACGCGGGTCATGTAGAGGATGTCCAGCTCGGGCATGGACTCCTCGAGGCTGCGGGTCTCCTTGTAGGGGATGTGGTTGGCCTCGAGCACGTCGGTGATGATGTAGTCCGGCACCCGCAGCTCCTCGGGGCTGATGAGGACGAAGCGGATGTTCTCACAGCGCGCCATGGTCTTGATGAGGGAGTGGACGGTGCGTCCAAACTTGAGGTCGCCGCACAGGCCGATGGTCAGGTCGTTCAGACGGCCCTTGCGGCGGCGGATGGTCATCAGGTCGGTCATGGTCTGGGTCGGGTGCTGGTGGCCGCCGTCGCCTGCGTTGATGACAGGGATGCGGGAGTACCGGCTGGCCCGCAGCGGTGCGCCCTCCTTGGGGTGGCGCATGGCCACGATGTCGGCATAGCAGGAGACGACGCGGATGGTGTCGGCCACGCTCTCGCCCTTGGATGCACTGGAGACGGTCTCGCTCGGGAAGCCGAGGACATGTCCGCCGAGGTTCAGCATCGCGGCCTCAAACGAAAGACGGGTACGGGTGGACGGCTCGTAGAACAGAGTAGCCAGCTTTTTGTGGGCGGCCACGTCCTGATAGGCAGCCGGGTCGGCGCAGATGCGGTCGGCCAGGTCCAGCAGAGAGGTGATCTCCTGCTGACTGAAATCCAACGGATCGATTAGATGACGCATATTCTTTTGTTTCCCTCCGTCAAAGAAGCTTTCGAAGAATCGAGAAGTCGAAGAAGTTCGTGTAGTAGCTCAACGAACGCATGACGGGATGGCAGAGCCGGTTGTAGCATATCTCATCCAGCAGAAGCATGGCCTCGCCCGGGGCCAGACGCATGGCAGCCCGGATGGGCTCGTCGCCGCAGCTGGCCTTGAGATGGGCCACATTGGAGGCCACCTGCTGGCGGCACTCCCGCTCCAGAACATCGAATATGTCACCCGACAGGTCGATGCGGGTGTAGTCCCGGTTCCCAAACAGGGCGCGGGGCAGGTAGTCGATGGAGTAGATGACGGGGGTGGTGTCGGCGAGGATGCGCTTCTTGATGCAGATGACATCGTCGCCGGGTTCGATGGCCAAATCACGGGCCAGCTCTTCGCCTGCGCGGACGGGGTAGATCTGGATGCCGTCGGCGTGGGGGTAGCTGCCAAAGCTGCGGATGAGCGGGTAATACTCCAGCTTCTGGTCCAATCGGCTGCGCAGGTTCAGGACACTTCGGTTGACCACTGTGCCGATGCCGCGCACCCGCTCGATGTAACCCGCACGCTCCATCTCGCTCAGCGCATCGCGGATGACGGTGCGGCTGACGCCGAGTTCGGCGGCAAGGTCTACCTCGGCGGGCAGACGGTCAGTCTGTGCATAGCGGCCTGTGCGCAGTTCCTCTAGCAGAGCGCTGACGATGCGGTCGCTGATGACAGCACCACCCAGGCGGCTGGAAGGGGATAAGCTGGAATCTCTCATGGTTCGTTTCCTCCGGTACACGGGCAGGGCGGCCCTGCCTGGACTTCCGAAAAAGCTGTGCCTGAGCACAAAAGCTTTTCCTGCAAATATTATAGCATAAATTGACAATGATTCAAACGGCATTTATACTGGAATCAGCCGGAAAGTATGATTTTATTTTGGAGGGATAGAGCAAGAATGGAAATTCTTCTGCACAAAGTGTGCGGCCAGCCCGCAAGCCGCACCATGACCCTGCGCGCTGCCGGACCGGAGGATGCCGCCGCCTTTTACGCCTTGCAGAACGAGGTGCGAGCCGCGATGCCCCACCCGGAGCAGTTCGTACCCGATACGCTGGAAAACATCGCCCGCTACCTGAAAGAGGACCTGTGCATCGGCGGGTGGGACGGCGGGCGGCTGGGGGCCTACTTCATCCTGCGGTACTGCGGGCAGGACGCGCACAACTATGCCGCCTTTATGGGCATCCCGCGAGAAGAGTGGGACGGCTGGGCCAACGCCGA
>ULSB01019016.1_pt1 | contig 10487 bp, 8 predicted proteins | sample 1955741 | NCBI WGS metagenome assembly ULSB01 (sample SAMEA4835691, study PRJEB28245) | human gut metagenome | biome: gut microbiome; material: fecal sample | place: Denmark | collected 2008
TCAGTGCTACCACGATGCCGAGAAATGCCAGGAAAAGCAGAATGTTGACATTGCCCCCGATCTTCTCGCCCATGATCGCGATCATTGTTTCCACCGCATGAAGCGGATTTGGACCCGTAAATAAAAACGCGCCCGACATAATACCTATCAACAGAGACAGGTACACCTCTTTCGTAATCAATGCAAGCGCAATGGCTACGATAGGCGGTATTAAAGAAAAAATCGTACCGCTCATAATTACCCCCTTATGGATTATCTGTACACATTCGGGCAAATTCCGCCCGTTTTTGAGCACACTATACCTACATAATAAATGTCCCCGGGCACTTTGTCCAGCGTCCGGGGACATTTTTTCATATTTTCTCTCTTTTTACTTTCTTTTCCTGCTTTTTACTCTGTTTTCTCCAGCTCTGCCAGTTCCAGAGCTGTCGCCTCGTATTTGGCAAGAATGACATTCTGAATCATGTCTCTGGTTTCCGAATTAATCGGGTGGGCAATATCCCGGTATTCTCCATCCGCAGCCTTACGGCTCGGCATAGCAATAAAAAGTCCTTTCTCTCCCTCAATAACCTTGATATCATGAACCACAAATTCATTGTCAAGTGTGATGGATACGATGGCTTTCATCTTACCTTCCTTCTCTATCCGCCGCACTCTTACGTCTGTAATCTGCATACCCATTTACCCCTTCCGTCTGTTCTTTGATGTACCCTATAATGTAAACCGCTCGTTCTTCTCAATGACAATCTTTACATCTTCCGGCGTACCGATGTGCGTCGTGTTGGCGCGGATCGTATCACGGCTCTCTACAATACAATTCTCAATCACTGTATTGTCCCCGATGTAAACATCATTTAAAATAACAGAATTCCGGATGATACAGTTATTGCCTACATATACCTTCTTAAACAGAACCGAGTTCTCCACCGTACCATTTAAGATACAGCCGCTGGATACCAGGCTGTTCTTGACATTTGCACCCGGATTGTATTTTGCCGGCGGAAGATCATCTACCTTGGAGTAGATCTCCGGGTATTCCTTGAAGAAATAGTGGCGTACATCCGGTTTTAGGAAATCCATGTTCGTCTTGTAGTACGAATCAACCGAAGCGATGTTGCTCCAGTAAGTTCCTAGCTTATATGCGTAAATGCGTTTGAGGTTCTTATATCTGACTAAAATATCGGTAACAAAATCATACCGATCCTCTGCTGCACAGCGCTCCAGAAGTTCGATGAGCTGACGGCGGCGGATTACATAGATACCGCAGGAGATCATGCTGGAGGTCGCCAGCATCGGTTTTTCCTCAAAATCTGTGATACGTCCGTCATCGTTTAACTTCACCAGACCGAAGCGGGTAACGTCCTCCTCCGGAGGCATCTCCTTGCATACTACGGTAATATCCGCTTTCTTTTCAATATGATACTCCAGTACCTTGCCGTAATCCAATTTATAGACACAGTCGCCGCCTGCAATGACCACATACGGCTCATGACTTTTCTTTAAGAAATCGAGGTTCTGATACAGCGCATCTGCGGTACCGCGGTACCAGTCGCTGCTCTCTGCCGTGATCGTCGGTGTGAATACATACATGCCGCCCTGCTTACGTCCGAAATCCCACCACTTGGAAGAACTCAAGTGCTCATTCAGGGAACGGGAGTTGTACTGCGTCAGTACCGCCACACTCTGGATGTGGGAATTGCTCATATTGCTCAGAGCAAAATCGACACTGCGGTAGCTGCCTGCGATAGGCATCGCTGCGATGGCTCTCTTATTGGATAATTCTCTCATTCTCTTGCTGTTGCCGCCAGCTAAAACAATCCCGATCGCTCTCATTGTATTCCACCTGCCTTTATGATATAATCGCCGCTCTCCAGCTCGCCGCCGTGATAATCTTCTGCCGTCGTCACGCCGGAAATCGCTGTGTTTCGTCCTATCTTCACTCCATCCGGTATCACGGAGCGCTCTCCGATCGTTACCAGATCGAACTGATATACCTTCTTGTCGTACTTGCTCTCGGCATATTCTCCGACGCCGACCTCGGCATTCTCACCGATGGTAACGTCCTCCGCCACGATCGCCTTATCCACAACCGTGCCAGCGCCGATCGTCGTGCCCTTCATGATGATCGAATCACGGATCACCGCACCTTCTCCGATCGTAACGCCTGCTCCGATGACCGAGTTAATGACTTCGCCGTATACCTCGGTGCCCTCGCCGATGATATTGCGCTCTATCTTGGACTGCTCCGATATAAATTGTGGGGGAATAATATCGCTCTTCGTGTAAATCTTCCAGTATTCTTCATACAGGTTGAACTCTGGAATGATGTCGATCAGTTCCATGTTTGCCTCCCAGTAGGAGCCAAGGGTTCCGACATCTTTCCAGTAGCCGTTGTACTCGTATGCGAAGATACGTTTTCCAGCTGCATGGCAATACGGGATAATGTGCTTTCCAAAATCACATCCAGGCTCGTCCGAGAGCTTGATGAGCGCTTCCTTGAGCACCTTCCAGCTGAATATGTAAATACCCATGGAAGCTAAATTGCTGCGCGGATTCGCCGGTTTCTCCTCAAACTCCGTAATGCGGTTGTTGTCATCGGTTATAACGATACCGAAACGGCTTGCCTCTTCCATCGGAACCTGCATCGCCGCGATCGTCACATCCGCATTGTTTGCTTTGTGGTATTCCAGCATTACCTCGTAGTCCATCTTGTAGATGTGGTCGCCGGACAAAATCAGCACATACTCTGGATTGTACGTTTCCATGTATTCCAGGTTCTGGTAGATCGCATTCGCCGTACCGGTGTACCAATCGCTTCCTTTGCTCCGCTCATACGGCGGAAGTACCGTCACACCACCTACGTTGCGGTCCAGATCCCACGGAATACCGATTCCAATATGTGCATTCAGCCGCAGCGGCTGATACTGGGTCAGAACGCCTACCGTGTCCACTCCCGAATTGATACAGTTACTTAACGGAAAATCGATGATTCGATACTTTCCTCCGAAAGAAACCGCAGGTTTTGCTACTTTTTGAGTTAAGACACCCAGACGACTGCCCTGTCCGCCTGCTAACAGCATAGCTATCATTTCCTTTTTAATCACGATATCACCCCTCGATGCTCACATATAATGTGTATTTTAAACCTGTTTTTATTATAACATACTTCACGAAAATAGTGAACAAATTTTTAATAGAATTTGTCCCAATTTTGTACATTTTCCGACATTTTTCGTCCCTTTTACATAATATTTTCGTAATTCCGGGATGTGGAATCTACCTTTGATTTTCCTATGGATAACCCCGCGCTTCGCTTGGATATGCAGATGCAGTATTAAGTTCCCATCATTTTGCTGCCCAGTGAAAAAGACTGATAATTTTTTCCTTCTATCCCCCCAGATTTTCCCTCCGTCCCTTGAATCTACAAGGAAAATACAGTATAATGAAAGTTAAACACGGTCTGCACACTGCAGGGCAGTCCGCATGAGAAAGTTTATTTTGCAAAATAAGGAGTTTACTGAGATGAATTTAACCACTGTAAGAGAAATTTACCGTTCCAGAGAGACGTATCTGGACAAAGAAGTTCAGATCGGCGGCTGGGTACGAAGCGTGCGCGGTTCCAAGAACTTTGGCTTCATCGTTGTGAGCGATGGCAGCTACTTTGAGACGCTTCAGGTTGTTTACCATGATACAATGCCGAACTTTGCGGAGATCTCCAAGTTAAACGTAGGCGCATCCATTATCGTAAAAGGTACCCTGGTTGCAACCCCGGAGGCAAAGCAGCCGTTCGAGATTCAGGCGACCGAGGTAGCCGTTGAGGGACCGTCCGCTTCGGATTATCCGCTTCAGAAGAAACGCCACAGCCTTGAGTATCTGCGTACCATCTCCCACCTGCGTCCGAGAACTAACACCTTCCAGGCTGTGTTCCGTGTACGTTCCCTGGCAGCTTACGCGATCCATCAGTATTTCCAGGAGCGCGATTTCGTGTATGTCCACACTCCACTGATTACCGCAAGTGACTGCGAGGGCGCCGGTGAGATGTTCCAGGTTACCACGATGGATCTGAACAATGTTCCGAAAAAGGACGACGGCACGGTTGACTACTCTCAGGATTTCTTCGGAAAACCAACTAACTTAACTGTCAGCGGTCAGTTAAACGGCGAGACCTACGCGATGGCATTCCGCAATATCTACACCTTCGGACCGACCTTCCGCGCAGAGAACTCCAACACGACCCGTCATGCAGCTGAGTTCTGGATGATCGAGCCGGAGATGGCATTTGCGGATCTGAACGACAACATGGAAGTTGCCGAGGATATGTTAAAATATGTCATCCGCTACGTCTTAGAGCACGCACCGGAAGAGATGAATTTCTTCAACCAGTTCATCGACAAGGGACTCCTTGACCGCTTAAACCACGTATTAAATTCCGAGTTCGGTCATGTAACCTACACCGAGGCTGTCCGCATCCTCGAAGAGCACAACGACGAATTCGACTACAAGGTATTCTGGGGCTGTGACTTACAGACCGAGCATGAGCGCTACTTAACCGAGAAGATCTTCCAGAAACCGGTCTTCGTTACCGATTATCCGAAGGAGATCAAGGCATTCTACATGAAGATGAACGAGGACGGCAAGACCGTTGCAGCGATGGACTGTCTCGTACCGGGCATCGGCGAGATCATCGGCGGCAGCCAGAGAGAGGACAACTTAGAGAAGTTAGAGGCGCGTATGGACGAGCTTGGACTCAAAAAAGAGGACTACGGTTTCTATCTGGATCTGCGTAAATACGGTTCCGCAAGACACTCTGGATTTGGTCTTGGATTCGAGCGCTGCGTGATGTACTTAACCGGCGTTTCCAACATCCGTGATGTCATCCCGTTCCCGAGAACCGTAAACAACTGTGAACTGTAAACAATAAGCAACTATGGGGCTGTCGCAAATACTGGAATCTGCTTTCTGCTATTTGCAGCAGTCCCTTTTCTATTATTATTTCAATCTGTACATACAGAGTGACAGACTCCTGAAAGGGGGAGAGAATGTGAAATTTATCCATACCGGCGATATCCACTGGGGCATGTCCCCGGACAGCGACAAGCCTTGGAGCCGGGAGCGCAGCCGCGATATCCGCGATACGTTTACCGCCATCATCGCCAAGGCAAAGGAGCTGCGCGTGGACTGCCTGTTCATCGCGGGGGATCTGTTCCACCGCCAGCCGCTGCTGCGCGACCTGAAAGAGGTCAATTACCTGTTTTCCACGATCCCGCAGACACAGGTTATCATCATCGCGGGCAATCACGACCGGATCCGCAAAAATTCAGCTGTTTTAAGCTTTTCCTGGGCTTCCAACGTGACGTTTCTGGAAAGTGAGGATGTCTCATCCGTCTATTTTGAGGATATCAACACAGAGGTGACCGGCTTTTCTTACTATACTGCGGAGATCCCGGAGCCGCGCCTCGATGCTCTTGAAGCGCCGGAGGATGGAAAAATCCACATTCTGCTGGGGCACGGCGGCGACGCGAACCACGTCCCGATCGACCGGGCGGCGCTGGCTTCCTCCGGATTTTCGTATATCGCACTGGGGCACATCCACAGGCCAGAGATCCTACTGGACAAAAAGATGGCATACTGCGGTTCCCCGGAGCCGCTTGATAAGACCGAGACCGGCAGGCACGGCATCCTTTACGGCGAGATCGACCCGGAAAGCTGTCAGGTAACGACACTGGACTTTATTCCGATGGCGAAGCTCCGCTACATCCCGCTCATCGTCCGCGTCACGCCGGATACGACCAACACGGAGCTGTACTTAAAAATCGCCCATGAGATCGAACAGCGCGGCAATGACAATATTTTCCGCTTCAAGGTGCAGGGCATGCGCGATCCCGATATTTCCTTCGATCTGGACGCCTTAAAGCTGCGTTTCCGCATCGCGGATATCATCGATGAGACGGAACCGCAATACGATTTTTCCGCCCTGTTTGCCGAGCATCCAAGCGATATGATCGGCTTCTACATCCAGGCACTGAAAAAACCGGACATGAGTCCGGTGGAGAAAAAGGCGCTGTTTTACGGCATCCACGCCCTGCTTCTCACCACCGATGAAAGGAGTTAGCTTCCATGCGTTTTCTTGATCTTTATATCAGTGGGTTTGGAAAATTTCATGACACAGCCGTCTCCTTTGAGGATGGGTTAAACGTCATTTACGGTAAAAATGAAGCCGGCAAATCCACGATCCACACCTTTATCCGCGGCATGCTCTTCGGCATCGAGCGTCAGAGGGGGCGCGCCGCCAGAAACGACATCTACAGCAAATATGAGCCGTGGGAAAACAGCGGCACCTACGAGGGGCAGCTCCGGCTTGAATCCGACGACGGCACCATTTACCGGATCGAGCGCTCGTTCCAGAAAAATAAGAAGGAATTTACCGTCATTAACGAGACGACCGGACGCGAGGAACCGGACGGCCGCGCCGTTTTGCAGGAAATTTTGGGCGGCATGAGTGAAACCATGTACAACAACACCATCAGCATCAGCCAGTTAAAGAGTGCGACCGATGAAGGCATGGTTTCAGAACTGAAAAACTATATTGCTAACATGAATACCTCTGGCAATATGGCGCTCAATATCACTAAGGCGACCGCCTATCTGAAAAATCAGCGCAAACAATTTGAATCCCAGTTAAGCCCGGAGGCTTCGGTCAACTATACCTCCCTTCTTAGCGAGATCCGCGCGCTGGAACGCGAGCTTTCTTCGCCAAAATATGAGAATCAGTTACAGGAATACTCAAAACTGCGTGACTCGGTCCGAAATGAACTGGAACATCAGAAAATAGAAAAAGAAGATTTATCCGACCGGCTGCAGAAGAGCCGTCAGGTACTGGATGAGTTTTCCTTTACGGACGAGGCGTCCATCGAGGCGTACCGCAGTCAGGCTGAAACACTCTACCAGAACTATCAGCATGCACAGGTGTCTTCCTCCAGCAAGGGATCCCGGTTTTTCCAGGTGTTTTTCTTTGTCACAGCGGCGATCTGCGTCATCTGCGCGGCATACTGCGGATATCTGGCGTTCTTCCCGCTTCCGTCCCCGTGGCTGGGAGCTGGTCCCACCGCCCTCATCTTTGGCGGCGCCGCTCTTGTGCTTCTCATGCTGGGAATCTGCGTCACACGGCACCGGAGCCGCCGCAGGCAGGAGACGGAGAAAAGTGCCTCTGTTTTATCGGAGATTTTGCGCCGCCACCTGGGCGAATCCGAGATTTCGGATGAATCCATGAAGCTTTTGTCCCAGCGGCTGGACCGCTTCATCACGCTCTGCCACGCCGTTACAAACTCAGAGGATTCACTGGTAAAACGTTCCGAACAGATCTCGGCGCTGATGGCAAAGCAGAATGACTGCAGCCTTGTCATCGAGGAACAGCAGCGCGTCCAGTGGGAGTTAGAGAAAAAGCTGGAGCACCTATCCGCCTGCAAAGACCGGGCAGCGGCGCTCAAACACATTTTAAATGAAAATGAGCGCATCCATCAGGAGATCGCCTCCGTGGATCTGGCGCTTGATACCTTAAAAGAGCTTTCCACGACCATCCGGGATTCTTTCGGCCTGTACTTAAATAAGACTGCGTCCGACCTGATCGCCGGAATTACCGGCGGAATTTATTCCAGCATCAGCATCGATGAGAACCTGAATGCGTTTTTAAACACCCGCCGGAAACTGATCCCGCTTGAACAGGTCAGCAGCGGCACCGCCGACCAGATCTATCTGGCGCTGCGCCTCGCCGCCGCCCACTTTATCCAGGGCAATGCAGACCGGCTGCCGCTCATCTTTGACGACAGCTTCGTCCTCTACGACGACGAGCGCCTGAGAACCGTCCTCAAATGGCTGCCAACCGCCTATTCCGGGCAGATTCTTGTATTTACTTGTCATGAGAGGGAGATGCGGGTGCTGAAGGAAGAAGGAGCTGCGGTGCATGAAGTGCGGTTGTAGGACTCTTTTCATACATAACCGTGACATTGCCTGTTTTCTATGACATTAAAAAGAACGCCATTTTCTGACATGTATTGGTCCGGAAATGACGTTCTTTTTGTTTCTATTTTAAAGGTCTATTTTTAGTCCCGTATTCCCGCCCGATACTTCGCCAGCAGCTTATTGATACGTCCAGTCGGATTTAACAGCTCGCTTAAGGAGGCATCGTGGTTCAGGTTATCGATGATGAGCGCGATGTATTTGCTCATATCGACGCTGATATAGTACGGTCTGGAGAGAAGCTCCGGTGTCTGGTATACCAGGTTGGTGGTCAGGACGCGGTCGATCAGACCGTTCTCATAGTACTCGTCAAACTTCTGCAGTCCGTTGGTAAACAGACCGAAGGTCGCGCATACGAATACCTTTCTCGCCTTGCGGCTCTTTAATTCCTTCGCTACATCTAACATGCTCTCGCCAGAGGAGATCATATCATCGATGATCAGGACGTCCTTGCCCTCTACGCTGGATCCCAAGAACTCATGAGCAACGATCGGGTTGCGTCCGTTGACGATCCTGGTGTAATCGCGGCGTTTGTAGAACATACCCATGTCGAGTCCCAGCACGTTGGAGAAGAAGACAGCGCGGGACATACCGCCCTCATCCGGGCTGATGACCATCATGTGATCGCTATCGATCTCCAGCTCTTTCTCATTTTTCAGCAGATATTTGATAAACTGGTAAATCGGCTGAACGGTCTCAAAACCCTTGAGCGGAATCGCGTTCTGGACACGCGGATCGTGTGCGTCAAAGGTAATGATATTCTCAACGCCCATATCTACCAGCTCCTCCAGTGCCAGCGCGCAGTCTAAGGACTCACGGCCGGAGCGCTTATGCTGGCGGCTCTCATACAGGAACGGCATGATTACGTTGATACGGCGTGCCTTTCCGCCTGCTGCCGCAATGACACGTTTCAGATCCTGATAATGATCATCCGGGGACATATGATTTACCATGCCGCACAGAGAATATGTCTGGCTGTAGTTGCAGACATCCACGATCAGATACAGATCATCGCCACGCACCGACGCCTTGATCTCGCCCTTTGCCTCGCCGGAACCAAATCTCGGTGTGTTTGCCCCGATGATGTAGGAGTCTCTCTGATAACCTGAAAATGCGATCGACGTCTTGTGCTCGCTCTCGCGCTCATTTCTCCAGTCCACCAGATATTTGTCTACCTTGCCTACCAGTTCCTCACATCCCTTTAATGGAATCAGTCCCAGCGGACCTACCGGTATCGTCTCAATGATTTTCTCTTCGTACAGCATTTTCCATTTTCCTCCAGCCTGTTTACTCTCTGTTAATTCGCTTTTTTTGCATATGTTAGCGCATTCTAACGTCTCTTTTATATCATTATGTCCCTTATAAGTCAACCCATTACCGGTTTTCCAGCTTTTTTCGTATCCGGATATCCTCGCCGTAGAGCGGAATGATCTGATACTGGCTTACGATCCGTGACATGACGCGGTCGGTAAACTCGTCGCGCATCTCATTGACCGGCAGATTGGTGGAAATGATCGTGCCTTTCTTCCGGTTTAAGCGCTCGTTGACCACATAAAAGAGCTGGGAAGTCGTAAACGTATTCACCAGTTCCGTCCCCAGATCGTCGATGATCAGCAGATCGCACTCTAATAAATACTGGGATCGGTCGCGGTCCTCATCGGTCGCATCGTTTGCGAAGCGATCCCTTGAAAATATCTCATACATCTCCACCGCCGGGAGATACACGACGCTGAAACAGCGCTCAATCAGCTCTTTCGCGATGCAGTTGCTTAAAAACGTCTTTCCAAGCCCCGTTTTTCCGGTAAATAAGATATTTCCCTTTTCTTCTTTAAATCCGTCCACATAGCGGCGGCAGAACGCTGTCACCTGCTCCATATACGCGCGGGCAGTCTTGCCGCTTCGCGGATCGATCTTCGTATCATCAAAATAATCATAGGAAAAATGGGAAAAATTCTCCCGCTCCAGCACTTCCCGGATATTCGACTGGGCGTATAACAGATCGATCTCCCGCTGACGGAAACAGTGGCATTTTTTGCCGTCTTTGTATCCGGTATCCTTACAGTCCGGACAATTATACTGCATCTCCAGATAGTCCGCCGGATAGCCGTAGGCGCTCATCAGCACCTGGCGCTGCTCTTTCAGGTCTGCGATTGTCTCTCGCAGACGTTTCACCGCGTCCGCATCGCCCGCCAGAAGCTCTTTCGCGCTCTTGACCGCTGCAGCGGCGATCGCATCGTTCATCTCCCGGACCGCCGGTATTTTCTCATAGACCTCGTCAACCCGCGCGTCCAGCTCATGTTTCTTCTGAAGCTGTGTCCGGTTATAGACACGCATGATCGATTCATACTGCGAATTACTGAGTGCCATCGTCCCCTCCTGTCTTCTGCGCTCCGTTTATCATGCTCCATACCATCTCGTCGTAATCATATCCGTGTTCCTCCAGATTGTGGAACCGGTTGGAAGAACGGCTG
>ULSB01055995.1_pt1 | contig 10475 bp, 7 predicted proteins | sample 1955741 | NCBI WGS metagenome assembly ULSB01 (sample SAMEA4835691, study PRJEB28245) | human gut metagenome | biome: gut microbiome; material: fecal sample | place: Denmark | collected 2008
CTCCAGGGCCTCATGGACCAGCTGAAGCCTCTGTCCCTCCGGGACAGGATCTTCGTTCTGTGCATGAAGGGCCTGGAGCAGGGCACGGGCCGCCGCCTGAGCCAGATCGCCGAGGAAAATCTGGACCCCTCCAACGCCGTGGCGGTGTGGCTGGGGCCCGGCCACGTCCAGGAGTTTTACCGGGGCATCCCCAACTGCATGGTCATCGACAGCCGCCGGGAGGACGTGAAGCGCCGCCTGGTGCAGTCGTTTTCCAGCGATCTGATCCGGTTTTACTATGGCGACGATCTCATCGGCAACGAGGTGGGAGCCGCCGCCAAGAACGTGGTGGGCATTGCCGCAGGCTTTCTGGACGGCAAGGGACTGTCCAGCCTGAAGGGGGCCCTGATGAGCCGGGGCACCCGGGAGGTGGCGCGGCTGATCCAGGCCATGGGCGGCAGCCAGCTGTCGGCCTATGGCCTGTGCCACCTGGGGGACTATGAGGCCACGGTGTTCTCCCGGTACAGCCACAACCGGCAGTTCGGCGAGTCCTTCATCCGGGGCGAGACGTATACGGACCTGGCGGAGGGATACTATACCGTGGAGGCGCTGGTACTGCTGGGACAGCGGTACGGCGTGGAGCTGCCCATCTGCCAGGCAGTGCACCGCGTTCTCTATTGCGGCGCGGACCCCATGCAGGAGCTGCGGGCGCTGCTGGACCGGAATCTGACCCGGGAATTCGGGGAATGAAGCAAAGGGCCAAGGCCAACCGATCCCGGATGGGCCTTGACCCTTTGTTTTTTTGTTTTTATTTTATAATGACGCAGTGCGGGCTGCAAAATTTACCAAGGTCCGACAGCGCATATTCGCGGACGCAGCGGCACAAGCTATGGCTGCGATACCCGAACAGCGGTTTTCGCTGAAAACGCAAGAAAGGAGAACGCAATCATGTCTACCAAGAATACCAACAAGCTGAACGTGCCCCAGGCCCGTGCCGCCATGGATAAGTTCAAGATGGAGGCTGCCAGCGAGGTGGGCGTCAACCTGAAGGAAGGCTACAACGGCGACCTGACCTCCCGCGAGGCCGGTTCCGTGGGCGGCCAGATGGTCAAGAAGATGAATACCGTACGAACTTTGAGTTATAAGAGGGCTGACCGTACAGCACTCGGACACGAAGTAGAGATGCGGTACATAGCTTCGATCACCATTTGACCAAGGAGGACTAAGAAATGAAACGGATTTTGAAATGTGAGTTCAACATGGACACCGCTTGCGTGGAGCTGCGGCTGTCGGACGGCACGATGATCTCCATCGACACCATTGCCGTGGAGAATGAGGTTGCCGACAATATGTATCAGCGGTCAGAGCTGAACTGGCTGATTTATAACAAGCCGCTGGAGTATGCCCAGATGGTTCTTAGCGGCGATTTGGAGGGGTATCTGAGAGGGGCATCGGAGCATAGGTTGGCTGACTAACCGAAAAATGCGCAAACACCGGCAGACGGAACTCCATCTGTCGGTGTTACTTTTATCGCCTATAAAAAACTGCGAGAAATGCTGGAAAGAAATGCAATGTCATTTGTGTTGCGTCTGTCCACAACAAAGCAAGCACTGTAATGTCAAACTTAAACTCAAACTATTTCAAACTAAGTGAAACTTGAGTTTGAGCAAATAGTTTTATTTGTTGATGTGCCATCTCGTTTTATTTCGAGGGCCTTCCGGGTGAATCAGATTCTCATTTTTCATTTTTTGCAGTAAATTGGACACTTTTCGCTGCTTTTGCACATCGGTTAGAACCGCAGACAATGCTCCTCTGTCCAGCACTTCAAGTATTTCCCACATGGTAGCAGGCTGAATTTTCAAGGCTTGCAGTACCAATTCTCTGCATATGTTCTCATCGAGTCCACGATTTGTAATGTATCTGGTTCTCTCTCCCACAGCATTCGCAACCTTAAACGAGACAAATATATTGGGATACCGACCTTCAACCAAGTTCTTCTTTTTCAGTTCATGATAATTCTCGAGAGAAATGGTTTGCTTCTTCTGAATCTGGTCAAGCAGGAATACCGTTTGAATATCAAGATTTCCATTGGCGTGTAGCAGCTGCGTGTAGTTTGCATCGAGGACTTTGCCGTAAACAGTAACTTTTACTCGATTCATTGCACTTAGATCATAAGAAGGCAGAGGGAAACATTTATCACGCTGAATTCGGTACATCATCGGAATTCCCATGGAGTTTGTATCAATCATATACAGATTTACCATTGCTCCGCAAAGAAATGCATTTCGATAATATGGCGGCTTATAGCCCGGCTCAAGTGCCTGCTCAATTGTCTCAGGAATAAAGGCACCTTCGTTTATGAACACAAGATGGTCTTCAAATTCCTCAACATTGACACGACCACGGCGTCTATAGTCTGAGTGGGCAATACAGTTATTCAAAATTTCTTTGATTAACTCCGGGTCATATTGATCCACTTCTTCGGGAAACAGTGTTTGTTGCCCGGTAATATAGCGGTACTTTTCGTTTCGAATCTTGGCATAAACCTTGTCAACTGCCAACAGCAGCGGCATATCAAAGTGCTCATACGCCTTTATTGTTTTATCGGCGTTATACAGTGTCCAAGTAATTCTGGGAATAAATCCATCGAAATAGAAGGCTGATTCACTCTTTCCAAGAAGTAGCAACGCTGTTTTTGTGATTTGCCCTTTGAAAGTGATGCCAGCCTTGTTCAGCACCTCAATATCGGAAAGTGTTTCCAATATTTCTTGAGATTTTACACGGTCTCGCTGCTTTCGAGCGAACAACTGTCTGGCATAAGAAACGGCTTCGGCATCAAGATCATCTAAGGTCGCCCCCTCAACAATTTCCTTCGACCAATCCATTCCAATTTGGCTGCGAATCAGGTCCACTTTATTCATAGCCAGCGGAGAAACAGATTCATGTTCCCGTGCAAACGCTGCTCCGTTCCAAGTGGTAGGAATTCCCGGGATTGCAGGAGGAATCTGAAACGCAACAATTCGTTTCCCCTCCAAAGTGGTTTCATAGATTTCCAAAAAAGTCAGTCGTTCGTTGGTGTTCGCAGCCAATTCCTTTTTCAAGCTTTGAAGTGAGCCGCTTTTCCTGTATTCTGTGCCGACAATCTTTCTGTTATTGGTCACACCAAAAACAAGCCACGCTTCACGTTTATTTCTAAGGTTAGCTTCGTTACTCAGAGCAGAAAAATACTTTCCAATATCCTTGAACGAATAGTTGGTCGTAGCTTCCTTAAACTCAACAACCTCATCCTCAAACTTATCTATCAACGATAAAAGTTCGCTTTTCAGTTGTTCTTGCGTATATACCATTCGTTTTTCCTCCATCTGATTCAAGGTTGAAACTAAATCAGGACAATGTCAAACTATTATATGCTCAAACTATCCATGAATGTTGTCGTTATTTCAGCCGCTCGCATAGCGGCAGCAGTTCTTCCAGTTTGGCGACAATGCGTTTTTGCTCGGCGAGGGGCGGGAGTGGAACCGGAAACTGCGCCAATATACTCATATTCAATCCTTTGTATGCAATTCCACGAAGTTCGTGAAACATAAATGATTGAAAATATCTGGTTATGAGCAAATAGACAATGTACTGCGCAGATGTAAATTGATTTTGCCGTATAACAGCAACTTCTCTTGCTACATTATATCCTGCCATTGAAATTGGTACAACAGCACATCCTCCAAGCGTTCCTCGGACATTGATTACTATCTCTCCACCTCTTAAAACTGTTCTGGAATACTGTTCTGATAGCGTTTTGGAAACTGTTCGGATGTTATCAGGCACTATTGTGTTTTCCTTTACATCACTGCATCGAAGCACCTTTACCCCTGAGCTATCCTCATTTTCCAACTTTATGATGCCATAAGAGATGTCAGCATCGCATATTTCTCGGAGCCGCACCCACTTCCAGCTCTCAGGAATATCAAACGGCACCTCGTCCTCTGCGATTTCTGGCAGAGGTTTCTCCTTCTTGTTTTTCCCTTCTTTGGCAAGCCGCCGCTTCTCTGCCTGAATCTGCTTGTACAACTCCTCACCCGTACCTTCTTCGGGGCGCTGTTCTACCAGTTTGCCTTGGATGGCAGCTTGGAGGATGGATTTCTGCATATCCACCGGGAAACGCTTATTGAATTTCTCAAGTTTGCTCCATGCCTGCTCATAGCGGTCGATATATGGCAGGAGTTTTTCGATTTTGGCAACGATGCGTTTCTGCTCAGCAAGGGGCGGGAGTGGAATCAAGAAATGTTTAAGTTTATCTGCTTTGATTCCCTTTGCTGTTGTTCCAGTACAGTTGTCCAATAACTGTTGCTGAAATTGTGGTGATAGAATGAAATACATAAACAGCTTCGGAAGTACCGTGTTTTGTGTATACTCTTGAAAAGTGATGATTCTTTGTCCACAAGAGCATTCCTCCAAATCACACAAAGCCGCATTACCCATAGGTGCTTCCGTTGTAAAAAGTAAGTCTCCTTTTCGAGTAATACCACGACTTTGCCGTCCCTCATATTCTTCCTGCGATATATATTCTTTTCTGGTGTAATCCATATGGCCGTATCTGATATTAGAAGCGGTAATCAAGAACACACCTTCGTGAATTTTGTGTGGCGTTTTTCCTCGATAGTCAACAAAATCAAATAGTTGGTTCAATTCAACCATAACCCATGTGTCAGGAACATCAAAATCCACCGATGTAAAGTTCAACTCATCCTTGCATGGCTTTAATGCTTTATGATACGGTTGCAGTTTCTTTAATATTTCTTCGCCGGTTCCCTCCTCTGCTCTCTGCTCCACCAGCTTGCCCTGAATGGCCAGCTGCAAAATACTGTTTTTCAGCTCCTGTGGGGTCATTCTCTTGCACCTCCCAGCAGGGCGGTGATTTCAGCGAGCACACGGTCGATCTCGGCGTTCAGAGAGGCACGCTGTTCCTCGTACCGCTGAATCAGGTCCATGGGAGCCAGAATCTCTTTCTCCTCATGTGGATAGCCGCACTGGTCCAGATTATAGCCCAGTTCCCCGGTGAGCTGTGCCGCCGTGAACTTTTTCGCCTTGTCGAAGCCGTCCACGGTGATTTCCTGCCGGTCGTTCCACCAATGGGCCACAGGTGCAAAATGCTCCACCTTCATGGGCTTGGTTTTGGAGAAGTGCTTGTAGCCCTCAGGCATATCCAGCCGATAGAACCACGTTTCTTCCGTTTTGTGGGTGTTGTCAAAGAACAGAATGTTGGTGGTGATGGAGGTATAGGGGGAGAACACAGAACCCGGGAGCCGGATAATGGTATGGAGATCAAACTCCGACAGCAGCTTCTTTTTGATATTCAACTTGGCATTGTCCGTGCCGAACAGGAAGCCGTCAGGCAGAATCACCGCCGCACGGCCGTTTTTCTTCAAACGGTACATGATAACCGACATAAACAGGTCGGCAGTCTCCGAACTGGCAAGGTCATTGGGAAAGTGATTCTTCACATCGGCCTTCTCGCTGCCGCCGTAAGGCGGGTTCATCAGGATCACGTCCACCCGGTCATCCTCGCCGTAGTCCAGCACATCATGGAGTAGGGTGTTGTCATGGAATACCTGAGGCACATCCAGATTGTGCAGGAGCATATTGGTGATACACAGCATATAGGGAAACTGCTTCTTCTCAATGCCGTAGATGGAATGGCTGTAGGCCTCCTCATCTTCCGTGGTCTTGACCTGCTTGTGAAGCTCCTTCAGCCAGCTGGTAATGAAGCCGCCGGTGCCGCAGGCAAAGTCCGCCATGGTCTCCCCGATTTTCGGCTGAATCATCTGGGCCATAAAATCCGTGACAGCACGAGGGGTGTAGAACTCGCCGGAAGAACCGGCGCTTTGCAGTTCTTTCAAAATGGACTCGTAAATCTCGCCAAAGGCATGACTCTCCTCGTAGTCACCCAGATCCAGCTCGTCAATAACATTGATGACCTGACGGAGGAGCACTCCGTCCTGCATATAGTTGTGCGCATCGGCAAAGGTGGTCTGGACAATAGCCTTTTTGATGGGGGTGGACGCATCCACCGGGAGGGTTTTCAGGGTGGGGAAAAGGGTGTTATTGACAAAGGACAGGAGCTTGTCCCCAGTCATGGTGGAGCCGGACTTATCATCCACCGCCCAATTCTGCCAGCGGCAGGCCTCCGGGATGATAGAGGTATAACCATCGTCATCCCACTCCCAGTCCTGCTCCTTGGTGTCGTAAACCTTCAAAAACAGCATCCAAGCGATCTGCTCAATCCGCTGGGCATCGCCGTTGATGCCGGCGTCATTGCGCATGATGTCCCGGAGCCGCTTTACAAATCCTGATAAATTGCTCATTTAGATTGCCTCGTCTGTATATATTTCTTGTTCTAGTTCCCGGACGGCTTTCAGATAGCCCGCCTTGCCGCCAAAATAGGAGGAGATTTTTGCAGGCTTTCCTATCTTGGGGAAGGGTTCCAGCTTCAAAATTTCTGTTTTCTCAATTTCGTAGATGCCTGTGTTCATATACTTATCCAGCAGGGTTTCCAGCACTTTTCGGGCATCGCCGCTGTATTTGCTGAGGAAGTCCCGCTTCTTCACATTGTTGGCCCGTTCTTTCCGGGTCAGGGGCTTTTTGTCGTAAGCCACATGGCAGGTGAAGTCGAAGTCATCCACATCGGTCATATTCTGTTCGGCCTTCATCTTTTCAAGGTCAATGCCCCGCTCCCTCAGCAGGTCACGGATGGCTTCCTTTTTCTCCTGAGCAGACCACTGGCGGATGAAATTGTCCAACGAGGCGTACTCGCCACGGACATTCTCCTTGGTGTAGTCAATGATGCTCTCCTGCCGAAGCAGCTTGCCGTTGGTGTCATAGACGGAAACGGTTTTGTGAATGATCTCCACCCTGCATCCGTTTCTGTCCACCACAGGCTTGGGGCCTTTGGGAGGCTCCGGGGGCATGGGCGGCTCTTCCGGGGCGGGCGGATCGGTGGGATCAGCTGACTTTTTCTTTTTATTCGGGTCAAAGCCTGGATCAATCTCAATGGGGCCATCCCAATCCGGGTCTGCAAACAGCCGGGTCACATTGCGGAAGTCCATGACCACGAAGTGGGTCTTGCCCTCCTTCTCCCGAAGCCGGGTGCCACGGCCGATGATCTGCTTGAACTCGGTCATGGAGGCAATCATCTCGTCCAGCACAATCAGCTTGACCATTTTACAGTCGGAACCGGTGGACAGCAGCTTGGAGGTGGTGGCAATGACCGGCCCCTCCTGAGAGGTGGAAATGAAGTATTGCAGCTTGCTTTTACCCTCTTTGTCGCTGCCGGTGATCCGCATGACATAGTCGGGCTTTACCTTAACCATGTCGGCATTCAGGTTCACCAAGGCATTCCGCATCCGCAGGGCTGCGTCTTCGGTGGGACAGAATACGATGGTTTTCGCCATTCGGTCGGTGCTTTTCAGGTAGCGGGTGATCTCCGCCGCTACCTGCTGAATGCGGTCTTCGATAATGATATTGTAGTCGTAATCGCTGTTGGTGTAGATACGATCCTCGATCTCATTGCCGTATATGTCCCGCTGGCCCTTCCGGGGCCGCCAGCCATCGCCGATGTCGGTCATCACATTGATGACCTTGAAGGGTGCCAGAAAGCCGTCCTCGATTCCCTCTTTCAGGCTGTAGGAGTAGACGGGTTCCCCGAAGTAGTGCAGATTGGAGATGTACTTGGTCTCCTTTGGGGTGGCCGTCATGCCAATCTGAGTGGCAGAGGAGAAATAGTCCAGAATCTTGCGCCAGTTGCTGTCCTTCTTGGCAGAGCCTCGGTGACACTCGTCCACGATGATGAGGTCAAAGAAATCCTTCTGGAACAGCTTGGCAAACTTCGCCACGACCTCCTCGTCCTCCTCGCCTTCGTCGTTTCCGGCAAGCTGCTGGTACAGGGAGAAGTAAACTTCGTGGGAGGTGATGGTGGTGGGGTCGTCCTTGGCAAAATTGATTTTATGAATGGTCTTTTCCAGCGGGGAGAAGTCCTGCTGGATGGACTGATCTACCAGATTGTTCCGGTCAGCCAGATACAGAATCTTCCGCTTCATGCCGCTTTGGAGCAGTCGGTAGACGATCTGAAAGGCGGTGTAGGTCTTGCCAGTGCCGGTGGCCATCACCAGCAGAATCCGGTTCTGCCCCTTAGCAATGGCATCCAGTGTGCGGTTGACGGCGATGCGCTGATAGTAGCGAGGAGCATAGGTGTTCTGACTGCTGTAATAGGGCTGCTGAATGGCCGTTTCCTGGGCCGGGGTTATGCCGGACTCCGACTTGTAGCGTGCAATCAGCTCGTCCTCAGTGGGAAACTCGTCCAAACCAAACTCCCGCATCTGTCCCGTCAGAAAGTCATGCTCCGCAAAGCCGTCGCCGTTGGAGCTGTAGGCGAAGGGCAGATCCAGCATCTGGGCATAGGTCATGGCCTGCTGCAAACCGGCAGACACGCTGTGCTTGTTGTCCTTGGCCTCGATCACGGCAATGGGATTGTTGGCGTTCAGATAAAGGAGGTAGTCCGCACGCCGGGGCTTCTCCCGGAACACGAAGTTGCCCTTCAGATTGACCCGGCCATCGGTGATCTGAGTTTCCATGGTGATCTTTCCGATGCTCCACCTTACGGTCACAGCTGGGGTGATATATTGCAGCTTGATGTCTTCTTCGGACATATGCTTTTTGTCCAATATCGTCATGGCAAAACCTCCCAATCAAGTTTTTCGGCGGATGGGTGCTATTACTCCACCAGCGTTTTCAGTACAGCCATAATTTTCTCGTACGCAATCTGTTCTGCATAGGCAAACTGTTTCCGATATTTGTCCCATATCGTCCGCAGTTCAGGGCTGGTTTCGATATTATGCAGAATCCCCGGCACATCGGCAATCTGCTCCGTTGTACCTCTGTGGGTAGCCGTTGCGTTCAAGGCATTAGCAAAAACGGATTTATCAAATTTCTGCGTGGTTGCCAGAATATAGGCATCATAAAAATCTCTGGGGCGGGTATTGAACACACTGCGGCGGAGGATGGTTTCCACCTTTTCAGCCATAACGGTTTCGATGTTGTAGGCCCATAGCTCGTAGGATTTTTCGTCATCGAAAATTTCTGCAAAGTTGTACTGCACAGCATGGGGCGTGATGGCGTCTCCCGTAGATACATCGATACTCAGCGGAGTCAACAAGGTATCAAATCTGGCGTTCAGCATCACCCGATAGCCGCCGTAAATATCATCCTCACGGATGGGGGAAATTGTACCGATTTCAAACGCCACATTATCATCCATGGGGACCGCACAGATCTGCTCCAACGCACTGCGAATTGCCTCCGGTGTGAGGGGCAAATTTTTTAGTGTGGTGTCCAAATCCATGGTGGCACGGTTGTCCAGGCCAACAATGGCCGCTACCAGCATACCGCCTTTCAGCACGAACTTCTCCTTATATGCGGAGGCCGAGAGCCGCACCAGTAATCGCTCAAACATATAGTTTTGCAGGATCACCTGAGCGGGGATATTTTTCTGCTTGGCGATATTCCGAATCTTCGCTTTTAAGCTCATTGCCTTGCTCACAAAAGCACCTCCAAATACTGACGCAGGACATTGGACACCCGCATCTTTTTCGCATACGTGTTCAGCTTGTTCAAATCTTTTTTTGGGCTGGCGGCATACATCTTCAATGCTGCCAGAAAAGTTTCCGTGCCTAATTTGTTCCTACTGCGAATCATATCGCAAACGGTACGCTCCAAATCATACGCCGGAACTTCATTTCCCGCCGGTGTTTTCAGCAGCGTCTTTCCCATGTCGAACAACTCCGGCTTGATATAATATATCTTGCAGGCCGCTTTGATCACAACCGAAGGCGTGTAGTTGGAGGGGACTGTGATGGTATGCTCAAAGGGAGTCCGATCAGAAATTCCATGCAAGAACAAGGCCGTTTCGTGGGAGAAAATAAGCTGCTCTGTCCGCTTGCTGATGGACAGCAATTCGTCCTGCATATCATCGGGGAAAATGTACTGTCCTTGAGCAACCCTATGGATTTTATCTTCTTTGCACAGTTTGGAAAGCATCGCTTTGGAGATGCCATGCGCTATCGCAATTTTTGTTTCAACAATGCCTCCATGCTCTTTCGCAATGGAAGCCAGCTCATTCATGCAATCCATTCGCTCACCTCGCAATACCAATTCAAAGATATTATACGCAATTTCATTCTCAAAGTCAACACAAGTATCAAACTTCAGAAACGAAATCAAAAACAATTTCGTTTCCAAAGTCAATTTGACGTTCTTGTTCTCTCGTTTCAAGAGAGCCAAATCTCCGCTTGAATATTCCTGCCGCAGCAGCGTAGCGAGGAAATTTCTGTGTGAGCGAACGCGGAAATTTTGCTCGGCACACCACGGCACAAGCTGAAATTTTTGCAAAGTCCCTGCAAAAATTAAGAGTGTGTGCTGTGGCATTTTCGAGAAAAGGACAGACATTG